>Ga0315275_10000598_pt1 | contig 30308 bp, 23 predicted proteins | sample YL17G03_0_MG_FD_205557 | JGI IMG/M metagenome (GOLD analysis project Ga0315275, IMG submission 205557) | Sediment microbial communities from Yellowstone Lake, YNP, Wyoming, USA - YL17G03_0 | ecosystem: Environmental > Aquatic > Freshwater > Lake > Sediment | place: USA: Wyoming | collected...
ATGATATCCTCGTATTTTTGTTTCCTCGTGTCCGGATTTCCTTCGCCCAGAACCTCCCAGTCTACAACGTGCGCGAGCAAATAGAAAGCAATACCTCTTAGGTAATTGTCTTGCACGATGGACGCTTGTTCCAACATTTCTTTTGCGTATTGCTTTGAAGATCCAATGTCTTCGGTGAAATAAAGGCTCGAGAAAACTGCTGCCCAACGTGACATGGCTTTTGAATAGGGGTTTTCAACCTCTTTTGAACGCGATATTGCATTCTCTGCATAACTTACGGACTTGTTTGCTGCGCTTTTTCGCTCTTCTTCCTTTTCACTGGTGTTTGCAACATACCATGCCTGAAGGCTGGCCAAGGAATATGCAAGGAGAAGCTCCTCTCTACTGTCAAGCTTAGATAGAACAGATATTGCCTCATTTACGTTGTCCATCGCCTCCTGAGTAATCTCACATGTTTCTTTTCCGGTTACCGTCGTGTACAAACGATCAAAGAGGCATTGCGACAAGAGATTAGCCGTCTGCCCGAACAGAATCATACTTCCGGCTTTTTTGAACAGCTGAAGCGCCTTTTTCGCAAGTGTACGACATTTTTCCAGATTTTTCACTTTCTCTGAGGAGCCCGAGTCAAGCCAAGAACGCAGATACTCAGCGTTAGCGAGACATGCTGCGCTTTTTCCCTGGTTTTCCAGAGTTTTTTCTTCATCGAAGAGTCCAGCGGCCTTTTCATAAGCCTGTGCAGCTATCTGTCTCAGGTTCTTAAATTCCTCAGTATCTTTAGCCTGTCTAGAAGCAAGATCATAACAGAATCCCATTTTTTGCCAAGAGTCAGCAGTAGTGGAACCAGTTACTGAGCTAGACCTCAGTGTTTGCTCGTAGGATTTTGCAGCCTCAAACCATTTGTACTGCTTTTCGTCTTGGCTAGCATCCATTGGAGTAACCTGCGTTTTGCCCCGAATCCATATTGAATGATTATGAAGCAATCAGATAAGTTTTTTCAAAGGTAGCTAGTCGTGTCTCAGCACATCAGAAAGGTGCCCTTAGTACCAAAAAATGCCCAGGTAGAAATTGATCGGAAAGCGGGCATCAGAAAGCGCGCGCATTACTTTTATGAACGTGAAACCATGGTCAATCCTACCAAAAAGGCTACCAAAAGCCTATCTTTCCCTGAAAAGTCAGCAAATTCAGAACCTACAAAGAAACAATGTTGTTTTGTTTCTTAGCGCGCATGCGTGTTCCTAAAATGGTCAAAAATGGTTTTAATTCCGTTTCTGCATGCTTCTGCAGGTTCGAGAAGGCGGGTCGATATGAAGAATTCAAGAGCAGATGCTAAGCCCAAAACTTCCCAAAATCTCAAAGGACGAACAAAACCATTTAAAACCAATTTAGGAACAAGCATGCGCGCTATCCATCGATCAGGCTAAGAGATCAGGTTTCTCGTGAGTTCAGACTGACGAAGAATGGATCTGCTCGCTGGCACATGTGATTTCTTCCGCTCTAGGCAAGCAGTGCGTAGGCCATGAATGATGACGCAAACAGTATTGATATGGTCCCCATGAGATTCATCAGGACGTCCAGTGATGCTCCCGCAGCATCTTTCAATGGATCGCCGACCGTGTCGCCCACGACTGTCGCGGCGTGTAACGGTGTTCCAGAGCCGCCCATGTTGCCCGCTTCAACGTACTTCTTTGCGTTGTCCCAGCTTGCGCCTCCTTGAACCATCATCAAGGCCAACGGCAGCGTAGTCACCAAGTTGCCAGCTAGCAGGCCGCCCACTGCCTCGACTCCGAAGATGTAACCGATTGTGAGTGGAACGATTATGGTTAAGGCTGCTGGAATGAACATTCCTTTCAGGGCTCCTCTTGTGCTGATGTCCACGCATTTTGCATAGTCGGGTTTGGCTTTGCCCTCTTTAAGTCCCTTGATTTGTGCGAATTGTCTGCGCACTTCTTCAATCATGCGAAAAGCGGATTTTCCAACAGCTTTCAAGATCTGAGACACTATCAGGAATGAGAGCATTCCCCCAATTATGAGACCAGTGATGACGGGGGCTCTGGTCAGGTCTATGGTGCTGAGACCCGTTGCTGTAACGAAGGCCGTAAACAGGGCTACTTGGGCGAAAGCGGAAGTCTGGATGGCGTAGACCTTGCACACTGCTTTTGTGCTGTTGCCCACAGCATCCAGTGTGTCCATCACCCTGATGGGTTCGCCGCTCAGACCTGCGAATTCGATTATTCCCTTGGCGTTGTCAACGATCGGTCCGTAAGAGGACATGGCGGTCAGAGTGGCCGCGACTGACAGGAAGCCGACGGCCAGCATTGAGATGCCGTAGAGTCCGCTGAAATAGAATGCAAAGAACACGGCTAGACCGGAAACGATGACTGGAAGCACTGTGCTCTCGAAACCTCTTGCTAGTCCAAAAATGATCGTGGTGGCCGGTCCGGCTATTGATACCGCAGCAATCTCACGGACGGGCCATCGAGAGGGCGACGTATAGTACAGGGTTATCCACGCGAGTACAGCAACTGCAACTATGCCGATGAGTGTGGCGTAGAACTGGTTCAGGCCGCCGAAGAGGACGTATGATGAAAAGGCGGCTACGGCGCTGACCAGGGCGAGGGCAACGTACAATGCGCCGTAGATTCTGCCTTGCACGTTTGAGCCTCGTGATCGGATGAAGAAGGAGGCGGCTAGGGAGCACACGATTCCGGCCGCGGCCACCGCCAAGGGATAGGCCAACCCTTCCTGGCCAAGGGTGGTTTTGCCTAAGATCATGGCTGCGACCAGAGCCATCACGTAAGATTGGAAAACGTCTGAGCCGGTTCCTGCGATGTCTCCGACGTTGTCACCCACTAGGTCGGCGATGACGGCTGGGTTCCGCGGGTCATCTTCGGGTATGCCCATTTCCACCTTCCCCACTAGGTCAGCGCCCATATCAGCGCCTTTAGTGTAGATGCCTCCGCCAACCCTCGCGAAAAGACAGATCAATGAGGCTCCAAAACCCAAACCCAACAGGAAGATAGGGTCTTGAAAAATCAGGTATAGTGTACTGACACCGAGCAGGGCCAGACCCGACAACGACATGCCGATGATTGTTCCGTTGCGATTGGCAATGACAAAGGCTTCATTGATGCCTGTTTGGGCTCCCGCCGCTGTTCTGATATTGGCATTGACTGCCACTATGACCCCGACGTACGCGGACAACCCTGACAACACCGCGCCAACGGCAAACGTCAAAGCGGCGAACAAACCCAAAACGAAATGCAGAATAACCACTAGCGCAACGCCAAAAAGAGCTACCATCAAGAACTGTCGGTTCAGGTATGTTCTCGCACCGATTTTGATCGTCGCAGAAATCTCGATCATCTCGGGCGTGCCCATCTTGTCCTTAGGTTCCTTGCGGGCCAGATAAATCGCGAAGATTATTGCGGATAAGCCTGTAAGCCCTGCGACAAGTGCAACAATCACGATTGCTATAAAGTCCAAACTCTTCTTTCCTTTGTTGCCAAATGAGTTTGCGTTCCCAGATGCAGTTATGGCAAGCTGCTTTTATGTGCTTTGTATTCTCCGTCTCAACGTGTGTGTGAGGGCACTACTACTCCCCTGACGCACCCGGATTTTCTTTCACACTTTTCGGTAGGCAGCAAAACACAGAACCCATTCTTGGACACATACTATCCTACCAAATTGGAATGCGCGCGCTAGAAAAGGTAAAGTTCTATCCCGAAACCCATGCTTAAATAAACAAAGATTCTCCTAATAACAAAACTGAGAGGAAACATGGTCAGGTTCATATCAAGAATAAGGGGCTTCTTAGAAAACATTAGGTATGCTCGGCAACAGAGGAAGACTCCTTACGTAGATAACATAGCCCTCAAGACACACTACTTAGAGAGCAGAGAGCGCTATCATGAAAAAATGAACAGCGCATTCGAGGATCGTACGAACAATGATATAGTCAAAGCCTTTGATGAATTGTTCAGAGCTGTGGACTGTGGTGATACCTCAAATCTGTGGGAAAGGAAAGCTGGCTTGGCCAAGAGCATAAATGATAACAGGGACGATCTTTGGGGAGCCCTCATAGGAACAATTACGGGCTATTTCACAGCTGTGGGAGCATCTATCCCTATAGCACTAGAAATCTACACAAAGAGCTTGAACGCATTTTCCGACTTCTTCTTCTGGGCGTTACTTGCTGTTTTTGGGTTTGGGATTTATACCGGAAGTTTCAGCCAAAACAGACTAAGAAGACTGGTAAAGGAACACAAAGATTACACGAGCGAATCCGAAGAAATCGCAGATTTACTAGAGAGAAAAAAGGACCTGCGAATTCGACAAAAATCTCCAGACGACTTCTAAACGGCGTGCTGCCTCCTCCCGATATTAGGTTTTAGCGCGCGCGCTGAAGCGAAAAGCTCCATTGTGACTTCATTCTGGTTTGTGGAGCCTCGGGCGGGATTTGAACCCGCGACCCCCGCCTTACCAAGGCGGAGCCCCACCAGGCTAGGCTACCGAGGCGCAGACTGTCCCTTGAAGAGGGTGCATGAAATTTAGGTTTTTCTGTCAGCGTTGTTAACTGTTCTCTTCTTGTGTCGTTATTCGTTTTCGTTTGTCGCTCTTAAGAGATCTTTGGCCACGCCTGCGAAGGTTAGGTACCAGTAGTGAATGGCATCGTTGAGGTCTATTAGAAAACTGTTGACTTCTGAGGAGACAAAGTATGGGAGCTCTTTGATTATTCTCATGTGTTCAACATAGGATGCGTAGTCCCTGTAAAGGCAGACAATGACAGCATCATAGTCCAGTCCAATTCCTCTCTCAAGCAGGAGAATCGCAAAAGGACTGTGGCTCAACCTCTTTTTTATGGCCTCTCTTTTGTTTTCAATCTTTTCTGGCGGGATAGGAGCTTTGACTTTTGTGAAAATCAACGCGCATATAGTATAGCCCAGCTTCCTGAAGTCAGGTATCATAGTGTACTCGTTCACAACTCTTTCCTTTTCCAACTTCCTGATCATCCTGCTCACAGTAGGCTGGGAAACTCCAATAGCCTTCGCCAATTCTCTGTCACTTCTTCTTGAATTCTTCATAAGCTCTGAGACAAGCGCCACCTCAGTTTTCTTCAGAGCCTTTTCCTCAACTTTCAACGTCGGGTCTGAGTCTTTTGCGTGATTTCCGTTCTGTCCATTTCGTTTCATGATCTTTCCACCTTCGCATGAACCTGCAGCCAATAAATTTTAGACACAAGTTAGAATATCACCTTAAGAAGTTAAAGATTATTGCATTCCACTTGGAAGACCAAACAAATATAGAAGAAAATGCTGATAAAGCATTTGAACCTCCAAAAACCGCGGGGGTGTCCGAGCTTGGCCAAAGGAGACAGGCTTAGGAAATGTTGCCTAGAACAAAAACGCAGTCCATGTCCGATTAGGCGGCATTTTAAGAAACCTGTTGCCGTAGGGCTGCATGGGTTCAAACCCCATCCCCCGCACCATCAACATAGTTTTGGATGAACCCCCTGCATTTTAGGTTGAATTCGCACGCGCTATATGTAATGTGTAATCGTGGCGCGGGCGCTTTTCAAAGGCTTCGCAGGTGAGTGAGTAATAGTCAAAAAGCATAAAAGCGCGGGGATAAGAAACTCAATTTGATAAAAGAAGGCTTTTATTATGAGCGTAGAGGGAGTCAAAGATTATTTCAAAATGTCTGATGGCTTCAACCTATTTTTTAGGCACTGGAAAGCCGTTGGGAAAGCAGAGAAATCCATAGTGTGTGTCCATGGGCTGGGATGTCACTCTGAATTCTTCAAACCCATCGGAGAGAATTTAGCTGCAAATGGGGTAGAGGTTTATTCTCTAGACCTGAGAGGTTTCGGAAACTCGAAAGAAGAGGGCATCCCCAGAGGGGATACGAGAGACTTCAAGAGACATATGCAAGACTTGGACGAAGCAGTTGATTTTGTGCGGAAGGGTTATCAAAACCAAGAGGTCTACATGTTTGGTCACAGTCTGGGCGGATGCTACACTCTATGGTATGCAGCAAACCATCCAGACTCGTTGGACGGAGTAATGCTCGCAGCCCCAAACATAGAAAGCGGATTAAGACCACCGCGAAGATTTCTCATTGAACTTCCTTTTGTATTTCTTTTTGCACCCAAGAAAACCTTTGATATGTACGAAGCATGGCCCCAAAGTCTCAAAGAAAGCGAAGAGGGCAAAATGTGGCGTCAAGACCCATTAAGCACAACAAAGTTCAGTTGTCGCTGGCTAGTTGGCACGAAAACTCTGAGGGATAAAGCACTTCAGAATGCATCGCAGATAAAGAAGCCAACACTGATAATTCAAGGAGAAGCAGATAATCTTGACTTTCCCAGTGGAGCCAAACGGCTTCTGGAAAACCTTGCGGCTGAAGACAAGTCGCTCCGAACCTTTCCAGATGCAGACCATTGGTTTTACGACGCCATCTTCCCTAAAGTAACTGCCAAACACGACCCTGAAAAAAGAGAGCAAGTGTTCTCAGTAGTCAATGATTGGTTAAAGACGAAATAGGCAAGAACGCAATAGACTTGAGGCTAGCTAGCTACATGTGCACCCTTTTTTAAGCAACTTCCCACCATGTGTTTTTGGCGTGAAAGAAACGCCCCAGCAAGAAAGAGGTGTCTTGTTTGTTTGAGAACATATCCCTGATGAAAGGTGCACGAATCGCGGTTGAGACTTGCATGAAAATCAAACCAGAGGAAACCGTTCTAATAGTCACTGATACGAAGATGCTGAAGATAGCTGAGGCTCTGGCTTGTTCTGCAGCAGCGATAGGAGCCAATACGACCGTTATGATTATGGAGCCTACTAGACGTCATGGAGATGAGCCTCCAAAGCCCGTTGCCGAAGCCATGAAAGCAGCTGACGTCGTGCTTGCACCTACTTACATGTCGCTTTCAAATACTGACGCTCGGCGCAACGCATCCAAACAGGGTGCAAGAATAGCCAGCATGCCAAGCATAACTGAAGGCATGATGAGCGTCGGTGGGCTAACAGCTGACTACAAAAAGGTAGCATCTTTGACGGATAGAGTGGCGACGCTTGTGCAAAAGTGTTCAGCAGTCACCATTTCAACTCGCTCAGGGACAGATTTGACAATGAGCATTAAGGAACGCCCGCCAATGAGGGACACGGGCTTGATTCACAAGCCTGGCGACTGGGGCAACCTACCTGCGGGGGAAGTCGCATTAGCACCAGTTGAGGGGTCAACAAGCGGAACTCTGGTCATAGATAACCTGGTAGATACTGCTCTCGGGCTGTCAGTGAGGCAGCCACTCAAGATTGCTGTGAAGAACGGACGGGCGCGAAGCCTCGTTGGTCCTGATGCAGCCAAACTCAAGAGCATCTTGGATGCAGCCGACAAGAACGCCTACAACATTGCTGAGCTGGGCATTGGAACTAATCCGAAGGCTCGTTTGATAGGAAATGTGTTAGAAGATGAAAAAGTTTTGGGAACAGTGCACATTGCCGTGGGAGACAACACATCATTTCCTGGTGGACACACGAAAAGCAACATTCATTTAGACGGAATTCTCCTTCAGCCAACTGTCAAAATTGACAAACGCTTGCTCATGCAGAATGGAAAACTACTGGTGAAATAGTCCATAGCGTGCGCGACGGAACACCATCAACAAGAACCCCAATCCGCATTCTTTGGAAAAAAAAGGGGATTGTGCGGGAACGAATGGCGACGTCGCCACTGGGAGTGGGGTTCAAACCCCATCCCCCGCACCACTATGGTCAAAACTGCGGGGAGTTCATCCGGGCGTTGTCGAGTCTAATATTTGCGTTTTCTGAAGATCTTGTGTTCATCAGAGTCGCAAACGTAATCGAATCCTGCGTTCACTAGTGCGCAAATATCTTTTTCGTTCTTGGCCACTTTCGAGATGAATTCTTGTTCGCCTTTGAGCAGTTCTTCTGCAAGGTGCGTGTAGACCAAGGTGTTCTTGATGTTCTTGTGGCCGAGTACATTCATGACATGGAGGATGTCTTTTGTTCTGTGGTATTCAATGGTTGCCTTCCAATGGCGGAAGGTTTTGAAGCTTATCTGATTTAGTCCTGCGTTCTTGAGTCTATGGGCGATGCTTTTCCTTTAGAGACTGTAATTGTGCCTGAAGTGTTCTTGCTGGATTGGAGACTTCAATGAAGAAAAAGTTAAGAGGCTACTGAGCATCCCTGAAAACTGGAACATTGTAGCCCTTGTTTCATTCGGATATCCTGCAGAGAAACCACAGCCAAGAAAAAAGAAGCCTGTTGAAGAAATAGTAGGCTTCAACAAGTTTTGAGAAGCTTGGACTCTGAGTAAGCAACATGCACGCGCGCCGTGAAGTCTCCTAAGATCTAATTTAAACATTGATTCCAGCGCCAGCTGCCTTCAGAGAACACAAGCAACAAACACTGTCATTGAACTTCTCTTGCGGTAAAATCTTTCTTCCCCAAACCATAGTCTGAAGCGTATTCGATGTATTTCAAGGCTTGATTTTTTTTATGTTCGAATTTTGGCTCCAACCTTTTGAAGAGCTGTAGCCCAAAAAGGTCTAGGCTTACAGGGTCAGTGCCTGCGATCATTGTGTTTAATTTGGCGGGGCAGCCTCCGTGTCTGCATTCTTGGGCTTTTATCATGGTTTCCACCGCGTCGACGATGAACAGGTTTGTTGGGACCGCGGCGTTCACTTCAGCTATACCCTTGTTTATGCTTTTTACTTTGCAGTGCATCAGAAATCTGTCTTGTCTGCTTAGGTAGCCGAACTGGTTCTTCAAGGCGCCGCTCAACCCAACCATGCCGTGAACTTTCAAAACAGGAAGAGAAATGACGAAGTCGCAGGCAAGAGGCAGAGTTGACACCTTGACTTTGTAGCCTCTTGGACTCCGCACGGTCTTCATCTTCTCAGAATACAAATTCGCCAACTCAACGCCAAAGCGCTTACACACTTCGTTAAGAGGCGACTTCTGCAGAATCTTGCTTGATCTGCCTGCGTCAATTGCCGGCGCGTCACCAACTACAACCTTGTAGCCCCCAAGCCGCTTCAAAACGGCTTCAAGAACCTCTGGATGGGTGGTAGTCGGATAAGGCTCATAAGATACAATGTTGGGCTTTACAAAAACCTTCTTAGCCTTCTGCAACGGCGCAGAAAAGACCTCCAAGATTATGTTAACAAAGTGTTCCCTGTTGCTGCGCTCGGAGAAGTACACCGTAGACATAAGTCTGCCCATCTGAAAGTATACTCCTTTTTTTAAACCTTTTACCGTTTGTAGCACGCGTCAGGGTTAATCTTACGGGGTTAAAGGCTTAATGCGGGCTATTCCACTTCGACTGCTACTTCGTTTCTTCGTAGGAATCCCGGGATGAATGGGGGGTTGTAGAGCATTGTGAATACGTTGCCTTTTGTCTTGATTTTTTCTTTGGCTAATTCGTTTAGTAGTTCTTGTGTTTCCTTTTCAAAATGGGACTCTGACCAGCCACCGGAGACACACAGAGCAGCAACAAGTCTTGCTGGAATTTCAGCTATTTTCACTCGCCTATCCAGGGGTTCAGGGGTAGTATCAAGCGTATATTCTGCGGGCATTACAAACGCCATTGTGCCTGTTTCTGAAAGGACGGGTGATGTCATTTGGATTTGTTGAGAGACCACTGGAGTGGTCATTTTCACTTTTGCTTGCTGCCTGTTATCCCCCGTAATAAATCGGTATAGTAGGTTGAACGCCTTTGTTTGGTCTTCCACTTTGGCGAAGACGATCCTGGGGGTAGCGGCGTATCTCGACTTTGCCTATTTCTCGGATGATTTCATATTTTATTGTTTCGACCATACTCTCACTCTACTCACCAACGCACGCGCAACGCAAAGTCCAGCCAACATGTGTCTGGAAATACGTGAGAGTTCAATTAATCTTTTCTTCATCAACCTTAGCAGTCGCTTCGCGCGCGCTAACAAACTATACTATCACGAAGAAAAAAAGGGATTTGCGAGAGTCAGTGGCGACGTCGCCATCAAAAATGGAGTTCAAGCCAATGTGTGCATGGAATAATGCCGGGATTCGTCCTCCACTCCCCGCAATAGAGCGTGCGCTAATAGCTTAAAAGATTTGAGAAGGATATAATATTGAGAAGCAATCAATGGAGGAGAAAGAAGTATGCGAGATGTCCCCAAATCTGCACTGCTTTTTCATGACCCCAAAGTGTGCGCTGGATGCGGAGTATGTGAAGTAATGTGCTCGCTGTATCACGAAGGTGTACTAGGACCAGCATTGGCTAGATCGCACATAGTTCGGCACCCGTTTACAGGTGAGCACAGCCATATTACGTGCCAGCAGTGTTCCTCCCCAAGTTGTTACTTTGCTTGTCCTTTGAAAGACAAGGCTATGCACATTGACCAGACAACTGGTACTGCATATGTTGATGAGGATGATTGCACTGGTTGTGGGATGTGCATTGGCGCTTGTCCGTTTGATCCGCCGAGAATAAAGATTAATGTGGATAAGAATGTCGCTTTCAAATGCGATCTATGTAACGGAAGAGAGGGTGGACCAATATGTGTCGAGTACTGTCCATTTCAAGCTTTAAAGATTGTGTCGAAGGATGAGAGGTAATGGATATGACAAAATCATATGGTTGGGCTGGAAAAGTCCTGCAAGTCGACCTAACAAATGGCACAATAAACAAAGTGCCAACAGCGAACTACGGACCAGAAGAGTTCATTGGAGGAGTAGGACTCAATACAAAAATCTTCTGGGACCTAGGATGCCCACAGGTAGGCGCTTTCGATTCTGGTAATCCACTTATCATTTCAGTGGGGCCACTAACAGGCATGTATGGTCCGTTTGGCAGAGGAGAAGTTTGCGGCATATCACCTCAATGCTATCCAGATGAACTATTCACATATTCTGGGTTCGGGGTATGTTTCCGGCAGAGATGAAATACGCCGGTTATGATAGCATTGTAATTTTGGGCAAAGCTGACAAACCTGTCTATTTATCGATTCACGACGAAAACGTAGAGACCAAGGATGCCGCCGATTTATGGGGTTTGGAAACATTTGAAGCGCAGAAAGTGTTGATGAACGATGAACCGGAGGCATCGATACTGGTCATAGGACCAGCTGGAGAAAATCTTAGTCGAATAGCTGTAATTCTGAACGAGACGAAGTTTGCTGCTGGTCAAGGTGGTTTCGGAGGTGTGATGGGCTCAAAGAATCTGAAAGCGATTGCCGTCAGGGGGACAGGTGTTGTAGCAGTCGCGAAACCTGACAAGGTCATGGAACTGACGAGGACAATAATAGAAGAAAATAGAAAAATGAATTGGTTAAGGTTAATGTTTCGAACCCCTTATACGGCTCCACAAGAAACAAAAGACATATTCGCTCGGAAATACTTTAAGAAACAATATGGGTGCTATGGATGCCCACTGCAATGCCATAGCATCCACTACATTCCTGGGATAGGACTATGTGGCGCATCATGCGCAAATTGGTTATGGGCTCCCATATTTAGCAGTGATCCTAAAGAGGTCTGGGAAGCAAATGTGCTTAGCCAGAGGCTTGGCATAAACACCTTTGAAGTAATGGGAGGGATACCGGCCCTTCTAGCACTTTCTCTTGAAGCAGGTATTTTAACAAGGAAAGAAATTGAAGAAGATATTGGTTTACCTGCTCCCAAATGGTTGGGAGGCACAGCCACAAATCACGAATTCCTGACAGTACTACTCCACAAAATCGCTAACGGAGAAAGCCCCTACGCTGAAGGTACGGCAAGATTCACCGAATACTTTAGGAAAAAAATGGTGTCTGGTGAAAAGCTAATGGATCTGTATAAAGAGCTGCATACTGCTCATGGTTATGCTTTTCATCATGTGGACAATTTAGGAAGTGCACTGCATTGGGCTACTGATACGAGGGACCCTATTGATTCATGTCACGATTATAAAAATCCATCCGTTCCAGAGGCAAATGAACACTTTGGACTCCCGCCTTATGATGACTATCAGATTGTTGACTTAAGCAAAACCGTTTACCAGGGAGCTGAACGAGTCGCGGCATGGGTCGAGGATAATCAATGCTTAAAAAACTCCTTACCTGCATGCGAATTCTGGAGTATGATACCAAGTTTCTACAACCCTCCCCAGATGGACCTCAGAATCTTTGAGAGCAGTCTGCTCTCAGCTGTGACGGGGCTTGATATGGATGTAGATAAGCTAGCGAAGGCAGGCGAAAGAATCTGGAACCTGCGCAGGGCGATAATGGTGAAAAGGGAAAACCGCACAAGAGAAGACGACACTTTAAATGAGCCATATTTTAAGAAAGCCATTAAATGCTATGGAGGTACTGCAACAGGCCTTGTAAACGGGCCGATAGATAAGGCTAAATTTGAAGCACTTAAGGACAGGTACTTTGAATTGCGTGGCTGGGATGTAAACACCGGTTGGCCAACGAGACCCAAATTCGAAGAACTAGGACTAAAGGATGTCGCTGATGAGCTGGCTAGCATCGGCAAGTTGCCTTAACGTTCGAACTAGTTTTCTTTTTGCCGAAGTGAATGATGCGAAAGCGCGCACGCTAGTGCGCGCGAAATGCTACTTCTGAAAGTCGAATCTTCCCCAGAACACGCGTTCATTGCGTTCGAAGTTTGCGCTTTGGCAGATGTGCTGGGAAATCGTGTTGTCGATTGTGATGTGAACAAGAGGTTTGCGGTCTTGTGCTAGGACTTTGTTGCAAATGTCTAGGTTGATTTTTTTGCCTAGTCCTTGTTTTCGGTGTTCTGGGAGCACTTTGAATCCGCCCATGTTGATGTGGTATGGAGATTGCCCATAACAAAAAGCCATACCGACAGGTTGTCCTTTCTCGTTTCGGATGCAGGATGAGGGCATTGTTTCTATGCAGTGTTGAATGAATTCTAGAGATTGGTCAGATTTGTGGTCCCAATGGTCGTTCACGAATGGTGCGTCTTCTAGGGTAAGGGAGTCTAGGACTGGAGCTTCTTGTTGGAGTTTGTCCAGTGTCCAGATGTAGCAGTCGTGAGAGACGGTTACTGGAGCCACTTGTTTTTCCAGAAGTGGTATGAACCTATTCTCTATGCAAAACAAGACTGTTTCAGGCTGGTTTGTAGGGATGAATTTGAGCAGAGGGATTAGGTCTTCTTCTTTTTCTGCCCAAAGCATGACTGCCCAAGCGATGAAGAGGACGGCTGAGTTGTTTACGTAGCAGTGAACCCAATCTTCATTAAGCATGTCAAGAAGCTCGTACATCCGCACATTACTCCTTGGCGAACGATCCAGAATTGCCTTCATCTGGTTTCGATCTTTTGACTCCAAGAAACGCTCCTCGGATAGGCTTTTAGCGCGCACGCCTCTGTTTGCATCAGTTCGATTTGTGCTTGAATAGATCTGTCGTCTTCATACTTAGCGCGCGCAGAAGACATACATTTTGAGTACCCAGTGCCCTCAACGCCGCAAAATTGGTCGCCAGTGTGCCCTTTCCAGTTCCACCCTTCAGCGAATGAAACGCCACAAACTTGGTCATCAATTTGCACCGTTGCACGAATTGCTTTCAGCAAGTACTAATAAATCAACTAATAAATGATTTAAGGCTATCTAGCGAGCACGTTTACGGACAGAATCAGCGAGTTCATCGTCAGACGGGGGGAGAGCCACAGGTGCGTCAGCCGCGCGCGCGAGGACGTCAAGACAGGACATTAGACCAAAGAGCTGGGCGCTAGTTCATATTTCTGCTTCATAAAGGACTTATGCCGTCCATAGTAAAAATGTGAGGTTGTCCCAGATGAGAAAGCGGAGATGTAGTGATTGAATGAAAGCATCCTAGTTGTTGACGACGACGCCGAGGTGAGAAAGAGCCTTGCTTCAATTCTATCCAAGGAGGGGTACTCAGTTGAGACTGTGGAGAATGGTAGACAGGCGACTAGGATCTCCGAAAAATCGCGTTTTGACATAGCCTTGATTGACATTAAGCTATCTGATATGGAGGGAACTGAGCTTCTCCACAGGCTGAAGGAAAGCCAGCCTCACATGGTTAGGATAGTCATCACGGGTTTTCCGACCTTAGAGAATGCTATGGAGACAGTTAACGAGGGTGCCGATGGATATGTTTTGAAACCTTTCGACGTAGAGAAATTGCTGGAGATGATCAGAAAGCATCTGAAAAGGGAGACCGCTGAACATGTCAGCAATTGGATGGAATTTGATCAAGATAGCGCACGGAAATCTGCGTCTGATCGAAACAATGCTGCCCAGCGAAAATCTTTTTTTGGACCAGAATAGACCGAAAAAGCTAAACAACCCACTGTCTATTGGCGAAAGAATCTCAGATTGTGAAAGAAGCGCTAAACACTCTGAACAGCAAGTACAAAAGATTAAGGCGCGTGCGCTACGTTATGCAACATAAAGAGCACGTACAACAGTTTTATGTTGGGTTCGAGTCTTATGTGCCCACCAAGACATAAATGCGTGAAGATTTACATAGGTTTTTTATCACTAAACAGATTTCAGTAGCGCAGTAATTCTTTTAGCACGCACTGCTGATGCACAAAGGTGTCAAAGACTGCCCTGCGTGCGCTTCAAAACGCGCGCATTAGTGAGAAACAGCGGAAAAGACCATTGTTTTGTAACTAAATACTGTAACAATTGTGTAACAATCCAGTTTTTTGAGTTTCTAGCGCGTGCTTTCCTTGTCTCGGGATTGAGTGGGGAATCGCAGGGTTGTTCCTTCCGAAAACCCTATAGGTTGAAAATATCCTTTGACATTTTGGGAAGAAGCAATGAAGAAGGCGTTTCTCTGCATCGCTGTGGCCTTAATGCTTGCGTTGTCGTCAACCGTTATCTATGGCCACTCAGTCGAATGTTCAACTTCAACGACCAATCTCCAATCCATTGCTCTGCAATTCCTACAACAAGTAGCAGGGTTCAACACTAGCGATTACCAAATAAACGCCTCCAGCCCATCAGAGCCTAGAGGGACGTGGGGCGCGCAGATTACACCCCACTTCGAAAACTTCGTGAAGGCAAATATCAGCAATAGTAGAGGCGAATCCGAAGCCTACTTGAATTTCATGGACGGAACTTTCTGGTTTTATCAATTAGACTCTTCGTCGTGGGACAATTTTGGAACCAATGAACTAAGCTTTAACGATTTATTGAAAACGCTGATAAAAGTGGTAAATGGATATCACGCATTTTTCAACACAAGCTATTGTAGCGACTTTGCTCAACTTGCTTTCTCAGCTCTACAAACACAGAAGCTGAGTGTCGAAAATCGAGATTTCTCGCTGCAAATCCAACGCGGAACTTCTGCCCCTTTGTCAAATGGCATTTATGCTACATGTTACAGCAAAATAGATGGCGAAAATACCAGCAATTTCAGAAGCATGCAAGTCGGCATTTCTAAGACTGGAGTAGCAACCTGGATAAGTGACGGCATGATGATATATTACGTGGCCACCACAAACGTCACCGTTTCTGAAGAGCAAGCTCTGGCCATAGCAGAGCCATATATCCAAGCCTTTGCCAAGAAAAATCAGCGGGAAGTGACAGCGGTTAGCACGGCATTCAGATACGAGAAGGATGGCATCGAAGAGCGAGGCGACACGCTTGCGATATACCCAGAGTGGACTATATACGCTTCGTACAACCAAGTGAGCGTATACAACACGAGTGAGGCTTATCTTTTTGGTTATTCGGTTGTCATATGGGCTGACAACGGTGGATTCGCTGTTAACGAACCTGATTATGGGTGGCCGCCAACGACAAACGGCAACGTAGGTTTGCTTTTTCTATTGATACCAGCCGTCATCATCATGATATTTGTTCTTGCTTCAGGTTTGTACCTGTACAACAGGCGCAAGATGAAGAAGCCAGAATCGTACATTAAAGGAAATGATGCCGCATAATAAGTGTAATAGGTCTTTTTGGAAGGAGGTTTTGCGCGCCCGCGCCATAATGGCGAAAAAGAAGGCCAAATGTAACAACTTGAAGTGCGCGCGCCTGCCAGCTTTGCCTCACTGAAGAGACAGCTGGGCATTGACAGCAGCGGAAACCTTGACTTCCACCTCAAGAAACTCGGAGAACTCGTGGCAGTCAGACCAGATGGGTTGTATGATTTGCGCGCGCTACTTTTCCGTAAAATCAAAACTGGCTTACAAGCACTTGTGGAAGTGGACTTTGTTCAAGAGCGGCGCGCTCCGGGTCAGTGAAATGTCTGACTGGTAATTCTGCTAGATCCGATGCGTGTAAAGGGTTTAATGCATTAAATCGAGATCGCGCGTGCTTGGTAATTCCCGCTGGAACCCTCCTGCTGACTTGAACGAGGACGGCAAAGTGAATCTCGTAGACCTAGTCATACTGACACAGCACTACGGACAACACTACCCGTGACAACCGCACGCGCGAGATTTTCAAAGCCTGCAGGGGGAATTCCAGAAACTCTCTATTTTTTCGCCGCAATCAGATGGATTTCGGACGGTTATAATCTCTTTTTGATAGTAGCCTGGAAGCTGTCGTTTGATGTGGGGCTGGATGACGCGTTCGTCCAGAATCGCTATGCAGCCTCTGTCTTTTGCTGACCTGTGAACGCGCCCGCAAGCCTGAACGAGTCGCAGTATGGCTGGGATAAAATAGGCGTAGGTTCTCCCTTTCCCCGGAAACTGCTGTTCATGATAATCTATGAGCGATTCTTCATAGGCATTCCATGTTGCCAACGGTAATCCCACAGCCACGACGCATTTGAGGATGTTTCCAGGGTAATCCATTCCTTCACTCAGTTTGGCCCCCATGACTCCAAAAAGAATGTTGTTGGACGAGCTTCTCAGTTTCTCAATCACCTCATTTCTTCTCGTGCCCTGTTCTTCCATAATCGTCCTTCTGTTTGTCTTAATCAACCTTACAACTTCATGCATCAGCCCGTAGCTCGTGAAGAAAACCGTCAAATTGCCTTGAGTAGCCTGCGAAATGGCTTCAACGTAACTCTTCCATTTTTCAAGCATCACGTCCGTTCTCTTCCTAAACTCTGACGACACGTCCTCAGCTGCCAGAATGAGCCTGTTCTCCTGCGGAAAGGGAGAGTTAAACTCTTTCAGACAAACATTCTCCGAACTGTAGAGCATCAGATCTCTGTAGACAGTTGCCGGAGACAGAAAACCGCTCATGAGAACCGCTCCTCTTGCTTCTCTCAGAACTGGATTGACGATTTCTCTTCCATCGAGGCTTCTGACCTCCAACGCAACCCGACTATGCCGGTCTCTTTCAATCAGATGCACATGTTTTGACCCAACATTGCTGAAAAAGCTCTCCATGAACGTGCCGATTCGATAGTTGTAGCTCGAAATCCTCTCGGAACCAGACTCAAGCCGCTTCTTTTTCACATACTCCCCGTAATCTTGAAGGACGCTTGCAACTTCGGGACCCGACACACCGTTGTTAGCTACAAACAGATCGCTGAGTTCTTGAGGGTTAAGCAGCCTCAGATCTTCAGCCTTCAAAATGGATTGCGCACGTTGAAAAACCTCTTTCATTAGAACTCGCAGATGCTCTCTTACTGACACAGACGATTCATGTTCGAAAGTCTCAGTTTCTTTCAAAGCTCTTTCAACAGTACCCTCCGTCAACTGGTCGGAAAGCAATTCTCTGGCGAAGGCTGGCAGGTTGTGAGCCTCATCAACGATTAAGAAGACCTTGGAAAGGCCAACTCCGAAACTCTTCAGTATCGATTCCCTAATCGCCGGATTGAAGGCGTAGTGATACGTTCCGAGAAAAACGTTTGCCTTGGGCAGAACCCTCTTCAAGGCTTCGTAGGCACAGAACCCTCTTTTGAACATGAACTCGACTGACTCTTCCGGCGCAAGAATTCTTCGCGCACAATCCAGAGCTAGATCTTCCGTCTCTTTTCTCCCTCTCAGAATGTTCATATAGAATTTACAGAAGGGCTTAGCGGAAGATTCACAGTTCTCCTTCATTCTCTTGCACTCTTCAAAAAAGTCAGGATAAGACAGATCGCCTCTCGTCTTCAACGGACACATGCCTTGTTTGCTGAAGAAGGAAACGCAGCAAAGATCTCTCGAGAGCGCCCTCAGCTCCTTAAGATATATATGCAGCTGGCTTCTGGTTCTGAAACAAATCATCAATCTATTTTCTCCGAGCTCAGGCAAAATCGCAAGTAGCGATGCAAGGGATTTGCCGATTCCACAGGGGGCACTTCCAACAAAAATTTCTCTGCTCCTGACGGCTCTTGCGGCCTCTTGAATAAACTCCATCTGACCGTTTCGCATCTCATAGTTTCCAGGAAGCACACTGCTCTTCGGAACCTTGGGCTTCACAATGTAACCACTTCTTCTGAGAAGCACCGAAGCCTTGCTCTTAGGCATCAAGAATGTCCCACAGTCGCTACAAAACCGACTGCTATCGTACTCTTCCGAAGAGTATATCTTACCACAGGTGCGGCAGGCGTAAGACAAAGGCAACTATTTCACGAAAACACATGCTGAACACTGTCAACTTATACTTTGCGCGTGCGCAGAATTTGGCACAAGGCTGCCAAGGAAGGATAGAAAAACAGAACTGGAGCGCGCGCTGCTCCCCTGTAAAGCGTAACAATGTTCACAGATGAATCCACCCGAGCCAAACTAGACTCAACACCACCAACGTTGCCTGAAACAAAGCCAAAAGACTCTGTGTAGCCCGCTAGCGCGCGCGCTAAGATTGATATAAAACAAATCTAATGCGTTTAGTGATTACGTTGACCAAACCTTCGGAAGCAGAAGACCTAAAGAAAAGGGAAAAAATACAAAATCACTTCTGGAAAGAAGTCGGCTCTGTCGAACATATTTCCTTACCTAAGCTGAAAGACGCAGTAAGAAAAGAGTTCCAGTATGAAGACGACAGATCTATCCGAGCACAAATCGAGCTGATGCAAACAGAGGCGAGAATCAGAATAGAAAGCAAAGTCAAAGTCTGGATTAAACCACCCCGCACCGTCCGCGTCTGCTAAACGCTTATGCGCGCGCTATTCGAGAAAGAACGTAGAATGATGGGAAAAGGTAACAGTTTTGAGGTAACAATAGGTCACAATTCAGTTTTTTCTCCTATTTCCAAAAAGACAATTAACCCAATGGTCTTTTTTGCTCTTCTGTTACTTTTTGTTATAACGAATGTTTCTTCAAGAAATGAGCTTCTTTGAAGGAAAGAGCAAGGACTATTTCCTGAAATCGGGTTATACTTCGGTTGACAGGTTTTTGACCAAAGGCTCTTAACACATTTAACGCTAGTTTCAGCTGTCTGGAGGATTCTGAGACGGGTCACAGGGGAAATCGCTTTCATGGAGTCTGGTTGAGTCAAGAGGACTATGACTTTCTGGAGAAGTTCTTGGAAACCTATTCAGCTGGAGAGTCTTATGCAGAGGAATTCAGAAACTTTGTCAAGTTTTGAAGACTCTTCCTCAAGGAATCCAGCTGGAAGACCTCTTAAAACGGAAACAGGAAGTCTAGAAGGACAAGCAGAAGGCTCACATTGTCATCTGTCCAGCGCGCGCGCCTATTCAGAAGTCCATCTGCACAGCGCGGTACTATAGAATGCGTAAAACAAGGGGCAAGCGCAAAAGAAGAGAAAGAGAATATACCGAGAGAATTGTGAGCACTCTTACTGACCGAAAGCTTTCAGCTACCAAGGCCATGTTGGAGAAGGACCATGCCATAGACTGCATATTTCTCTTAATGCTTGATAAGGAACAATGGAAGCCCGCAAAGGAGTTCATGAAGAAGTCGGGGCTGACGCTTCCTGATGGAACGTTCAGGGCAAGAATGATAGAAATCGAGGAAAATGGTCTGGCTAAGCATGAGAACATAAGTGCGAAAAAGAAGCGATGGACAATCACCCGATTTGGGAAGCAAGTGGGTCAACTCCTGCTGGACCTATTTTGCAACATGGCTGATGGGAAGGAGCGACTGATTTGCAACTGATCTGGAAAAAGGCATTTGCACTCCTAGTCATGGCAGCTTTAACAGAGACAACGATGGCCTCAGCAGTCAACATTGGCGCGCGCGCGATTGGTTGTCTTTCTAACGATGGAGACTCCCTTCAACTTTCTCAAACCCGTATTGATTCACCAATGCTAACACAATCGTCAACTTAGCTGTGTCAGAAATAAGAGATGCACGAGGTTCCAATAGATACTTCTTCAAAGCACCTACAGAGAATTCCTCAGGGAAGTTGAAGCCTTCCCACTTATCGATTGCCTTGTATGAAGTTGGCAATTCATTGCTTCTCATTCCGAGTCTGAGAACCCCTAAGGCTTGGGGTAGACCATAGTCGAGTCTCACTCCGAACAGCAGGAACACGGCGTCTTCTGGTGTGATTTCCACTCCTAGCTCTGCTTTGACGCATCTTTGCGCTGTGATAAATGGGCTCGGCTTTCCATTCTTATCCATATCCCTATCTCTAAGCATCATCTCCGCCGTAGCCACCGTCAATTTTCCTGATCCCAAAGCAACCTGATTTGATCTTTTCTGGAGGAGAATCTTATCGTCCTGCGTCAATGCAGCTAGTGCGATTCCAAAGGAGTTGGCTAACGGTGAATTCTGTAGATAAGTAGGATCCCCCAGATTGTTTACCTTCAAACATCTGTCTCTTATCGTAACGGGATGCCCTTGATCGTCTTGAGATAAGCGCTTGTCAAGACTGAGATTTGTAGCTAGACAAGAGAAGAAATTTGTGGGGCCATAAGTCAGATATACCCTTTGTTTCCGGTCTCTTGTCTCTTCAACGAATTCTCTTCCTAGCTGAATCTTGAGAAGCTTGTAGTGAGGATTATCATCAAATACCTGACCTTTCTCTCTTGCCTCCTCTAATTTCTCCTTCAGTATTTCCTCCTTGACTGATCTAAGCTCCTCAGGCAGTGGCACAAATCTATCTTCATATTGACAAATCACGTCTCTCATAGTGAACTCATTATTTGATTCACCAGTGCCATACCATCTGATGAACTCAAGCTTGCAGTCGCCAATTGTGTAGAGCAGCTTTCTTGTCATCAACTCCCAACGGAAGACTTCTGGAACATAGTAGTGTGAGACGAAATGACCGGCTGCTTTCTCAGGTCTGATCTCAATTTTTCCTTCATCCAATAGTTCCTTCCTGTGCTTGTAAAAAGTCCCCCTAGCAATCTTGCCGCATGGATTCTCGTCCGATTTGATAAACTCTTTAACGAAATCCTTGTCGCGGACTTTGCCTTTTTTGAAGACAAAATCCCAGATCTCATCTTTCACCTTGTATTTTCTCGCCATATATTTTGAACCAATAGTCTATTCCGTCAGTCTATAAGAAAACCTTTGTCTATATCATTGGATGGGCGCGCTAATAACATGAAATGGAGGTGGGAATAAATGGGGAGTAGAACTGAAAAAGAACATTGGCTTGGAGAAGCAGGAAGTCATTACGTAACAAGATCAAACGGAAGAGAAGGTAGAGGAAACAGTGCACAAGAAGCAGAGAGAAATTGCAAGAATAAGAAGTAATCTTAGAAAAGTGAGTATGCTAAGAACTTTGTCCATGAAAGCCTTGGGTTTTTTTTCCGAGGCTGTGGGCTTCTTACAGCAAAAAATTGATTTTGTTGGTTTTCATGAAAATCTCTGAGAGCAAGATACAAAATCAAGAACCGAAAAAGACGGCTTTGTTGAAGAAAGGCTATTTGGTGGCCACCATTATAAGACGACTATCTCGGATTGTAGAAAAGAATTTACTGGTAAAGGAAGAAGCGCGCGGTAGTATAGCTCGGTTAGAAACCATTATTTTGGAGATATCTCCCGCACAATCTCTTTTTTTCTAAGTAGCATCGTTCAATACTTCTGGGTCCAGAAAGGCGCGCGCGCAAACCTAAACCTGAAAGTGCTGGTCACAAGGAATCAAATGATTTAAGAGACTTAGAAGCTATTCGTAATTGGACAAGAGAAGTAGCTAAAATGATTAACTCGTAGCCTTGAGCACAAAACAAAACACCATTTGAGGATAACCAAATGAAAGCAGTTGTATTTGAAAAATATGGGCCTCCTGATGTTCTTCAGATCAAAGATTTGGAAAAACCAACTCCAAAGAACAACGAATTACAAATAAAAGTATATGCGGCATCCCTAAATGTAGAAGACCTGGATTTCCTGAGAGGGAGGGCATGGTCTGCTCGTTTCTTGGGTCCTCTAAAACCAAAACATAAGGTACTCGGATTTGACATAGCGGGTCGGTTTTTGCCTCCAACGCGTTCACTTCTGATTGAAATTGCATCTCAAGATCAGCTCGTTCCTTTTGCGCGCTATATTTATCGTTGATGTTTCCATACGCTTGGTAAGCAGAAAAAGAGTGGACTTGCGGGTGACTGTGGAGACATCGCCATTTGAACCCGGGTTCAAGTCAATGCGTGCATGGAATAATGCAGGGATTCATCCTTCATTCGCACTCTAGTCAATTTCCATCTTCAATCGTTCTGGCTCAAAGCTTAGCTAGACACTCCTATAACCAATGGGAAGGGTGAAACCTGTTTGAATTCAGATGTGATGTTTGACGAGTTGAAGAAAGAACTGTTTGATAAGTTCTTCCAGAGGAATCCCCATCTGGCCACGATCATCGGGATTCATGATCCCTATGACTGCTTGTTGCCAAAGGGCGACACTGCGAAAGTTCTCGAGGACTTTGAGACCCTGAAACAATACGCAAACAGAATGAAGGAAACCATCAGCTACGACGAGTTGAATAGCGCGAACAGGGTAGATTGGGAAGTACTTGAAGCCGCGGTTGAGATGACACGTTTCGAGGTGAATGAGCAGCGCCAGCATGAACTGAACCCTGACGCATTCAGCATTGTAGGAGCAGCATTCGCGCTCATGCTCACGAATGACTATGCACCTCTGGAAAAGCGGATTGAGGCAATGATTTCAAGGATGGAAAAGCTTCCCCAGTACATGAAGGAGTTCCGATCACGGTTTGAGAACACAAAGCCAGTGAAGCTTTGGACAGAAGTTGCCTTGGAATCGGCTCAGCAGTTGCCAGGACTTTTCATGTTCGTCATGCAGGCTTCAAAAGGCAAAATATCTGATGCGCTACACAGCAAGCTGGAGAAGGCTGTGACAGCGTTAATGGATCCTTTTCAAGAGCATCTTGCTTGGCTTCAAAGTCTAAAGGCCAGGACGACGGATGACTGGGCACTGGGCAGGGAGAAGTTTGAGAAGCTAGTTAACCTTCGCCGTTTGGGCATGTCCTCTGAGGAGATTCTTCAGCTCGGGTACAAGTACTTGTCTGATTTGAAGGCTGAACGTACAAAGATTGCCGCCGAGATTTCTCCTGGGAGAAGCGTTGATGAGGTTATGGAGGCAGTTGAGGCCAAGTCTCCGAAGACATTTGAAGAGGCTTTAGACGCTACTAGACGAGCGATGGAGGATGCGAAACGGTTCATCATCGAGAAGGATCTTGCCACCGTTTACGAGGATGATAGACTGATCGTGGAAGAGACACCAGCGTTCATTGCGCCTTTGATTCCTTTTGCGGCTCTGAGTATGCCGTCTAGGTTTGACAAGCCTATGATTGGCGTGTACATGGTGACCAGACCGAAGGACGCAGCCAACCTTGGTAAGCATCTGAATTTTGCGAGCATTCGCAACACTGCTGTTCATGAGGCCTTTCCTGGGCATTTTCTGCAGGGTTCGGTTTCGAACAGGAGTTCATTGGTTCATTATCTGTTAGCTGGCGGGCTTGAAACCGTTGAAGGCTGGGCGCATTACTGCGAGCAGATGATGCTGGAGCGCGGATTCCTGAGTGGTTTGGAGGCTCGTCTGATTCAGGTGAACTATGCAATCTTTCGTGCAGTGCGCATAATTGTGGACGTGAAGCTGTCACGTGGAGAAATGAGGTTTGAAGAAGCAGTAGACATGCTCATGAAGGAAACTGCCATGCCACACGAAGCAGCAACCGCAGAAGTCCGTCGCTACACGCAGTCACCAGGATATCCACTGTCCTATTTGCTGGGGAAGCATTTGATTTTGCAGCTGCGGGAAGAGATCAAAAGGAAGATGGGAGCGGAATTCACAGACAAATTCTTCCACGACACTATAACAGCAAACGGATACCTGCCAGCGGCAATGGTCAAGAACATAATCGAACTCAAAACCGCTTGATCCATCCTTTCTTTCAGGGATTTCTCACAAAGACCAAAGTGTATGCTCATGGACTATCAGAGCTTCTCCGGGAGATAGAACCTTATCCCTGCGCGCGCAGAAATCGGAACAACGTTCAAGGTAGAAAATGGAAATCTTGTAACTAAGAGTGCTTACCCTGTGCCAACTTTCAAAGACAAAGATGAAGCAAATCAACATTATGAGCAAATACTCAACATAATTCTGACCTACCAAGACAAAATCCCACCGTCTGTTTGGAGAACTAAAGAATAGGCGACAATTACAATAGAGGTTTCTTCTACGACTATTTCTAAGCATGTTTCTGGTTTTGCGGAAAAGTTATAGCTTGACCAAAAATCAGTAGAGTTTGGTGTGGTTGTGGTGGATGCTGTTCTGGTAGACAACATCGTTGTTTTCTTTGCATTGGTTTTCTATGCTTTTTTGTTTGTTGTTTACCTTCTACGTGCCCGTGAACTCTCAGGACTGGAGTGGAAGTTGAGAATTGCGTTTAGTGTTCAGTTGATTCCTTTTGTTTCACTCTGGATATTGAACCTTATCATTGGCAACGACTCTGGTCGCCTGTTAGCTGGATTGCCTATAATCATTTACTTGGTCTATGACCTCTGGTATCGACTGTTAACTCAGAAGAAACCTTATCATCATCCCGACCATTGGTCAATAGGTCTCGTTGTCTATCTTCTACTGCTACTTATCGGAAGCATAGGCTTGAACTGGTATGGATACTTGATGTCGCAATTCTATGGGAATATACTTGTGATTTCGTTCTTCATCATGATGAGTTCTTACAGTTACTATCAGTATTCATATAACAAGAGAAGGAAAGCAAATAATAGCCAAGAACAGTAGGCAACGGGATGACTAGGCAGAGCAACCCCTTACATAAGTAAGGGGAAAATCAGAAAAGCCAAAGCGTCATTTATGCCATGAACCACGATGCAGGGATAGATACTTTTCTCCTTGAGATATAGCAGAGTTAAAGCCGCAGATATGACACTCGTATCTATTGTGGGTCCCAAGCCGAAAAACTTCAAATGGACAAGCGTGAACAAGAGCCAAGACACAAAAGCGGCAACCCATCTGTGTCTGGTCAATACTGTCATTCTTTCAATGAGGTATCCTCGGTAGAACACCTCTTCCAAGAAAGTCCCTGTCAAGAAGAGACCAAAGAGAGTGGCAAACCCGTATCCTTTTATCAGAGGCTGGAGTGAGCGTAGCGAAGGTAGTCCAGCATATTGCAAGACAGAACCGCTTATTAAAGAAGCAACCAGCACCGAAAAATAAACGAGAACACCCCAACCTAAGTGTCTCCGTTTGAATTTTCCGAAACCTATGCTTGCCATGCTCTTCTTCTCCACTTTGGGAATCCAAAGAAAAACCAAAAAGGAAAGGGTCACCCACTCCCCAACAAGAGCCAAACCAATGCTGAGGTTGTTCGCATTCTCTGGCAAAAGGAAATCCCGCAAGACGAACTCAACCCCAAAGACAATAGCCAAACCTACTGCATAGGTCCATTTCTCATAAAGTCTCGTGTGAATATTCTTTCCATTTTGGTTTGATTGTTCACTAAGTGTTCTCTCTATCTTGCTACTCACGTCCACTCGTATTGACTGTTTTCTGAGTTAAGGTTTGGGGTCTGGAACAAAACTTCACCCCAGCCAGTTTTTTGGTTTGCGGAAGCGAAACATAAATCAAATATACAACTGGAAATGATGAGTCACACTCGCTCTGTCGACTGGAGGTGAGCCAAGTTGAAAGAATGGGAATGTGTGCAGGTCAATCACCATAAAAACATAGGCAAGAAAATCGAGGAATATCAAAAGAATGGCTGGCGACTCCACACTTATGCTTGCACTTCATATATACGGGAACGACTGGAAGTAAATCACTACTTGCTGTTCGAAAAAGGCGAGTAAGAGAAGTAATATTCTGCGCGCGCGCACAAGCCTTTCCATATCAGCGTTTTTGTATCTTTTCATAATGTTCGAAAAACAAAAAAGAGGGAATTTGCGGGAGAAAACAGGAATACGGTTCCGGATATCCGAACCTTCACAGGACTAATAGCTTCCTAAAGTATTAAAGTTTCTCATGTGACCAAATTGTCACAATTGCTGGTTAGTCTTGTGATAACAGCAGGTTCCTGATTTTTCTCAAGATTGAATCAAGTGATGTATGGTGAATTCGTTTTCATTAATCAGACTACTGAAAGCCATCGCTCTTTTATGTATGTGACAAATTGCGATGTTGCATTCGATAGCATTTCTTGGAGCGAGTATGTATTTTGATGCATATAGAGGACGGTTCCATAAAGTATTAATACATGAATATTCGAAAGCTAAATCCACAAATCATCAGCGACATAAGGAGAGGGGAATATGAAGAAAATCATCTTATCAGCAGTGGCCTTCATACTGATATTCTTGGTAACGTGCCCGCTTGTATCTCCTGCCTTTGTCGAGTTGGGTCCGCCCACGATCACAGTTGACGTGCAAACCGCAGATGGGTTCTCAGATCTAGTGTTTACGGCTACGCGCAATGGTTTCGGCGTCAGCGGCATCGATGTCAACGTGACAACTCCAGAAGGGTCGTTGAATGAACCTCTCCTCAATGGAACCACCGGACCTGATGGGGCATGCTTTTTCGGTGACGTGCCAGCCGGAACATACTTGTGGCGAGTGTCCGAAGGCTTGCCGGAAAGTGACACAAAGGATGTTCCACTTCAATCAATTCATCTAAGTGAGGAAGAACTGTATGCCATACAACTTCTGTCCATATCCTGGATGGGGGAAGACACACAGAAGGCCCGCGCATTCTACGAAAATCTGGCAAGACTCGTTGGCTACGATCTTTCACAACATGCATTTCCGTCCTCAGAAGGAAGAACGTTACTTGATTTTTCTAGGGAACAATTCCGTTGGCTACAGGGTCTCGAAGACCAAATGTCAAGCCTGAGCGCTGGCTTGCCTGAAATAGACGTGTTGAAACCTGCAGTTTCAGCGTCCAAGATTGTTGCGGAGAAAATGTTCGATAAAGCAAGCAAGCATTTTCAGTTAACCGAGATAACTGTAACGGAATTTACGCTTGTAGGCATTGTGAACACCCCAGATGTAGACTATGTTATCGTCTACAAGAGACTGGACGTAACGATCTTTTCTGAGACGATTGTCCGTGCCCCCAAGAGCTATGCGGCATTTGGGTGTGTTACCGGACTCCTTGGGATTTTTCTCTCCTCTTACGATTTGTACAGTGGATTCTTTAACCCGCAATCAGAATGGAGACTGGCTTTTCAATCAGGTGACGGCGTTACACAGATCAAAACTGTGCTTGAGATTACTGATAACTTCGTCGACATAGTGGAAGGCACCTTGACCCTGTACGAAATGATTCGGGCAGCCAGCACGGCAGTTCTTCCCGAAGCCACAAAACTCACACTGGAAGCCGTAAGCGGTGCACTGTCCGCTGTGGGGAATATCATCGTTGGATTAGTGACAGCCCTTAAACTGGCACAAAAGTATCCGCGTTGGGGCTTATTCATGCGGGATCTGCTCAGCCTGAAGTTCAGTCTGCTGGTCAACCTTGCGATCGTGGGCGTAGGCATAGCAGCTGGCGTGTGGGGTCTCTATCTGGTGGCAACTGGAGGAGCGGCTTCTGCAAGTGTCGCGGGGATAGTAGTTGGCGCCGTACTCATCGCTCTGGGCCTAATAGCTTCCTATCTTGAATATGGCGACGCAATCTTGAACCTGCGAGGAGAACTTGGCAAAACTCTGACAGCACTGTTTAAAATGCGGGAGGGCCTCTGGAAAATCGATACGAATGTCCTCCATGAGGGAGCCGCGGGGCAGCTCAAACTTGCAAATACCCTGAACAAGCTTTCTCTGCTCCCTCAGGCGCCAGCAGACATCAAGCAGTTCTTCGAATATGCAAACACAAAACTCACAGAATACAGTGCGTCCCAAGAAGAACTGGCCCATAGCGTTGATGAAGCAAGGCCAGCATTCGACGACTGGCTTCGACAGTATATGTCTTGGGACGGATGGTACAACGACTGGATAAGCGGGCGCGCGCTAGAAGGCAAGGTGAGAGCGCACCTGGAGGCATTTAATTGCACTTCGGCAAACTATGTGACGCCATCCAGGTCTTTCGTCAACAACGCAGTGGTCGGCGTTTCCGGGGGCAGCGAGTATTGGTACGAGAGGAAGTATGTTACCAGCGGCAACCTTAACGGAGGAGCCACTTCGCATCGCTACTCCGACATTGCAGACATCAAGCTTTGGGGCGCGCTCAAGGATGGGTGGGCATTTGAACCCACCACCGAGAATGACGGTGAAGAACATGAATACGCTGTTACCTACAACTTCAACACCAATACACAACAAGGAACACTCCGCTACGATCCAAAACCAGACTATCTGTCCGTCAGCGATGCCTATCCATCCAAAAAAGGAGATGTTTTAGTCACCTCTTATCAATACAAGTTCTTTTTCGATGACGAAACGACCGAGTCATTTGTGGGTCAGCCCGTGAAGGAGTGTCTGGAAGCATGGCAGGCAGACATACAGAGCGACTATAACCTGATGGTCAAACCTCACCTTGAAAAAGTGGAAAATCTGATGAAAAAACTTACCTACATGTACGACGTCACTCCGCCAACGACAACTTGTACTATGATTCCTCCTTCCCTGCCCGATGCGTCAGGCAGAATCCACGTTACTTCATCCACGATATTTGCATTGTATGCGCATGATGACCAAGGTGGGACGGGCGTGGCAACAACGGGCTACAGAATATACAATGAAGCCTACGATTCTGGCTGGGCGGGGCAAAGCGCATTTCCAGCGTGGCTCCTGCTGGCTAAGGTAGTGTTCCGTGTTCCTGGTTTTCTGGCCAATGGTCAGATTCAGATTGACTACAACAGCACTGACCTTGCCGGCAACATCGAGCCTGCACATACGATAGTCGCCATTCTGGAGAATCCCCCCGCCGATCCATGGATGGGCATAATGGAGCCGACGACGGAGCGCCCAGCCAAAGCTGGAGACCCAAGCCAACCCGATCCAATCAACGTTGCAGTCTTTTCTCGATACGCGATCGACAACATTGTTGTTAAAGTCGGCGGAATAGAATGTCCCTACCAGATAATAAATCGTTGGGCAGTTGTAGTAAATCTCTATGTCCTGAGAGTTGAGACTCCGCCTCAACAATCACAGGGGGCGTATGACCTCGAAGTAAGTGCCACCTACAAAGAAACGACTTTCTATGACGTTGAACATGATGCAGTGGAATACATTGTTACCACGTTGTCAGAGCCAATTGAAAAAGGATTGGCTTGGCTTCGCACTAGTCAGCGCAGCGATGGTTCTTGGCTTAGCAATGTGGGCGTAACCTCTCTTACGGCGCTTGCATTCTTGAATGCTGGTTATGACGAAACAGATGCCACAGTCAGTAAAGCAATCAGTTATATTCTTAGCAAAGTCCATAGTGACGGCTCAATCTACATTTCATATTCAGTCTATGAAACATCGACTGCAATATTGCCGCTGGTTGCAACCCATAATGCAAACTATGCCACCATCATAGAAAACGCGAAGAATTGGCTCGTAGGTGCTCAACAAGACGAAACCTTTGGATATACACCAACTAATTATCAATATGGCGGGTGGACATATTCGTCAGCAAGAGGCGACCCTGATCTTTCAAATACCCAATTTGCATTACTGGCTTTAGATGCAGCAAACTTGCCGAAAGCTGATTCTGCCTGGAGTAAGGCAATAATGTTCACTCAACGCTGTCAGAATAGACCTGCATCTAATGACCAAGCTTGGGCTCACGTTACTACTCAGTCCTCATACAACGATGGAGGATTCATATATAGACCTTCGGGATGGAGCCTCGCTGGTGGAACTTTATCCTATGGCAGTATGACTGGCGCGGGCATCTGGGGACTACTACTTTCTGGGGTTCCAAAAGCTGACGAAAGAGTGGTGGCGGCCTTGGATTGGGTTACGAATCATTACACATGGGACAATAATCCAGTCTATGGATCGCGACCGTACTACTATTATCTCTCTATGTCGAAGGCGCTTACAATGTATGGAGAACCTGTGATTAATGGGCATG
>Ga0315275_10000599_pt1 | contig 30301 bp, 19 predicted proteins | sample YL17G03_0_MG_FD_205557 | JGI IMG/M metagenome (GOLD analysis project Ga0315275, IMG submission 205557) | Sediment microbial communities from Yellowstone Lake, YNP, Wyoming, USA - YL17G03_0 | ecosystem: Environmental > Aquatic > Freshwater > Lake > Sediment | place: USA: Wyoming | collected...
CTTCGAGACCGCCAAGGGCTGGACGGTCGGCGCTCCGGACGATAATGCCACAACGGGCATTTGGCAGCGATGTGCTCCGCAGGGGACGCTGGCTCAGGCCTCGGAAGACCATACCCCTCCGCCCGGCGTCAACGCGTACATAACCGACTGCAGAGCAGGCACCGGCCAGGGAGACTATGATGTGGACGGAGGCAAGACCACCCTCCTCTCACCGGTCTTCGATCTTTCAGCTTATGACAATGCCAGGGTGCGCTACTACAGGTGGTACTCCAACGACACCGGCAGCAGTCCCGAGGCCGATGATTGGATCGTCGACGTCTCGGATGATGGCGGCTCAACCTGGGTGCGCCTGGAAACCATGCGCACCAGCGACCGCTTCTGGCGGCCGGTTGAGAAGAGCCTCACCGACTACATAGATCTTACGGCGCAGGTCAGGCTGAGATTCATCGCGGCCGACAACGCTCCGGGCTCGATCGTGGAAGCCGGCGTAGACGATTTCTCAATCGTAACGTATGAGGACGCGGCGGCCGGCATTCCTGTGGCTGACCGCGGCGAGGGCGCCGCAATGGCCCTATCGCAGAACTCGCCAAACCCATTCGGCCACGAGACCTTGATACGCTTTACAGTCCCGGCCCCGGGCCGCAGGGTGACACTCACCATCTTCGATCCGGCCGGGCGAGTGGTCAGGACCCTGGTCAATGAGGAAAGAACGAGTGGCCCACGCACGGTCGCCTGGAACGGCACCAACACGATGGGCAGCCAGGTTGCTGCCGGGGTCTATTTCTGTGAGCTCAAGGCTGGAGATCAGAACCTCATCCGCAAGGTCCTGGTGGTACGCTAGGAGGGCGCGTCGAGGCCCTTTCTGACTTGAGTCCCAGGGCTGTTCCCGTTACAATCTGTGGAGTCGAGGGGTGGAATAGTCGGCGTAGTGGCACCTGTTTTAGGACAGTCTCACAAAGGAGGGGGCATGTTTAGGAAAGCCACGTTTGCTGTTGCGGCACTTTTCGCTATGGCTGTGCTGTTTTCGCTATCCTTGTCTGCATGGGCCTTCAACCCGACGGATGCGTACGCCCGCTGGGAGGTGCCGAAGCCCGGGGCACCGGCGCAAATCTGGTGGGAGGCCCACAGCGCTTTCGAGGAAGGCGCTCCGGTGGCGGAGGCCGCTCAAGCTTTCACGAGCCGCTATGGAGGAACCTGGCAATACCAGGTGAACCAGAGAACAGGCACCTATCATCATCTCTACGGAACCGGCGTCGACCTGGGCGTGACGCTTAAGTCCCAGCAAGCGGTCGAGGCCTTGGCGAGGGATTTCATTCGGGCAAATCCAGCCATATTCGCCATCAGCGATGAGGACCTCAAGGTCATGTCGTGCACCCACGCACTCGGTAAGTGGGCGATCATATTTCAGCAGACCTGGCAGGGCGTGGGGGTCTTCGGCGGACGAGTCCATCTTGTCTTCACCGAGTCAGGCCGACTCTTCGAATTAGGCTCGGATGCGTATCCGAGCATTACGCTCTCGACGACCCCAGCTCTGAGCGAGCCCGAAGCGCTAAGCCTTGCCAAGGCGGACCTGGAATACCAGGAAGGCGTGGACAAGGTCAGCTACCGCGAGCTCATGATTCTCCCGGTCGAGGTGGGTGAGGAAGGGCTGGAGTACCGGCTTGCGTACCGCTTCGACTTGAGGACCGATTCGCCACTCGGCCTCTGGGCAACCTGGATCGACGCCAACAGGGGCGACATCCTCTGGCGCGAGAACCATATCCGCTTCACCAACTTCACGGGCCACGCCCAGGGAGACGTGGAATGGGACGGCTATTGCGACGGCTCCACGGTCGACTACAAGATGATAGGCGAGCGCGTAACCATAACCGGAGTGGGCACTGTCAACACCGACGCCAACGGGGATTTCACGCTGACTTACAGCGGGTCGGACGCCAAGACCTTGACGGCTGAGATCCGAGGCCCCTGGGTCAATGTGAATCGTGCCAGCGGCACTGACGCGAGCCAGACGGGCACCATCACGCCGGGCACGCCTTACACCATCGACTGGTCGAACACCAACTCCCTCGCGAGCGAGCGCGACGCCTTCTCGTACACTAACGTGATACATGGCTGGATGAAAACGATTGACCCGACTTTCACTGCTCTGGATTACGAGATGATCGCGGTCGTGGAGGGCACGACCGGTTACTGCCCCGGCAATGCCTGGTGGGACGGCACCAACATCAACTTCTGCGCCCAGAGCACATCCTACGGCAACACGGGGCGGATGGCCGACGTGGTCTACCATGAATACACGCATGGCATAACCGATGGCATCTATGGCTCGAGCCCGATCGGGGGCGATGTTCACGAGGGCAACTCAGATATCGGAGCCAATTTCCTGACCCGGGAGAGCATCATGGGGTTGGGGTTCTATCTCAATAACTGCACCACCGGCATCCGCAACTCCCAGAACACCTTGACGGACCCGTGCAGCGACGAGATACACATCTGCGGCCAGGTGATTGCCGGCTTCTTCTGGGACTCCTGGCAGGCGCTGCTTGCGGCCTACCCGCAGGCCGCCGCCGACAGCATTGCGCGCTCATGCTGGCATTACGGTCGGAAGATGGGCTTGCCCTCGACCATGGCGGACCAGGCTCACTGGACGTTTGTCGCTGACGACAATGACGGCAACCTGGGTAACGGCACGCCGCATTACAATCAGTTCTGCCTCGGCGCTACCAATCACGGCTTCCTCTGCCCGACGATCACGGTAGGGGTCGCTATTGCCCACACGCCGCTAGGCGACACCAACAACACAACCAGCCCCTACCCGGTGACTGCCGTGATAACGTCGACCGGCGGAACGATCATTGCCGATTCCTGTCGCGTGACCTACCGGGTAGACGGCGGTGCATTTGCCAACGTGACTATGACCGCGACGGCGAACCCCAACGAATATGTGGGGTACATCCCGGCGCAGCCGCCATGCACCAAAGTGGAGTACTACATTTATGCCAGGGATACGGGAGGCTACACCAAGACCAGCCCGGCCACGGCGCCGACAAGCCTCTATGCGTTCCTGGTCGGGTATCAGACGGTCTTCACGGATGATTTCGAAACAAACAAGGGTTGGACCGTGGGCGCCACCGGGGACAACGCGACAACAGGAGTATGGGAACGTTGTGATCCCCAGGTCACTACAGCTCAGCCCGGGGACGACCACACCCCCACACCGGGTGTCAATGCTTACATAACCCAGTGCGCGGCGGGCTCGGGCCAGGGAGCCTATGACGTCGACGGCGGCAAGACAACGCTGCTTTCGCCGATCTTCGATCTCAGCACCTACACCGCGGCTTCGGTGAGTTACTACCGTTGGTATTCGAACGATACCGGCGCATCGCCAGGTCTGGATTACTGGGTAGTGGAGGTCACAGGCAACGGCACGGCCTGGGTCCCAATCGAGAACACCAACGTAACCAACCGAAGCTGGGCCCTCAAGAACTTCAACATTGGAGACTACGTCAGCCTGACCAGCACTGTCCGCTTCCGCTTCATCGCAAGCGACTATGAGCCGGGCTCGATTGTCGAAGCCGGCGTTGATGATTTCTCGATCACCGGCTGCAGCATGCCGACCGATACCGAGCCCCCGACAGTCACGGTGGTTCTCCCCAATGGCGGCGAGCAGATCGTGGGCGGGCATGGCGCCACGTACCAGATCAAGTGGCACGCAACCGACAACGTCGGCGTTGCCCTTACCAAGATTCTGTTCTCGGCCAACGGCGGCGCGACCTATCCTGACACGCTCATCTCCGGCGTTCTGGACTCGACCTGGACCTGGATGGTGCCTGACATCAGCGACCCCGACTGCCGGATCAAGGTTATCTGCTACGATGCGGCCTTGAACGTCGGAAGCGATCAGTCCGATGCCAACTTTGAAATCGTAAGCCTGGCGGGAGTGCCCGACGTCGCGAGCCGACCCGACAAGGTCGTGCTCTCTCAGAACCGGCCGAGCCCGTTCGATCGCACGACCGAGATCGAATTCGGCTTGCCGAAGGCAGCTGCGGTGTCGCTCAGAATATACGCCATCGACGGCCGCCTGGTGGCGACGCTGGCCGACGGCGTCTTCCAGGGCGGCTATCACCGGGTCTCGTGGACCGGCACTGACTCAAGAGGCCGAGACGTATCGCAGGGTATGTACTTCTACCGGCTTGAGGCGGGCGGCAAGGCCCTCACCCGCAAGATGTTGATGGTTAAGTAAGGATAAGGAGATCAGCCCACACCTGGTGGGCGTGATGAAGAAGCGGCCGGGGTGCTTGAGTAGCAGCCACCCCGGCCCTTCTCGTTTATGTGGGTGCGGCGGCTGCCTGGGTTGGACGCAGCCGGGCGGCGCGCCGGGAAAATGGGATGTGTCCCTATTTTTCAAACCCGATCAACACAAAGAGGTTCGGGGTCACACCACGGCCCCTTTCCCAAGTACTTCTCGGCCCACGCGCCGTCACTAAAGCGTCACTGTGTCCATATAGTGCGGCACCGAGACGGTCCAGCCGGTCTGCTCGCTGAGGAAGCCCGCGAAGCTTCGGGCGCTCTCGGGTTCACCGTGAGTAACAAAGACCTGGCGCGGCGGCCTGGTGAGACCCGACACCCACCTCAGGAGCTCGGCCCTGTCGGCGTGAGCGGAGAAGCCTTGGATCTGCTTGATCGAGGCTCTCACGGGATAGATCTGGCCGAGAATCCGGACTTCCTTCGCGCCCTCAACAATCTCCCTTCCCAGGGTCCCCGCCGCCTGGAAACCTACGAAGAGAATGGTGCTTTCGGGCCGCGTGATATTGCTCACCAGATGATGTTTGATCCTACCGCCCGTACACATGCCCGAGCCTGCTATGATGATCGCCCCCGACCGCACGTTGTTTATGGCCTTGGAGGCCTCGACAGAAGCCGTCAAGTTGAGATTCGGGAGATGGAACGGCGAGTGCCCCTCCCTCTCCAGCTTGGTCATCTCGGCGTCGAAGAGCTCCCGGTGGCGTTCGAACACTTCCGTGACCCGCAGCGCCATGGGGCTGTCGATGAAGACCAGGGTTCGCGGTATCCGCTGCTTCATGAAGAGCCTGTTGAGGCGATAGAGCACCTCCTGCGTGCGGCCGATGGCGAAACTAGGTATTACGATGTTACCCTGTCGCTTCTCCGTGGAGACAATCGCGTCCTCAAGCAGGCTGTCAATGTCCGTGGGATCCTCGTGAAGCCTGTCCCCGTAAGTCGATTCCATGATGACGTAGTCGGCCTCGCCGAACACGGTCGGGTCGTTCAGGATCGGCTTATCCCGGCGCCCGATGTCTCCTGAGAAGACAATGCTCTTGGATTGCCCGTTCTCGCTGATGGTGAGGCGTATCATGGCAGACCCAAGAATATGGCCGGCATCGTGGAAACTCGCCTCGATCCCTTCACCAATCTCCACCGGCTTACCATAGTCCACGGTGGTGAACAGCGGCACACAGGCAATGGCGTCCCGTTCGGAGTACAGAGGTATCTCGGGATGCGGTCCACGCCTGCCCTCACGATCATGCCGCTTCCTCTTCAGGGCCAGATCCTCGGACTGCACTTTGGCGTAGTCCAGGAAAGCTATCTCCGCAATCTCGGATGTAGCGGGCGTGCAGTAAACCTCGCCGCGGAACCCAAGCTTCTCCAGCCTGGGCAGATAGCCGCAGTGATCAAGATGGGCATGAGTCAGCAGAACAGCATCAAGGAAATCGACAGGCACCGGAAAGACATCCCAGTTGCGCGCCAGGAAACTGCGTTCCTGGTAGAGCCCGCAATCTACGAGAATCCTCGAGCCGTCGATTTCGAGTAGGTAGCGCGACCCCGTCACGTTCTGCGCGGCACCCAGAAACCTCAAGGTTGTCTTCATCGCTCAGGCCTCCAATGGCAGCGGAGGGACGCAGGCGGCTCCCGCCTCATACTCTGGTGAGGATAGCACGCCGCCGCGGGTGGTCGCAAGCCCTCTCCCTCTCAGGGAGCGCTGCCCGCGGTTCGAGGAGGGGCCGGTTCAGCTGCCGGTTTCGGCGGGCCGGTCAGCGCCGAAGCAAGGGCACCAACGGAAATCGCTGGACACCGGGCCCTAGCCGCTGTATCTTAGGATGTAAATGGGTAGACTACCCCACTCAGGGTGTTCTCAGAATGGGGGGGCCCGTCTTGCTTACGGGCTTTTTTTGGTTTTGGGGATTAACGCGCGGAGGTTTCGGACAATGTTGAGAGCAAAGTCAACATCAACGGTGATGGCAATTGCATTGGCTCTTGTAGGCATCCTGGCATTCGTCGGCGCAGGCTGTTCAAAGGAAAACGCGGGGAAAGAGGACGGCGGTAAGAGTACGCTGGCCGGCGGCAACGAGGACACCAGGATGGTGGCCAAGGTAAACGGCAAGAAGATAACCGAGACAGAGGTCGCCAAGGAGACTCAGCGCCTTGCAATGCAGATGAGCGGGCAGGTGGATCCGCAGCAAATGGAATCGATGAAGGGCGCGTTTCGCAAGCAGGCAATCGAGAACATGATCAGCCGGCTCCTCCTGGAGCAGGCCGTCAACAAGGAAGGCGTCAAGGTAACCCCGGCCGAGGTTGACGCACGGGTGAACGATATCAAGAAGAGCTTCCCTTCGGAGCAGGATTTCGCCTCCCGGCTCCAGGGCATGGGCATGACGCCCGCCGATTTCCAGCGCGAGATCGAGACCGGCTTGGCCTTCGATGCGTTGTTTGCGAAGCACACCACCGAAGCTCAGACTCCGACCGAGTCTGAAGTCAAGGCCTTCTACGACGCCAACAGCAGCGACTTCCAGCAGCCTGAGCAGATCAAGGCGAGCCACATTCTCGTCACCGTCGGCAAGGACGATACGCCGGCCGTGAAGAGTGAGAAGATGGCCAAGATAACCAAGATCCGCAACGACATCAAGGGCGGAGCAGATTTTGCGCAGATGGCTACCCAGTACTCAGATTGCCCCAGCAAGGAAAGAGGGGGCGACCTGGGTTACTTCGGCAAGGGCCAGATGGTTCCGCCGTTCGACGCTGCGGCTTTCGCTCTCAAGGTGGGGGATCTCAGCGACATAGTGACCACGGATTTCGGCTATCACATAATCAAGGTTGTAGATCACAAGCAGGCCCGCACGATTACTTTGGACGATGCCAAGCAGGACATAGCAACCTATCTCGAGAACCAGCAGAAACAGGCAGCCGTCGGCAGTTACATTGAGAGTCTGCGGGCAAGCGCGAAGATCGAGTACGCCGATACCACGGGAACGAGCACGACCGGGACCACCAGGTAGGTCTTCATCCTGCGGATAGGCTCCGAAGTACACCCGGGGGACAACCATGGGCTACCGTTATGCCGTCGTTGGGACAGGCCGCCAGGGAATTGCAGCGGCATATGATTTGGGCAAGTTCGGGGATGCAGATGAGATCATACTGGTAGACATCGACCCGGCCCTTGCATCCAAGGCCGCCGAGCGCATCAACGCTCTGCTCAAGCGGCAGGTCGCGAAGGGCGTCGGGGCAGATGCCGGCGATCTGGACCGCTTGAGGCCGATCCTCAAAGGAGTCACCGGTTTCATAAGCGGTGTTCACTTCCCTCTGAATCCGGGCCTTACCGGTCTGGCGATTGAAATGGGCGCCAACATGTGCGACTTCGGCGGCAATACGGATGTGGTGAGAACTCAGCTCACCCGCGATGCCGACGCCAAGCGCGCCGGCGTTACCATCGTGCCCGACTGCGGCATGGGGCCGGGACTCAATGTGTCACTGGCGACCTTCGCCATGTCCCTTCTGGATGAGCCGCGGGAAGTCTTGATCTGGGATGGGGGCTTGCCCGAGAGGCCCGAACCGCCCTGGAAGTACGCCATGACTTTCAACATCGGCGGCTTGACCAACGAGTATCACGGCCATGCCTACTTCCTCAAAGCTGGGAAAATCACCCAGGTGCCTTGTTTCGAGGGTTACGAGGTTCTGAGCTTCCCGGCGCCCATTGGCGACCTCGAAGCCTTTGTGACCTCCGGGGGACTTTCTACGGCGCCGTGGACTTTCGAGGGCAAACTCCAGCGCCTCGAGAACAAGACCATCCGCTATCCCGGCCATTGGATCCAACTGAAGGCCTTCTCCGACCTGGGCTTGCTTGAGATGGAGCCCGTGTCAGTTGGCGATCAGCAGGTCGTGCCACGCGAGGTGTTTCACGCGCTCTTCGAGCCACAGATTCGCCGACCCGAGGTGCGCGACGTCTGCATGATGAGAGTCAAAGCCGTGGGCAAGAAGGCCGGTCAGGAAGCTGAGGCCGTCGTCGAGCTAATAGACTACTATGATGCCGCCACGGGTTTTACGGCGATGCAGCGCCTCACCGGCTGGCACGCGTCGATAATTGCGATCCTCGCCGCTCGAGGCAAGGTCGCGCGGGGAGCTCTGCCCGTCGAACTCGCCGTCGCTGGGAAAACCATCGTCGCGGAGGCCCGCCTCAGGGGCATCGACATCAAGGAATCACTCACTCCTTCGCCTAATCTCGAGTAAGATCTGTTAAATAGGGACACATCCCATTTTCCGTTACTTGCACCCGGCCCTCGGAGTCACGCGCTTGACATCGGATGGGGAAAATGGAATGTGTCCCTATTTCAGGGTGGAGTAAAGAGTCTCGTACTGGGCAATCTTGTCGGGCCACTGGTACGCGGCCTCGACATGCTGCCTGGCCCTGGCCCGCATAGCTTGCATCTCATCGGGGCTGCCAATCGCCTCTTCCAACACACGCCGCAGGTCCGCCGGGTCACCGCTCTTGAAGTAGTAAGCGTTGGCCTCGGCGGTCTCAATGCTCTCGGGAGTATCGCTCGTCACTACGCAATTCCCGTAGGCCAGCCCCTCCAGCAGGGAGATGGATTGGCCCTCGGACTCAGACGGATGGGCATAGATGAGCGCATTCGAGAAAAGCTCGTTGAGCGTGACGTCATACATGGGGCCGGTGAAGATCGTCCTGGGGTCATCGCCGGCAAGCCGCTTGAGGAACTTCCCATAGACGCTCTCCAGCGGCCCGCCCACGATCACGAGTTTGAGATCACTCTTGAGCCCCTTGAAAGCCTCAATCAGGTAATGGCATCCTTTGCGAGGATCGAATCTGCCGACGAAAAGAATGTACTTGCGCGGCTCTATCCCGAGCTGCAGCATCCTGTCAGGAGCCGCAGGCTGCGGGATGTTACAGCCGTTGTGGATCAAGATGAACTTAGCCAGCCTATTCTTCGATATGTAATCCGCATCCGGCCCGGATATTACCACGATCTTATGGGCCCACCAGCGCGTCGGAAACCTGCACAGGTGCAGGTAAATCCTCGTTAGCTTGATCTTGAGATTGAAGAAGGCTCGCTCCCGGAAGGTTCCCCACTTCAGGATCGGCCAGGCCGGACCGTGGGGCTGGACCACCACCTTCTTGCCGGCGAGCCGGGGGATGAAGGCGAAGATGGCGTTTTCGGTGTTATTGATGTGGACTATGTCGACGTCCCGCCTGATCGCCGAGAGGCACCCCAGCAAAGTATGGATCAGGGTGCCGACGTACTTGACCGGGATAGTCGGCAGGTAGATGAGATGGATTCCGCGGTACTCGCCGGGTCGCTCCTTGTAGATGCTCGTCCAGCAGTAGACCGTCACCTGGTGGCCACGTTTGGTCAGGCCCGTGCCTATCTCTTCGATAACCCGGTCAACCCCGCCGTAGACAGCGGGAACGCCCCGGAGGCCCACGAAGGCAATCTTGATGCGAGGCTTCACGTGTCCAGTTTGGTCCACGATGCGCTTTCGGGTCAGTCCAGGAGCAGGTCGCGCCGGCCCATCACCAGGCGCAGCTTGTTCTTGGCGACCCACGAGATGGGTATCCAGATCTTGTTGCGCATAGCAGGAACAGCCGAGCCGGTCATCCAGCAATTCCGGTCGCAACACTTGACCAATTCCCTGATCTTCTTGGCCTCGGGGCTGTTCCAGATTTCATCGAAGTTCTGAGTATTGAGATCGCCCAAGACCCACGGCTCTTCCGAACCATTGCAGGCCAGGATCCTGCCCCAGGGATCAACGAAGAAGAAGTCGGTGCCGGCACTGCAGGGAATGGCCCGCACCTTGCCTTCCATGTACCTAAGGATGCCCATGTTGATATAGGCCCGGAACCAGTCCTTTACGCGCATCTTGAGAGGCCCCCGCTTGGAGGTCAAGAGCCGGATCATGAACTCCCGCATGATTGACCGGACGGCCTCGAGATTCTCTATCTTGTTGTCGCTCTTGTGGAAATAGAAGGAGTTGTGCATGGTCGCCTGGGCGAACTCCACGCCGAGGCCGGCAGCAAGATCGTAGAGCGCCAGGAGATCGTAGATATTGTGCTGGGAAATCACGATGGCAAAGCCGATGTTCTTGACCCCGAGACTTCTAAAGCCCAACAGGGTCCGCAGGGCATGATCGAAGCCGTCCTTGATGCCCCGCAGTTCATCGTTGAGCTTCGGCAGGCCCTCGACGCTCACGCGAAAAGTGAGATGGGGATACTGCCCGGCAACCGCCAGGAGCCTATCGGTAAAGTAGCCGTTAGTACTTATCTCCAGGTCGGGCGTCCGCCTGTCGAGCACGGCCACAATATCAGCCAGATCGTCCCTAAGGGCGGGCTCGCCCCCGGTGATGTTAAGCCGGCTTATCCGGGTGGGCAGTTTATCCAGGATGGCCGGCTTGAACTCCTCGGAGCTCTTGCTCGGGTGGGCCCACGTATTGCACATGTGGCAGCCGGCGTTACAGCGATAGGTAACAATAACCGAGCATTCCATGGCTAAAGGCTCCGGTGACCGGCAAGATATGCATTTATCGCCATATGTTTATGTATCGTGTTGCTTATTCCTCTTCCTCTTTCACCACGCGGGCCACGTCCACCACCTTATCTCCCTCATCGAGGTTGATGAGCCGCACGCCCTGGGTCGCACGGCCTATCACCGAGACCCCCTTGATGGGCACACGGATCATGGCGCCGCCCTGCGACATAATGAGCAGCTCATCTTCGTCAACCACTTCCTTGAGGGCCACCAGGCGGCCTATCTTCTCGGTGCAACGGAGCGTGATGATGCCCTTGCCGCCGCGCCTGGTCACCCGGTACTCCGATACGGGCGAGCGCTTGCCGTAGCCGTTCTCGCTCACAACCAGCAGGGTACCTTCGCGGGCAATGACCACCATGCCCACCACGTGGTCGTCGTCCTCGAGCGTCACTCCCCTCACCCCATGCGCCGATCTCCCCATCGATCTCACGTCTTGCTCGTGGAACCTCACCGCTTTGCCGCCGCTCTTCGCCAGGACGATGTCGTTGGTGCCGTCAGTCAGCCGAGCGTCGATGAGGGTGTCGCCCTCGTCCAAGGTTATGGCTATGATGCCCCCGCGGCGCGGGTGCGAGAAGGCCGACAGCTCGGTCTTCTTTATGACGCCCTGCCGTGTGGCCATCATGAGATATCGGTCGGCCTGGAACTCCTTGGTCGACACGAACGCCGTGATGCGCTCTTCCTTTTCGAGATCGAGCAGGTTGGCGAAGGCCTTGCCCTTGGAATACCTGCCACTCTCGGGCAGCTCATGCACTTTCTTCCAGTAGCACTTGCCGCTGTTGGTGAAGAACAGGATGTGGTCGTGGGTCGAGGCCACGAAGAGGTGTTCAACGAAGTCCTCCTCCTTGGTCTCCATCCCGACCACGCCCTTGCCACCCCGGTGCTGCCTGCGGTAAAGGGTCACGGGGGTGCGCTTGATGTAGCCCCCGTGGGATATGGAAATCACCATGTCCTCTTCGGCTATCAGGTCCTCCACGTTGAAGTCCTCGGCCACGGCATCGACGATCTCGGTGCGCCGGTCGTCGCCGTACTTATCCTTCAGCTCCCGCAGTTCATCCTTGATGATGCCCATCTGCATCGCGAGGCTCGCGAGGATCGCCTTGTGGTGCTCGATCCTCTTTATAACTTCCAGGTATTCGTCATCGATCTTCTTCCTCTCCAGCCCGGTGAGGCGTTGGAGCGTGAGGTTCAGGATGGCATTGGCCTGGATCTCCGACAGTTTGAAGCGCCTCATCAGGGCGTCTCGCGCCGCATCAACCGTCGGCGATTTCTTAATCAGATCGATCACCGCATCTATGTTGGCAAGGGCGATCTTGTAGCCTTCGAGGATGTGGGCCCGCTTCTCGGCGGCTTCCAGATCGAAGCGCGTGCGACGAAGGACTACTTGGTGCCTGAACTTGATGTACTCCTGGAGAAGTCCCCTGATGGTGAGGATGCGCGGCGCCAGATCGACCAGCGCGAGCATGATCACACCGAAGGTGGTCTGCATCGGCGAGTGCTTGTAGAGCTGGTTTAGGACCACCGTGGACTGAGCATCTCGCTTGAGTTCTATCACTATGCGCATGCCCTCGCGGTCGGACTCGTCCCTCAAGTCTGATATGCCCTCGATCTTGCCGTCGCGCACCATATCCGCGATGCGTTCGATCAAGGCTGCCTTGTTCACCGTGTAAGGAATCTCGGTGACGATGATCCGCTCCTTGCCGGCCTTGGTGGTCTCGAGGAAGGCGCGTGCGCGGACGGTCAAGAGTCCCCGCCCGGTGGTGTAGGCGTCCTTGATGCCCTGCCGGCCATAGATGATGCCGCCCGTCGGGAAGTCCGGGCCCTTGATGTGCCGGTGGAGGTCCTCGTCGGTGATGTCGGGGCTGTCGATCAGAGCCACCAGGCCGCCCACGACCTCATTCAGGTTGTGGGGCGGGATGTTGGTGGCCATGCCAACCGCAATGCCCGAGGAGCCGTTGCACACCAGGTTCGGGAACTTGCCCGGGAGCACCGTGGGCATCTCGCGGGTCTCGTCGTAATTGGAGACAAAATCGACGGTGTTCTTCTCGAGATCGGCAAGCATATCCATCGCCGGCCCGGCCATTCTGGCCTCGGTGTATCTCATGGCTGCCGGCGGATCGCCGTCGACCGAGCCGAAGTTGCCCTGGCCTTCGATCAAGGGGTAGCGCATGTTGAATTCCTGCGCGAGCCGGACCATCGTCGGGTATATCACCTGCTCCCCGTGCGGATGGTAGTTGCCCGAGGTGTCACCGCAGATCTTGGCGCACTTTCGGTGCTGAGCGCCGGGCGAAAGATTGAGGTCGTTCATCGCCACGAGGATGCGCCGCTGCGAAGGCTTGAGACCGTCGCGGGCATCCGGCAGCGCCCGGGAGACGATCACACTCATTGCATAGTCAATGTAGGAGCTCTTCATCTCGTCTTCTACATAGACCGAAATTATCCTCTCGCGTCCCGTTTCCATCGCCTTACCTCTGATCTGAGAACCGGTCCATTGGCCCTACCTTTGGCCACGCTGGTGATCTTGCTTTGGAGGCTCAGGGCTTGATTTTGCTTGCTCTAAATCTATCAAAGGGTACGCTACGGGGCCGCATCTGTCAACATCTAACAGGCTCATGTGGTGTCCAAGACCATCACTTCATCGCCTCTTTGCGCCTGGCTGCCGGCCACTTCTCGAACGGAGGCCCGTGATTTGACATCACCCCGGCCGCCCCTTATACTCTCTTTGCGAGGTTGTCGAGATGGCGCAGAAGGACTACTATCAGCTGCTCGAAGTCACGGAGTCGGCGACTACCGACGAGATCAAGAAGTCCTACCGCAAGCTGGCCAAGAAGTACCATCCCGATTCCAATCCCAATAACCCCAAAGCCGCTGACAAGTTCAAGGAGATCAACGAGGCCCACGAGGTCCTGAACGACCCCAAGAAGCGCAAGCAGTACGACGACATGCGCCGGTTTGCGAGCGCGGGTTATGGTGGCGGTGGAGCCTACCAGGGCTTCGACATCAATGACCTGCTGGGGCAGTTCTCGCGGGGCGGAGCGGGTAGTACCGGCGGGGCCCGGGGAGCGGGTGCTCGGGGTGGCACGGGCGGCGGAGGCGAACCTTTCACCTTCGAAGACGTCGGCGGGCTGGGGGATTTGGGCAGTATCTTCTCCAACATCTTCGATCGGGGGGGCCGGTTCAGACAGGAGCGCTATGGGCCACAGAAGGGCGAGGACCTCTCTGCCGAGGTTGAAGTGCCGTTTGACCTTGCGGTCAAGGGCGGTAAGACCGTAGTCACCATCTCCAGGAATGATCTGTGCGACCGCTGTCGCGGTAGGGGTGCCGAGCCCGGATCCAAGGTTGCCAAGTGCCCGCAGTGCGGCGGGGCGGGCATGATCTCGGTCTCCCAGGGCGGCTTCGCGGTGAGCCGGCCATGCCCGCGCTGTTACGGGCGGGGCGAGATTGTGGCAGAGCCCTGTGTCAAGTGCAGCGGCACCGGGCAGGTCTCAGCAGTGAAGCGCCTATCAGTCACTGTACCCAAGGCCATTGAGGATGGAGGCAAGATCAGGCTCCGAGGCCTGGGCCAGCCGGGCACTTCGGGCGGACCGGCGGGCGATCTTATCGTAAGGGTCAACGTGGCCGGTGACCGATTCTTCACCCGCAAGGGCGCCAACATCTACTGCGACGTCAAGATCAACCTGGCGCAGGCCGTGCTGGGCTCCAAGATTCGCGTGCGCACCATGGGAGACAGGAAGGCGCTGCTCAAGATTCCACCCGGGACGCAGCCCGGCACCAAGTTCCGTCTCAAGGGTCTTGGGGCTGAGGTTGGGGACAAAGCCGGGGATCAGCTGGTAACGGTGAACGTCGAGATTCCCAAGCACTTGGACGCGGAATCCAAGAAGCTCTTTGAGCAGCTGGCTGGGAGCCTGGATCTAAAACCCTGAGCCCCGGGCCGGCCAGGCCACGGCCCGCTCTTGCGCCAATCCGGCCACCCAGGCAAACCCGGCGTCAGTAAATCGGTTCTGTGTCACTAGTTTTCCACTAGTTTTCAGCGTTTCCTGTAACCCTTGGGTACCTCGAAGATACCGTCCCCAAGAGCTCCCCTGGATATCGCCGTAACCTCTCGCGTAATCTTAATCGCCCCGCTCTCGTCCCCAGCCGGCTCCGCAGCAGGAGCCTTCCCCTGGCCCTTCCTCATCTGCTGGATCATCTTCATGGCTTCCTTCATCTGGGCCTGCTGCTCTTTGTCCGCGCCGCCTGCCCCCACGGGATTCTCCATAGTCATTTCCATGCCCAGGGGAACGCCTTGGATCTCCTTGATCTTGGCGAAGAGTGGACCCATCGCGTCTGCCATAGGGGAGCCCTTCTGGGAAACCCTGGCGACATCAACCATCTGGTCCCAGAAGTGACGCAACTCCTCCAGGTCCTTGACCTCAGGCCTCATCCAGAAGAGATTCTTGACACTGTAGGTCTGAACTTGAGTCTGTTTTCCCTCGCGGGTAGTGATCTCGAAGGTCATAGCGACTTCAACGCCTTCGCACTTGTAGCCGATTATCTCCTTGGTCTGGCCGGTCTTCTTCACCGATATGTCCTTGATCTTGAAGCCCTCGGAGACCGAGTCGACCGCAGCCCCTTTGAGCGGTATCTCAACGTAGCTGCTGTCGTCGTTGTTGATCATCCAGAGCACACCCTTATCAAGCCGCGTTATGGTGACCACGTCCGCCGTCTTCGGGCCACCGCCGCCCTGCATCATCCCTCCCATCGCGCCGCCCATCTCTGTCTGGCCCTCGGTACGCATCTTGTCACTCTTGATATACGTGGTCTCCGCACCCTTGGACGAAAGCATGCCCATCATGCCGCTCATTTGGGTCTGCTCTTTGACCGTCAGATCGGCGCGGGCCAGTGCGGGGATCAGGACTGTTGCTACAACAGCCAGAACAAGCAACCCACGTGTCTTCATCTTTAGGATCCCTCCTTCTGCAGAGGCCCTTTATCTTGCCCGGCCGCCAGCCTCAGGCGTCCAGGTTCTTGACGTTCTTGGCGTTCTCTTCGATGAACTTCTTGCGCGGCTCAACCTTGTCTCCCATCAAGATGGTGAAGATCCGGTCGGCCTCGACGGCATCCTCCAGGGCAACCCTGAGAATCGTCCGCCGCTCAGGATCCATCGTGGTCTTCCAGAGCTGTTCGGGATTCATCTCGCCGAGCCCCTTGTAACGCTGGACCATCACGCCCTTGCGCCCGAGCCGCTCCAGGTTGCGGTCGCGTTCCTCATCGTTGTACGCGTAGATCTCGGTCTTGCCCTTCTTAAGCCTGTAAAGCGGCGGCTGCGCAATGTAAACGAACCCGCGTTTCAGGAGCTGCGGCATGTGGCGATAGAAAAACGTCAGCAAGAGCGTGCGGATGTGCGCGCCGTCCACGTCGGCATCGGTCATGATGATCACCTTGTGATAGCGCAGCCGTTCGATGTCGAAGTCCTCCTCGCCGATGCCCGTGCCCACCGCCGTGATCATCATCCTGATCTCTTCGTTGGAAAGTATGCGGTCAAGCGGCGACTTTTCCACATTGAGAATCTTGCCCCTTAGCGGCAGGATCGCCTGGAACTGGCGGTCCCGGCCCTGCTTGGCTGAGCCGCCCGCGGAGTCACCCTCGACCAGATAGAGCTCGCTGAGCCTGGGATCATCGACGCTGCAATCGGCCAGCTTCCCCGGAAGCGTACCCGTCTCCAGAGCCGATTTCTTGCGCGTCAGCTCGCGCGCCTTCCGCGCCGCCTCACGCGAGCGCGCGGCCACTACACACTTCTCGATTATGGACCGCGTCACACCCGGGTTCTCCTCGAAGAACTCGCTCAGGCTCTCACACACGATCGACTCCACCAGGCCACGGACTTCGCTGTTGCCCAGCTTGGTCTTGGTCTGACCCTCAAACTGCGGATTGGCCATCATTACGCTCAAGACCGCCGTCAGCCCCTCCCGCACGTCCTCCCCGCTCAGCGAGAAATCGCCGTTCTTGAACATGCTGGCCTTCTGGCCGTAGGAGTTGAGGGTCTTGGTGAGCCCTATCTTGAAGCCGATCAGGTGCGTCCCGCCCTCATGGGTGCTTATGCTGTTGACGAAGCTGAAGATGCTCTCAACGTAGCCGTCGTTATACTGGATGCCGACCTCGACCTTCACCTCGTCGCGCGTGCCTTCGAAGTAGATCACCTTTGGGTTCAGGGTGTTCTTGTTCTCGTTCAAGAACTCGACGAACGACCTTATGCCGCCGGCGTACTTGAACTTGTGCTCCTTCTTGGTACGGTCGTCGTAGATCTCGATCTCCACGCCCTTATTGAGAAAAGCGAGTTCCCGCAGGCGCTGCGAGAGATTGTCGAAGCTGAAATCGACAGATTCGAAGACTGTCGTGTCGGGCTTGAATCTCACCACCGTACCCTGTTTATCGGTCTTGCCTTCGACCGTCAGATCCGTGGACGGAGCGCCCTGCTTGTAACGCTGTTTGTATATCTTGCCGTCCCGGTAGATCAAGACTTCGAGCCACTCGGACAGCGCATTGACCACCGACACGCCCACGCCGTGCAACCCGCCCGAGACACGGTAGGATTTCTGATCGAACTTGCCGCCCGCGTGGAGCATGGTCATCACCACTTCCACCGCCGGCCGCTTCTGGGTCGGGTGCATGTCGGTCGGAATGCCCCGCCCGTCGTCCTCGACCGAGCAGCTCCCATCCTTGTGAAGCACCACCTTGATTCTCCTGCAGAAACCACCGAGGGCCTCGTCTATGGCGTTGTCGACAACCTCGTAGACCAGGTGATGAAGCCCCCGCGGGCCGGTACTGCCGATGTACATCGCCGGGCGCTTGCGTACGGCGTCAAGCCCTTTGAGGACCGTTATCTTCTTGGCGTCATACTCCGTGGCGGCACGGCCCTTGGTCTCCGCATCCATCTCGATGTCGGGGACGGGCTCCGCCTCGGTCTCCTCTTTCCGGCCGCGCTTATCCGCCATTCGATTTCTCCTTGCCGATTTCGCCTATGCGGAAAATGATGTCTTCAACAACCGGCTTCCCTATACGCGAGTTGATCTTGGCTATGATGCCTTCTTTGAGCAGGGCGAGTTGCTGGACCCAGGCGGAGCTCTCTACTACCACGACAAGTCTTCCGCCCTTTATGGAGACCGCCTCCGCCCTGCGCGCAGCGGTCTCCCCCACCACCTCTTCCCATAAAACTACCGCCTTTTCCTTCTCCAGTCGAGATGTAATTCCCATCCTGGCGGCAAGCCTTTCGAGAATGCTGCCGACTCTCTCGGGCTCAGCCATCATAGGTGATTTCTCCCGCCGCCACGGCGATCCTCCGAATGCCGGTATCACCGAGGGCACCTGGTCTCGACGAAGTCAATACTATCTGATCGAACTCCGAAATCAAAGCCGTAAGTGCTCGGCTGCGCGTCTCGTCAAGCTCCGCGAAGACGTCGTCCAAGAGCACGATGGGATGATGTCCCAACTTGGCCTTGATCAGGGCGACCTCGGCGCAGCGAAGCGCGATAACCGAGGTCCGCTGCTCTCCCTCCGAGCCAAAGAGCCTGATGTCCGTCCCATCGCAGACGAACTTGAAGTCGTCCACATGTGGGCCAAAGAGCGTGAAACCCCGCGCGACCTCGACGTGACGGTTCTCCTCGAGCGCCCGTCTCAGGCTGTCCCTGACAGACCCCCGTAGCGTCTCGCTCGCAACCGACCCATCCCAATCCGCCGCCCAGCCGCTGTCAAGCTTGTAGCCCCTCGGCTCATAGACCAGCGCTACCTCACAGGCCGCGCCACTCATCACGCTGGTGGTCTCTTCGACCTTGGGGCGAATCTCCGCGAGGAAGGCGATGCGTGCCGTCACCAACTTCTCACCGAGATCCACAATCGCCTCATCCCAAACCGCGGTCTCCCCTCTTGTGGCCCGTCCCTCCTGCGAGCGCTTCAAGACCACGTTCCTCTGGGCCAGCGCCCGGGCGTAGCTCTGAAGCGAGGCAAGGTACTCCCAGCTCACCTGCGAGAGCGCCAGGTCGAGGAAGGCTCGGCGGTATCCGGGGGAGCGCTTGATAAGGTCGATGTCTTCAGGCGACGAGGCGACCACGGGCGCCAGGCCCAGAAGCGCAGCCGGGCGCGCCTCCTTGCCGTTTATCTTGATCCGCTTTCGCTCCTCGCTGTAGGTTACCTCGATGGTGGTCCTCACGCCGATGTGTTGGAAGACACCCTCGATCCGGTAGTAGGTCTCGCCGAAGCACACGAGGTTCTGATCCTTGCGGTCCCGGTGCGAGCGCCCAAGCCCCAAGACGTGGATGGCCTCAAGCAGGTTGGTCTTGCCCTGGGCGTTGGCACCGACTATGAGGTTGCGGCGCTCAGCGAATTCCACTTCGGTGGCGGCGAAGTTGCGGAAATTGGTGAGCCGGATTCTCTGGATGTGCAAATCACCACACCCCCGGGTCTTGGCCTTCGCTACTCCTGCTCCGCCAGCCTCAACGGCATTACCAGGCAAAGATAGGACTCGCCGTCGGGTTCCGTAGCAGGCTTGAGGATGGAGGCGCCCACGGGTGTGCCTAGCTCGAATTTGATCTCGTCGCTGTCGGTGTTCTTGACCGCGTCGAGGATGTACGAAGCATTGTAGCCGATGGTCATTTCATCACCGGTGTAGGTGGCAGGCACTTCTTCCTCGGCCTCGCCCAGGTCCGGCGTGCTTGCCGTAAGCTTCACCCCGCTCTTCGTGAGCAGCATCTTGATCTTGTGGGTCTTGGAATCAGCCAGCAGGGAGACCCGCCGCGTGGCGCTCGCAAGGTCCTCGCGCTTCACGACGAGCAGATTAGCGTTGCCCTTGGGTATCACCTGGCGGTAATTGGGGAAAGTCCCCTCGATCCGCCGGGTATACACTGTGGTGTCCCCCACGAAGAACCCCACCAAGGCGTTGTCTATGGCTACGCTTACTTCGTCCACGCCGGCGAGAAGTCTGAGGATCTGGTTCAGGGCCTTGGGCGGAACGATCACGCCCGCCTCCTGCTTTATGGGAAAGTCGCCCGTTATGCCCATGCGGGCGAGCCTGTGGCCGTCGGTCCCGACCATGGCCAGCTCCTTGGGCGAGATCTCCCAGAGAACACCGCTTAGAACCGGCCGTGTGTCATCCCTGGCGACCGAGAAAATGCTCCGCCTTATCATCTTGTCGAGGACTTGCGCCGATATCGACACGCGCTCCTTCTTCTCGAGGTCGGCGATCTTGGGGAACTGGTCCTTCTCCATGCCCATCATCTTGAAGCTGGAGCGTGAACAGGTCACACTTATCTTGTTGCCCTCAACCTCAATCTCCACGTCTTCACCCGGCAGGGCGCGCACGATTTCCTGAAAGCGCTTGGCGGGAATGGTGACCGCTCCCGAACCCTTCACTTCACCCTCCACCATGCTGATCACCGAGATGTCAAGATCGGTCGCTGACAGCTTTATCTTGCCACCCTCAACTTCCAGGAGCAGGTTGGAAAGGACTGGTATGGTGGATGTCGCCGGAACAACGCCCGTAACGACGCCGAGCACTCTCTCAAAGTGATCCTGTTTTACCCTGACTTTCATCATCCCGCCTCCTCTCACGCCATTCGATTGTAGGCGAAGCCTGCTGCCCTGTCAACCGGAGAAAAGCGCTATCCGCGCCGCCCCGCCAATTGCAGAGGCAGGCTTGCTATGTTACCATATCGGCCGCTATGGAGAAGAAGACCCTACTGGTCATTCCGCACTTTCCGCTGGTCGGCAATGTGCTGATAAGAGGCGAGGCGCTGGCCCAGGGGTTGGCGAAGGACTTCAAGGTCTATCTCCTGTCCTGGCACTACACACCCCTCGAGGGCGCCCCGTATCCTACAAGGTTGGTTTCTCGCCTCCTGGGCATCCTCCGGCCGCGCAGGGTTTTCCCGAAGGACCGGGTCACAGTCATAGAAACCCCCTTCCTGTTCATCCGCAATCCCCGGCTGCATTTCCTCAGATGGATAAACACCGCGATCGTCAATCGCATCCTCCGGGACTACCACATCGATGTCGTTTTGAACGAGCTGGCGGTGGTCAACTCCAAAGATCTCGCGCGGCCCCACTTCGCCGACATCGTGGACTTGCCGACACCGGGAGAACTCACGCGCTGGCAGCACCAAGCAGCTGAGGCCAGAGGAGTCGTGACCATAACCGAGGGTCTCCGCCAGGAACTCCAAAGATACGGACTTCAAGCGGAGGTAATCGGCAACGGGGCCAACGTCTCGAAGTTCCGGGCGGCGTCCGGAGAAGCCGTCAGGCGGACTTACGGCCTAGGAGATAAGTTCGTGATCGGATACATCGGCAATCACGAGGAGTGGTCCGGCCTGACGTTCCTGCTTGACGTCTTCAAGGGCGTCAAGCTGGTGATCCCCGAGGCCGCGTTGCTTGTGGTCGGCCCTGGCACCGAAGTCACGAGGGCCAAAGCGAAGCGGGACAGGGAAGCCATCGCGGACGTGGTCTTCACGGGGGCGGTCGATGTGGCAACAGTAGCGGAATACTTCAGGGCAATCAATCTGGCAGTCTTGCCCTTTGAGCTGGATCCGCACTCTGAGTTGTCCTTCCCCATCAAGGTCATTGAGTACAGCGCAGCCGAGAAGATCGTGGTCGCAAGCCCCGTGAAGGTGCTTGCTAGTCTTAGCCTTCCCAACGTCAACATAGTCCCGCGCGAGGTCGGTCTATGGGTCGCGGCCGTCCTCAACCTCCGCAACACCAAATGGCAGCCTGAATGGAACCGCCAGATCGATGCCCATGACTGGCAGCAGGTTGCGCAGAATCTATCCGTCTATATCAGAACAAGGCTGTGATGCCGCGCAGGATGCTGCACAGAACCCGCCAGCCTCTCAGGAGGGAGATTGCAGCCTTGCCAACTATTGGCGGGGAGAGCACCAAAGCAGCGTGCGCAGCTCCGTGCACAGAAAAGCGCCTTCTTAAGGGATACTGTGCCTTCCATTCGACTGTCCCTTCCTTCCGAGCTTCTAGTCTCTATTTGTCTAGAAAGAAACTAGAATAACTAGTAGGCTGTGTGGATATGGGGAAAGATTTGCATCCTTTTCCGTGCTTTGGCTTCCGGTGACGCGAGCCGAGGCCGACGACCGGGCCTGGATTGGCTGTGGGCAGATTGTAGACTTAGTGTGGACAAGCGAACCTGTATCCACAGCTGCGTCTCGCACCGTGTCGCGTGGCGGACATATTCACAGTCTACCGACACCGGGTACCCAGGGTTTTCCACAGGTTGTGCAGGGGACGGGCGCTCGCGGCATAAGCTCCGGGTGGCCCTGCCGGCCCCTGTTGTAGGGCCGTACGGCCCTGGACGACATCGGAGGCCGCGGCGTTCAGGCCGCCCGTCTGATATCCTCGGTGATGCGGTCGACCAACGCCTTGAATTCGGGATCGGATTTCACCTTCTCGGTGATCTTGTCGAAGCCGTGGATCACGGTGGTGTGGTCGCGTTTCCCGAAGGCCGTGCCTATGTCGGCAAGTGACATATTGGTCAGCATGCGGGCCAGGTACATCGCGACCTGCCTCGGCAGGGCTATGGCAGAAGTGCGCTTCCGTCCGACCAGCGCCTCCGGCACAATCTTGAAGTGCTTGGCGACGATGGCCTTTATGTCGTCGGTCGAGACGGTCTTCGCCTCGGGCTTGAAGATGTCTTTGAGCGCCTCACGCGCAAGATCGGATGTTATAGGATTTCCCTGGATGGACGAGAAGGCCACGAGCCTTACCAGCGAGCCCTCCAGCACACGGATGTTGGACTTGATGGCGTCGGCAATCATGTGGAAAACCTCGTCGGGAATCGCGAGGCGGTCCTCCTCAGCCTTCTTCTTAAGGATGGCCACGCGCGTTTCGAAATCCGGGGGCTGCACGTCGGTCACCAGGCCCCATTCGAACCGGGATACCAGCCGTTCCTCGAGATCCGTTATCTGCTTGGGCGGGCGGTCGCTGGTCACGACTATCTGTTTGCGGGCATCATAGAGGGTGTTGAAGGTGTGGAAGAACTCCTCCTGGGTACTCTCCTTGCCCGCAAGGAACTGGACGTCGTCGATCAACAGGACATCCACACCTCGGTACTTGTTACGGAATGCCAGCGTGCTGCCGTGCTGGATCGAGTAGATCATCTCGTTCATGAAGTTTTCCGACGAAACATACCAGACCCTGGCATCATCGGAAGCATCGAGCACGTGATTGCCCACGGCCTGCATGATGTGGGTCTTGCCCAGCCCCACTCCGCCGTATATGAAAAGTGGGTTATAGGCATGGGCGGGCCGCTCCGCAACAGCAAGAGCCGCTGCGTGGGTCATCTTGTTGCTGCCGCCGACCACGAAGCTCTTGAAAGTGTACTTGGGATTGAGGTAGGTGCCGTTGGTTGAGCGCCGGCGAGCCTGGGGCGCCGGCTCGGGTCCCGCAACGGCTTCGAAGGGTGGCACCTCGGCGTCAGCCACAATGAAGACGAGCTCGTAATCCGTGCCTTCGGTTTCCTTGAGGGCCTCCTTCAAGGCGCCGCCGTAATGGGACTCGATCCAGGTAGCATGGAATCTGCTGGGTGCGCTGACAGTGAGCTGAGTATCGCTGACCTCGAGAGGCTTGGCAGGGAGAATCCAGGTCTCTAAACTGTGCCTGTCGATCTTGTCGTCGAGACGGGCCAGAGCCCGGCTCCAAACTTCCGCGGGTGAGGTTCCCATGGGTGATCTCCTTACAACATGTCTAACGCCGGAACAACATCAAACCATCTATCGCAACGCGCCAATCAACATCTTATCCACAATCGCCTGGAACCGGCATCATCTAAGCCCGTGGGGCGCAGTCAAGCGAGGAAGGAATCACAGCACAGAGTTATGAAACCCCCAGGTTTTCCACAACCGTTGATAACAACATAACGCGTTGGCAAATAAGCAGATAAGCACACAAAGAACCATGCGATACATACGGTTATCCACAAATAGGCTGCTGGTTCGTGGGGGCACTGCAATGTGGGCGCGCATCGGCCAGCAGGGAGCCTTCTCGACGCTCTGGCTCTCCGAGTTATCCACATAGTTAGCTCTGCCCTCCGGGATGCAGCGACGCATAGTAGCACGGCACCTAAGATCTGGCAAGCTGTTTTTTCGACAGGGGAGAGGAAAATGCGCCAACTGCTGCAAGTGATTGAAAACCGCTTGACAGCGGAGCTCGGCAGAACGTAGAATTCCTGGAGTCGAATAATGTCCAAAAGGGGGTATTACCTTGAAGCGGACGTATCAGCCACACAAGATCAAGCGGAAGAGGACACACGGCTTCCGGAAACGCATGAGCACCAAAGCGGGCAGGGCAATCCTCTCACGCCGCCGGAAGCGAGGTAGGAAACGGCTTGCCGTGTAATAGGAAGCTCGGGCGGCATGAGCGAATCACGCAGCAGTTCGAATACAAAGAGGTTATCACCAAGGGCAAGATCCTCGCTGGCAGGCGTTTCAAGGCTTACCTGCTGGTCAATGGGGCCGTAAAGCGCAAGGCTGGGTTCATCGCAGGGAGGGGTGTTGGGGGTGCATGCCAGCGCAATCGCGCGAGGCGTCTCCTGCGCGAAGCCTACAGGCTCCTCAAGCCCAGATCGGCACCATCCGGCTTCAGGGTTGTTTTCGTGGCCGGCCGGGGCATTGTGGGGGCGGGGCTCGGCGAGGTCCAGGCAGACATGGAGGGGATGCTCGAGAGTTGCGACCTTCTCAGGGACGGTTCCTCAGGCGAGTGACAGCAAGGGCTGACGGGTTGCTGGCAATTGCAGCCATAGGGGTGATTGGTGCGTACCGGCGGTTGGTGTCGCCGGTGTTGCCGCGCGCCTGCAGGTTTGTGCCCACCTGTTCGGACTACGCTGCCGAGGCCCTGCGGAAGCACGGTGCCGTGAGGGGCGGGTTGCTCGCCTTACGCCGGCTCCTCAGGTGTCATCCATTTGGCGGAAGCGGGCTTGACCCGGTACGCTAGACAATCCCGGGGCGCCCTCGAGGGCGCCGGGAATCACAGAGGTTGATGATGGAAAAGCGGGCATTGATGGCGATGATGTTGATTCTCGCCGTGCTCCTTGTGTATCAGGTTTTCTTCATTCCCCAGAAGCGGCCCGCAGAGCAGCCTGTGGCGACGCAGGCGCTGGATCAGTCCCAGGCCGAGACGGCTCCTCAGGTGGCTGAGCCTGCTCGTGGGGTGGCCGGTGAGCAGGCCGGATCCCAGCAAGCCAGGACGGGCGCAGGTTCCGGGCCCATGTCCCAGGCTGCAGTCCCGGCAGCCGAAGGACCCGCGAAGGAGGTAGTGGCAAGCACGCCGCTCTATACGGCCGTGCTCTCGAGCCGCGGTGGAGTAATAACCAGCTTCCGGCTCAACCGCTATCCCGGAGCCAATGACCAGCCGGTAGAGCTTGTTGCGCCGGCTGAGGCTCAGCCGTTCGGGCTCGTGCTTCTTACCAAGAGCGGCGAACGCATAGATCTCGCCTCGGCGGCTTTTGCGATCTCCGGCGGTTCCGTGACGGTGGGGTCTGGCGAGGAAGCAAGCCTCGACTTCGTATTCACGGCCCCGAACGGTATGTCGGTCAGGAAGAAATGCACCTTCGTGGGCGCGGCTTACACCATGATGGTGACCCTGGAAGTCACCGGGCCGGGCTCGGAAGACATCCGCGCGATCGAGTTCGGCTGGCAGTCAGGATTGCAGTCAACGGAAGCCAATCGAGCGGACGATCTACGCAACTTCACTAGTCTTACCCTCACCGGCGAGGGCCTTGTGAAAAGCGATCTCGGCAAGGTGCGGAAGAACCAGGTCCCGTCGGTCGGGGGGCCAATCAAGTGGTCCGGTCTGCGAACCAAGTATTTCCTCGTGAGCTTCGTCCCGCCCGAGGGGGTGCCGACCCTGGCGAGGGTCTTCCCCGCATCGGCGGATGCCATAGGGATGAAGCTTGAGACGGAGACCGGCAGCGGCAAGCCGCTCAGTTTCATGGTATACGCGGGACCCCTGGATTATCAGGAGCTCAAGGCTCTCGGCCACGGCCTGGACAAGGCAGTTGACTTCGGGTGGAAGTGGATCAGCCCCCTGAGCCGGCTCATCTTCGCGTTCCTGGTCTTGTGCCACAAGGCAATACCCAACTACGGATGGGTGATCATCATACTTTCTGCCCTGACCAAGTTGCTCTTCCACCCGCTCACCCAGAAGAGCATGAAGTCAATGCGCCAGATGCAGAAGATCCAGCCCGAGATCAAGGATCTGCGCGAGAAGCACAAGAAGGATGCTCAGGCGCTCAACAAGGCAATAATGGAGCTCTATCGCAAGCGCGGGGTCAACCCCATGGGCGGCTGCTTGCCGCTTGTCCTTCAGATGCCCGTGTTTATTGCCCTGTTTAACGTTCTCCAGAAGACCATCGAGCTGCGACGTGCCGAGTTCATCTTCTGGATAAAGGACCTCTCGGCGCCCGACGTTGTCGCGAGACTACCGTTTTCGCTGCCCTTCATCGGGTCGGCAGTAAGCCTGCTGCCGATCCTTATGGGGATAGCCATGTATCTGCAGCAGAAGATGACCACCACGGATCCCAAGCAGGCGATGATGACTTATCTGCTTCCAATCGTGTTCACCGTGATGTTCTTCAAGTTTCCCTCGGGGCTTGTCCTCTACTGGCTGGTGAACAACGTACTTACTATCGCCCACCAGTACTACCTGAACCGGACGGACCGGTTGGAAGAACAAAAGCAGGTCCCGGTGTAACCAGCGGAGGATAGCCATGCAGGACCAGGACGTCAATCCCAGCGAGATCGTTGCGGAGGGCAAGAACGTAGATGATGCTATCGAGAAGGCTCTCGAGCGCCTTGGTGTGACGCGTGACCAGGTCGAGTGTGAAGTGCTGGAAGAGGGAACCCAGGGTGTGTTCGGCCTGATCGGGGTCAAACAGGCGAAGGTCGTCGTCCGGAAGAAGGGGCCCAACGGCGACGTGAGCGCCATGATCGAGGAGATGGTGAATAACCTCTTGCGCCTCATGGATATAAGCGGTCGGGTCACCGTCAGGCTTGAAGATGATATTCACCGAGTGGACATAGAGACAGCGGGGGTAGACGGTCTCCTGATCGGCAAGAAGGGAGAGAGCCTTGAGGATATCGGGCACCTCCTGAGGCGGATGGTGGGCAAGCAGCTCAAGAAGAGCGTGCGGATGGACATAGACGTGGGTGGCTACAAGAGGCGCCGCAGCAGCGCCCTCGAGAACACGGCCATCTCGCTTGCGGCGCGGGTCAAGGCGACGGGCAAGGAGATGCAGATGGAGCCGCTGTCTGCTGCTGAGAGGCGCGTGGTGCACCTGGCGCTCGCCGGTGACCCGGAAGTCGAGACCCACACGGTCGGCGACGGCGACCTCAAGATCGTCGTGATCTCTTCGGCTCGCCGCGGCGCTCGCGACGCGGACGGCGGAAGGGGTGGTGGACCGAAGCCATCTGGGAAGCCGGAGCCGGGGCACGGGCATGACGGAGATGAGCCGATGGGTGGAGGGGCAGAAGGTGAAGCTTGGTCCGCTGGAGAATGACACCATTGCAGCCATTGCCACAGCGCCGGGACGGGGAGCCCTTGGCATAGTCCGGGTCAGCGGGGCGGCTGCGATTCCCATCTGTGACGGCATCTTCCGAGGAAAACAGTCCCTTGCGGAGGCCGGCGACAGGACTGCTCTCGTGGGAGAAGTGACGAGGCGGGACGGCGCTGCGCTTGACCAGGTGCTGGTGCTGGCCACGCGGGGTCCGCGTACGGCGACGGGCGAGGATGTGGTCGAGATAACCTGCCACGGCGGCATGCTGGTGCCGCGGCTCATCATGAGAAGACTCACCGAAGAAGGCGCGAGACCCGCGGAGCCCGGGGAGTTCACCAAGCGGGCCTTCCTGAACGGCAAGATCGACCTGGCTCAGGCCGAGGCCGTTGAGGAGATCGTGCGGGCAACCAGCGAGAAGGCTCTCGAAGTGGCCATGCGGCAACTCAAGGGTGAGCTGTCGCGCTCGATGGAAGGCCTTGAGCGGGGGCTACTGGAGTGGCTCACGCTTATCGAGGCCAACATTGACTTCGTCGAGGACGAGATCGATACCATCGATGACGCGGCTCTGGCCGAGGCTCTCGGGGCAGCGAGCCGGCGCCTCGAGGATCTGCTCGCGGCCCACGAACAGGGCAAGTATCTTAGGGACGGGCTTGACGTGACGATTGTCGGCAAGCCCAATGCCGGCAAGTCAAGCATCTTCAATAGGCTCGTGGGGCACGATCGCGCGATCGTAAGTGAGACTCCGGGGACGACCCGGGACGTTGTGGACGGCCTGGTGGGGGTTGACGGTGTTGTGCTCAGGCTTCATGACACGGCCGGCGTGCGCCTGCCAGCAGACCGCATCGAAGCCGAGGCGATCCGCCGGACCAAGCAGACCATAGCCGATGCGGATATCGTCCTGGTGGTTCTCGATGCCAGCACGGGGCTTGGGGCTGAGGACTACGACATCCTGGGGGAAGTGGCCTTCAAGCCCAGCGTGGTGGTGGCGAACAAGGCGGACCTTCCTCGGGCCGAGACGCCGCCGAGTTTCTGGGAAGAGGCCGGCGGCGTGGCCGGAAAGCACCAGCCCGGCATCAGGGTTTCAGCTCTCACGGGGTTAGGTCTTCCCGAGTTGGTCGAGCGCCTCGGGTGGATGGCCCGGGAAAAGGTCGGGGACCTGAATTACGAGATCATAGTCAATGAACGGCACGCCCGAGCGCTCCGCGATGCGCTCGGCTCGGTCGAGCGAGCCTCGGCTTCAGTCAAAGATGGAGTCCCACTTGAATTCATAGCCTCGGACATCAGGTTCGCGCTGGACTGCCTTGGAGACGTGACGGGGAAAAGGGCGACCTCGAGGGTGCTGGAAGAGATCTTCTCGAGATTCTGTGTAGGCAAGTAAGTGTTTCACGTGAAACATGAGGATCATGGACCATCCGAAAACCTACGACGTGATCGTGATCGGGGCCGGCCATGCCGGATGCGAAGCCGCCCTTGCGGCCGCCCGCATGGGATGCGACACCCTCATGCTCACTATGAACATCGACACCGTGGCCCAGATGTCCTGCAATCCCGCCATAGGTGGACTCGCTAAGTCTCATCTTGTCAAAGAGATAGATGCTCTCGGTGGCGAGATGGGCCGAGTTGCCGATCTCACGGCTCTTCAGATGCGAACCCTCAACCGAAGCCGGGGTCCGGCGGTGTGGTCACTGAGGTCCCAGAATGACCGGCAGGCTTACAAGGTGCAGATGCGAAAGGCCCTGGAGGCCGCATCGCACCTGGAGCTGCGACAGGCACTCGTGGAGAGCCTCACCGTCGCCGGCGACCGGGTCGCGGGAGTGGTTACCCGGAGTGGCTACCGCTTCGGGGCGAGGGCGGTTATTATTGCTACCGGCACCTTCCTTGGGGGAACCATCCACATCGGGCTCGAGCACTATTCCGGGGGCCGCAACGGCGAGTGCGCGAGCCTTGGACTTGCGGCTAACCTGAGGGGCCTTGGGCTCGCAATCGGCAGGCTCAAGACCGGGACCTCTCCGCGGTTGCGAGCGAAGTCAATACGGTTCGAGAAGCTCAGAATGGAGCCGGGCGAAGCCGGTGTCGAGCCCTTCTCGCACAGAACCAGGGCCAGAATGGCTTCCGGCGCGCCGTGTTACTTGACCCGGACCACCGAGGCCACCCGGTCGGTGATCCTGGCTAACCTGGACAGGTCTCCCCTCTACACCGGGCAGATTGCCGGCAAAGGTCCACGCTACTGCCCTTCGATCGAGGACAAGGTCGTTCGTTTTCCGGAGCGGGCCAGCCACCAGCTCTTTCTGGAGCCCGAGGGTGCCGAGGGGCATGAATACTACGTAAGCGGCTTGGCCACAAGTCTTCCCGAAGATGTTCAATTTCAGATAGTTAGAACGGTACCGGGTTTGGAGGACGCCGAAATCGTGCGGCCCGGGTACGCCGTCGAATATGACTTCGTAAAGCCGACCGAGTTGTCGCCCACCCTCCAGACCAAGAAGATCGAAGGTCTTTTTCTTGCGGGGCAGATAAATGGTACCTCCGGCTACGAGGAAGCTGCCGGGCAAGGTATCATGGCCGGCGTCAATGCTGCCTTGAAGCTCGGCGGACGCGAGGGACTCGTGCTCGCGCGAAGCGAGGCTTACATCGGGGTGATGATAGACGACCTGGTCACTCGCGGCACCGAGGAACCTTATCGCATGTTCACCTCGAGGGCGGAATACCGGCTCCTCCTGAGGCAGGACAATGCTGACGAGCGGCTGATGTCCTACGGCCACGCCTTGGGCCTCATACCCAAGTCGAGCCTTGCCGAGGTGGAAACGAGGCGGGCGCTGAGAAATGAAGTGTGCGGCCGGTTGGGTGCTACGCGGGTCAAGGCCGGCGGAGAGAGCCTGACGCTCAAGCAGCTGCTGCGGCGGCCCGAGGTCACCTGGCGCGAGCTGGCCAAGAATGCCTCCTGGCTCAGCGGCTACGA
>Ga0315275_10000600_pt1 | contig 30195 bp, 17 predicted proteins | sample YL17G03_0_MG_FD_205557 | JGI IMG/M metagenome (GOLD analysis project Ga0315275, IMG submission 205557) | Sediment microbial communities from Yellowstone Lake, YNP, Wyoming, USA - YL17G03_0 | ecosystem: Environmental > Aquatic > Freshwater > Lake > Sediment | place: USA: Wyoming | collected...
CAGATTGGGGTATATTTTGGATAGGTGTGTCACCAACAATACGTGCGTCACCAACCAATCGATCTTGATTGTCAGGGGTCGTATGCATACCATGCAAATGAGGGCATCCTAAGTCGTTCCACTTACAGGAACTAGTTCTTACGGCAGCAGGTGTCGTTCGTCTGTAACCTCTCCGCTCCCCCATCATCACTGCACCTGCGGCCACGTTCTTCTTGCAGGAAATAGCAGGGTCGACCAGCCAGGATCGCTTTTGTAGCTCCCATTGCTGTGGTTAGCCCGCATCCTTGGCGCCATCATGCTCATCGTTATGGCCATAAATCGCACGAGTATGGCTAGGTGATAGGCTCCGGTTATGCTATGCTCACCATTGTTGCACGCTGTGAACCGAATCGTAGATGGAAACAAGAACGAAGACCCTTCAAAAACAGGGAGGTGTATCATGAAGGCACTGAGAGCATTCATGAAGTGTGAAGGGCTTCTCCTGGTCCTGACGGTGGCATTTTCTGTTGCAGGGGTGAAAGAGCATCCTGCAAATTTACTTCTTTCCTACGAGGCCGGAACGGATTCAAGCCTGGCCTGGCGTCGATACCCTATTGAAGGGTTTGCATGGCCTTCGAGCGTATTGCCTGGAGACACCGTCAGATTCTATGTAAGCGTAATGGCGAGAGATGCTGACAGTGCGTATGACATCGACTTCTACCGTATACCGGACATCGATGTAAACCCAATTAGGCCCAGGATCCACATTGACATTGGCCACTTTTTTCCGTTGCGAGATTCTCTTCTGCAGCCGATCTTGCCCGGTGATACCAGCCGCAAACCCATCGACTTTAGGCTCGGGTGCAAAGACTATTGGGCGGACGGAGCAGTAGCATTCCCGGTTCCTTCAGACTGGAAAAGCGGAGTGTATGTCGCTCGGTTGACACACGAGCGCGTCACCGATTGGGACTCGCTGTACTATTTACCGTTCGTCGTACGATCACTCACACCCGGAGACTCGACGAAGATACTCTTGAAGTTTGAACTCAACACGATGCAGGCATACAACTCATGGGGCGGCAGTTCATTGTACTCAGACATAGACGGAACCCTGACGCCGACCGATACGGTAGCACTCGACAGGCCGCTCAGATTGGATTTTGATCAGTCCATGCGATACGTGCTTACCGACTTTGTCAAGTTGCTCATTGACAGCGGATACACGATGGAGTACTGCAACAACATCGATCTCGACAGGCGTGGGCCAGGGTATGGAATTGATCTTTTGTCAAGATACAAGACAGTGGTCCTTTGGAATCACGATGAGTACTGGTCTACAAGCGAACGGAACAACATTGAGCAGTTCAAAGGACCCATCTATCACGGGAACATTGCTCGCTTTGCGCCTAACACGTGCTACTGGCGGATTCACTGGGAAGGTGATGTGGATGGCCCGCACAATCGATTCGTCTGCTATAAGAACAATTGGCCGGGGCCTCCATGGCGCGAGCCCGTCGATATGTGGCGTTACAAGGGTTCGGGAGGCGCAGGAAGGCCCGAGGCAGAGTTCTTAGGGTCTCAGTATCAGGATGGTTATAACATTGATAATCCTGCTGATTCAGTTATCAAACCTGGACACTGGATCTTTAAAGACACGAATCTCGCACCGGGCGACACATTTGGATACGGGATCATTGCCAACGGTGTTCGCAAGGGCATTGTATCCGGAGAGATCGACAACACTGTTACTGGAAGGGCAGATTTCCCTCTCGATACGCTCGCCGAGCGCGCCGTGTGGAGCGTCGTTACTGGCGGGGAGGGATACCTTCGGCACCAGATGATCTACTACGAGGACACGAAAACCAATGCACGGGTCTTTGCGTCAGGCGCCGGTAGCTGGTGGCTGGGCATTGCTTACAATGCCATCGACGACTCCGACCGTATTCGGATGCAAACAATCACAATGAACATCATCAGCCACTTTTCGGGGAACAAATATCTTGGGGAAGTCCATACCGACACCGGCAGTGCTGTAGTCTGGGAGGACAGTGTTGAGCTCGACGGGAACACGTACATTGGTGCGGCAAAGGGTCTCAGACTGAGCTCCACGAAGGTAATAATCGATAGCGGTGTCACGTTCTTCATTGATGGGAGACTCGTTGTTGAGGGGACGGCTTCAATCCTGGGGTCGGGGCAAATCAACCTCTGGCACAACGGAAAGATCAATCTCACCCCGGGGGCGGTACTCCAGATCGGCCCCGGTGTTGTTCTCGATATCGAAGATTCGGGTGATGTCGCCTTCGACACAGGGACAAAGCTCGAAATCCAGGGGACCGTGCTTGCCCTGACACGGAGCAACCTGACAGTGGAAGAGGGCGGCGTGCTTGAAATGCATGCTGGGGCACAGGCATATTTTGGTGCCTCTGCACAGGTGACCTGCCGGGGAAGAATGGAGTGTTCCGGGACGGAGAGCAAACCTGTCATATTCTCCGCTATGGAGCAATCGCCTCCCCCTGGAGCATGGTACGGGATTATTCTGAACGGCGGCCCGAATACGCTGAGCCATTGTTTGATACAGTATGCGGCTGACGGTGTCGATGTGAAGAATACATCGGTTAATCTGATTGATCATTGCACGATAACGGACTGCAGCACTAACGGCATACTCGGCTACCAGACAGCTCCTTCAGATAGTGCGCTTCGGATAAGGAATACGACACTCACCCGGAATAGCCGGGGCGTGGCTTTGAGCAGCGCCAGGGCAATTGTGGACAGCTGTGTGATCACGGCAAACAGATGGCAGGGGGTGTACCAGCCGACGTCAGTCTGTCATATAACGAACACCAGAATAGAAGAAAACGGTTACGCCGGCATTTTGGTATCGGGAGCGTCTTCTGAAGTAGTTCTCGGAAGTCCGGATCACGGTCCCGGTCATGTAACGGTGTACAATAACAATGCTGTCCATGGTGCCTCGAATGATGAGATTTCCCTTTCGACGGGGGGCACCGCGACCATCGGCTTTGATGATGACGAGCTGAAGCACTGGGGCTATAACAACATCTACCGTGGACCGAACGCGTCGCGATATCTTGTAGCCAACAGCTCAGGTCCCGTTGTTATGGCTCACTTGACCTACTGGGGGCCGGATGGGCCTCAGCCAGGAGATTTTCTCGGGACGGTGGATTATTCATTCTGGCTTACCAGCCCTGCAAAAGAGGCGGAGAAATCGACCGAGAATCGACAAATGATGCAGCCGGGCAGTGAGGCTGCAAGCGCCCAGACGTTTGTCAGCCGGCTCATGGGGATGGTTGAACGTGGAACGGACAGCTCATTCTTTGCGCTTCATGCGCTCGCGACAATGGTTGGGCCCGGGGGGAAGAGTGCAAAGCTCCTTCCCCAGGGGTGGGAAACATATCTTCAGGAGACTGGTTCTGCTGCCAGGGAGGAGTGGCTCCAGAATTTGTGCCACGCTTTTCGGCTCCAGGCGAGACTCTGGCGGAGGGATTTCCCGGGCACGATGACTTATGCGGACAGTCTGCTTCGGACAAACCCGCCTGACAATCTCTGGTTATTGTGCGAACTCGACAAGATCAATGCGTTGGTCGGGATGGGGAGAAAAGAAGAGGCAGTGCGGTTGCTGGGTACGATTCAAGAGCGCGGACGGCGTGTTGACGCGGACGCGATACAGCTCACCGATGAAATTCTCAAGGGGAGGTAGAATGATGATCACTGGTGGAAATCCGCGGAAACGCAACCGACTGTCAGGATTATCACAACGACGTTGCATCCGCACACGATTGCAGCTGTTTGTGTTCTGTGGGATACTCTGTTCATTCGCTACCACTTCGCTTGCTCAAGAGCAGCAATACGGCTGGGTGCAGATAGCACAACTGGGCGATCCCTACTTCCCATTGACGTGTGTTGAATTTGTTGATTCTCTTCATGGTTGCGCGGGTTACGAGAATGGTGGTATCTTCAGGACCACTGACGGGGGTGACAGTTGGACCGGTTTTGGCGTAGGGATGGTACCCTATGACATATCGATGATTGATAGCCTGCACGGATGGTGTGTAGGTAGCCCCGGCGGGGTAGGGAAGATGTACCGCACGTCAGATGGGGGGCTTACGTGGCTGCAGGTTCGGTACACGAACAACCGTTTGTACCAGGGGACCTATGCCTCCAACGATGCGAAGAACATCACGTGCGGCTCAAAATGGAATACAAACCAGGACACAGGTTTTGTGGATCAGACGTGGGACGGTGGTGCTTCATGGAAGGTGCAGGCGATCGGCGATAGCATCACAAAACTCACGAAGATGGACTTCGTTGACTCTCTCCACGGATGGATTACCACCGGCGTGTACAGCAAGAAATCTGCTCTCGTGCACACGGCTGATGGCGGCAATTCGTGGCAAGTGCTTGCAACACCATCATATGGCTTCGCAGCTATATCATTTATTGATACCCTTCGTGGATGGGGGATTGGTGCCGGCTCGAAAATCAGCCGGACGATCGATGGAGGTCTGACATGGGAATTCCTGAAGATCATCAACTCTAGCGCTGATTTTTTCGCGAACGCCCTATCATTTAGTGATAGTATGTACGGTTGGGCCTTCGGGTTCGAATTCTATCAGGGCGACATTGCGCCGTCGATTTATCAAACGACAGACGGGGGGCAGAGCTGGACGCGACAGTACGTGGGGGTATCCGGGCAGGTTTACGACTCGCAGATGCCGGACAGATATCATGGATGGGCCGTAGGATCTGGCGGTGTCGTGATGGCTTACAGGACTCTTACCAGTGTGCCGCGGAGACTGGCAGACGTGCCACAGAACTTCAAGCTCAGGGGGAACTATCCCAATCCGTTCAATCCGTTGACCAACATCGACTACGAGGTGAGAGAACGCGCGCATGTGACCATCGCCGTCTATGACGTTTATGGCAGACACGTCCGAACACTCGTGAATGCTGAACGGGAGCCTGGGGTCTACCAGGTGAAGTTCGACGCGACGGGACTTGCGAGCAGCGAATACTTTTACCAGATGAAAGCAGGATCATACAGCGAAACACGGAGGATGATGGTTCTTAAGTGAGAATCAGAACACTACGCTCAACCCCAGCGAGGGGAAAATCGGAATGCCATAGATCGCCCGCCTGTTGAGGTCTCCGTTCTCATCAATGAAGTAGCGGACCTGCTGTTCATTCTGTCGATTATAGACGTTTTGCACGTCAAGATAAACCGACCAATCCAGATTGAACCATTGAGGATAGGTCGTGATCCGGAGGTCGAGGGTATGATAAAGACTCAGCCTGCCGGAGTAGGTGTCGCGTTCATAGACAACATCCAGAATGACCCTCCCGTTGGCGTCAACCTGAACCGCCGTCGTTGGAATGCCGTTCACATCCTGTATCATTACGCGTGGCTGCACGCCGGTCGCTTCGGGGTAGGGCCGGCCGGAACGGACCGTCCATCGCACCCCGACGTCCCACCTTTCCGCGAACCGGTAGTTGCCCACCACATTCGCCGCATGACGCTGATCGAAGAGAAACGGGGTCAGGATTCCGTCGCGGTCACGCTGTGCGAAGGCGTAGGCATAACTGACCCAACCCGTGAACCTGTCCGACGGGAGGCTGCGAATCTTCTGCAGCATGAACTCTATGCCATAGCTCTCCCCTACGGCATCGTTCACGGGACGGTTGGTCAACGAGTCCCCTGTCGTCAGCACGGGGTGTGTCCAGTTCGAAGGGTTAAGCACATTTCCGCCGAGCGGTTGAGTATACCATTCCATTCCCTGAAGCTTTTGCGGAACGACGAGGCTCGTGAACCGCTTGTAGTATGTCTCCACCTTGAACTGCCACTCAGGCGTCAGCAAGCGGTCGTATCCCAGGACGTAGTGATCCGCTCGCCCGGCAACGAGAGTGCGGAAGTAATCCCGCGTATAGATCACCTGGTTGCGGAAGTCCATCTTGTCCATCCCCGGCGATTGGTAGTAGATGCCGTACGCGGCGCGGAGGGTGGAGATTTCATCGAGCTTGAACGACACATTCAGGCGGGGAGCAACATACACCGTCCGCTCCAATGTCGGATAGACATCCACACGAAGACCGGGCTGAAAGAAGAGCCGGTCAGTCAGGGAGATCTTGTCCTGCGCGTAGAAATTGAAGCGATTGTAGTTGACTGATTCGGTGGCATCCGTCGGAACAACGACTCCCCGGGCCTCGATAATATTAAGAAATCCCTGGTCGTACACGAAGGTACGGATGTAGTCTGTTCTCAGAAAGTCGATTCCGTACCCGCCTTCGAGCGCATGACTCCCGGTCGTCCAGAGCACACTCTGAGTGAATGAAGTCTTTGAGTAGACATAGTCATAGTTCACGCCGAACTGGAAGTACCGGCGCCCGACAGTATCAGCGCGCCCGAGCGCGCCTGTGTTCTGCGACGGATCAACAAACTTGCCATCGAAATCTCCGGCCCCGCGATTGCGGTACCAGGAGAGACGCGTTTCCGCAATCAGGTTCTGCCGCGGATTGAACTGCCACGTCGCGCCGATCAACGTGTTGTAAGACTGATCAAAGACGTTGACGCTATCCGGCCGCTGCCGCTCGGTGCCGGAGACAAGATCCACACCATCCCGGGACGTGACCGCGTTCAGGATGATCTTGTGAGAAGAGTTCAGCGGGAATGCCAGCTTTGCCTGGAAATCCCGGAAGTTCGGCAGCGCAACATCGCCCTGGACGAGCTTTGCCGCCTTCAAGGCAGGTCCGAGGATCAGGTCGTAGTAGGTCCTGCGAAACGAGAGTAGATAGTCCCCGTCAATAATCGGGAGACTTCCTTCCACGATCGCGTTCAGGTTTGTGAGGCTCACGTTGATCTTGCCGCCGAAATAGGAATCCGTTCTCCCTTCACGATTGCGGACATCAAGCACAGCCGAGAGCCGGTCTCCATACTGCGCCGCAAATCCGCCCGTCTGCAGACTGATATCGCTGATCGTCTCGGGGTTGAACATGGAGACAAAGCCGTAGAGGCGGTAGGGATTGAGGACTTCAAACCCGTCAATCATAATGAGGTTCTGGTCCGGCCCCGACCCGCGCACGACCAGCTGCGACGAGAAATCGGATACGCTTGTCACCCCCGGCAGCGCCTGCAGCGAGCGGAGGACGTCTTCGGCGGCACCGGGGAGGATTTTCGACTCCCGCGGCGCGAGGGATGTGACACTGGACCGGGTATCCTCCGCGGCCTGACGGCGGCTGCCGGTAATGACGACCGTATTGAACTCAATCAGATCCTGGCGCAGCCGCAGGGTGACATGCGCAGTGTCTCCCGCGGAGACGGCCACGCTCGTGCTGTCCGGCTGCCGGTAGCCTATCAACCGGGCCTGGAGTCGATAGTTTCCGGGCGGGACGTTCCCCACCAGAAATGCTCCGTCCGAATCCACCACTGCGCCCAGCTTTGTGCCCTCGAGCAGCACGCTGGCGCCGGGGGCGGGCTGGTTGTTCTCCAGGAGAACAAATCCGGCTACGGTTCCCCGGTCGGCCTGAACGGCCGGTGCGGAAGCGTGGAGAAACGAAACGAGAACCAGCAGAAGCAGCGATCGTTTCACAGTATTGGTTGGACGCGGGTACATAATATAGTATCAAACAAAACGGAGGAACCTGCAAGTTCCATCTTCGCGTTCAATTTCGTATTTTGCGGAGGTGTTTTCCCACGACAATGGTGATACGCAGAATGCTGACGGGCGGTTACAGAGAGCTGTACGATCGGCTGGCGCCGACAGTACCTGTCGATCGGCTCCTCCACGGAGAGCTTGAGACTCTCGCCTACGGGACCGACGCCAGCTTCTACAGGCTCATACCGAAGCTTGTGGTGAAGGTGGAAAGCGAAGCCGAGGTCATCAGCGTTCTCCGTGAGACCCGCCGGCTGGGTCTTCCACTCACCTTTCGCGCAGCGGGCACGAGCCTCTCCGGACAATCGATCTCCGATTCGGTGCTGGTCATACTCGGGAATTCCTGGCGACGGTATCAGATCCGGGACAACGGGAAGCTGATCGCACTGCAGCCGGGTGTGATCGGTTCATATGCAAACGCCCGGCTGGCTCCCCTGGGGCGCAAGATCGGACCCGACCCTGCGTCCATCAATTCCGCCATGATCGGTGGGATTGCGGCCAACAACGCGAGCGGCATGTGCTGCGGGACGGCGCAGAACAGCTACCGGACGCTGCACGCAATGCGCATGGTCCTCGCAGACGGGACCGTTCTTGACACCGGCGATCCTGAAAGCCGGACGGACTTCGCCCGGTCGCACAGCCAGATGCTCGAGCGTCTGTCCGCGTTGTCGGCGCGGGTGCAGCAGCATCCTACGCTCGCCGCAAGGATCCGCCGGAAGTACTCGATGAAGAACACCACCGGATACAGTCTCAACGCGCTGATCGATTTTGATGATCCGGTCGACATCCTGCAGCACCTGATGATCGGTTCCGAGGGGACGCTGGGATTCATTGCGGAAATTACTTACCGCACGGTCCCCGATCTCCCCCACAAGGCAAGCAGTCTGATGCTCTTCCCGGATATCGTTACCGCATGCAATGCGGTGATCATACTCAAACGGTGTCCTGTGGATGCGGTGGAGCTTATGGATCGTGCATCGCTCCGTTCGGTGGAGAACAAGGAGGGAATGCCCGGGTATCTCGCATCGCTCGGCGCTGATGTGGCCGCCCTGCTGGTCGAGACCAAGGCTGCGGATCCGGACACACTCAGCCGGCAGGTTGATTCAATACGGACTGCACTGGCGGGCTCTCCTGTCGAGCGGCCCCTGGAATTCACCACGGATCCGGTTGAATACACGACCTTCTGGGACATCAGGAAGGGGCTGTTTCCGTCCGTGGGCGCGATGAGGAAGACCGGAACAACCGTCATAATCGAAGACGTTGCCTTCCCGATCGCCGAACTCTCCCATGCGACGGAAGACCTGCAGGGGCTCTTCAGGAAGCACGGGTACGACGACGCGATCATTTTCGGCCACGCGCTCGAAGGCAACCTTCACTTCGTGTTCAAGCAGGACTTCAACACCGCCGCTGAGATCGACCGTTATGCGGGATTCATCGAGGACGTCACCACCATGGTTGTGCAGAAGTATGACGGCTCCCTCAAGGCGGAACACGGGACGGGGAGAAACATGGCTCCGTTCGTCGAACTGGAGTGGGGACAGGAAGCGACCGCGATCATGCACGAGATCAAGTCGATGCTTGACCCTGACGGCCTGTTGAACCCGGGCGTGATTCTCAATGCCGATCCGTCAGTGCATCTCAAGAATCTGAAGCCCCTCCCCACCGCAGACCCGCTGGTCGACAAGTGCATCGAATGCGGTTTCTGCGAAGTGCATTGTCCTTCGCGTAACCTGACGCTCACTCCGCGGCAACGGATTGTGGTCTATCGTGAGATCGCCAGGCTTCGTGCATCGGGGAGTGACCGGCCGCGCCTCGAAGCATTACGGAAGGCCTACCGGTACTTTGGTGACCAGACGTGTGCCACAGACGGGCTCTGTGCAACCAGTTGCCCTGTCACGATCGACACCGGAAAGCTGATCAAGCAGCTCCGTGAGAGGGAGATCGGTCCCGTTGCAGCCGCAATTGCCACGATGATCGAACGTAATATGGCGGCGGTCACCGCTATTCTCCGCGTAGTTCTGAACGGAGTAGATCTCATCCATCGCATGCTGGGAACGCGGGCAATGAGCATGCTCGCCCGTACCGCTAGAGCGGCAAGTCTCAACATGCTTCCCCTCTGGAACCCGCACATGCCTCGGGGTGCGGACCGTCTTCCATCCCCGACGCCGTTCGATCCATGGAAACCGAGTGTTGTTTACTTCCCCACGTGCATCAACCGGACCATGGGTGTCTCCGCTCATGATCGGGGGAAGCCTTCGCTCACAAGCATCACAGTCCTCCTGCTCCAGCGCGCCGGATACAACATTGTGTTCCCGGAGCACATCGATTCACTTTGCTGCGGCATGGCGTTTGCAAGCAAGGGCTTTCGCACCCAGGGAGACCGGAAGACGGCTGAGCTGGAGAAGGCGTTGCAGCGCGCTTCTGACCAGGGCCGGATCCCGATCCTCATCGACATGAGTCCCTGCCGCTACCGCTTGAAGGAAACTCTCAGCCCGAGCCTCACGATCCATGAACCTGTCCGCTTCCTCCTTGAGCATGTGATTCAGCGGCTGACGATCCGGAAGGTGCACCGCAAGGTCGCAATCCACACGACGTGCAGCGCAGAAAAGATGGGATTAGGAGCGGGGTTAAAGCAGATCGCGGAAATGTGTGCGGACGAAGTGATCGTCCCGGAGGGTGTGGAATGTTGTGGCTGGGCCGGGGACCGTGGCTTCACGGCGCCTGAGCTCAATGCCTCGGCTCTCTCCGATCTGCGGGCGGGCATACCGCAGGGTTGTACCGAAGGCTATTCCACGAGCCGCACGTGTGAGATCGGACTATCCCTCCACAGCGGGGTTCCGTACAGGTCGATTCTCAATCTGGTGCAGGAGTGTTCCGAGGAACAGAAGCAGCCGGGCGGGCTTCGGTAAGGAGAGCCCGCCCGCCGCATAAGAGCTATTTCCCTTTCAGCCGGCCGAGGGTCGCGGTGATCCTCTTTTTGTTCACATCGTCCTGGACGAGGGAGAGCGCCTTTTCGTAATTCTTGATCGCCCCTTTGGTGTCTCCCGATTTCTCGAGTGCCTCGGCGAGGCTATCATACGCATTCCATGAATCGGGGTGCTCCTTCACATTCTTCTCAAACACCTCGATTGCCTCCTTCATCTTCCCGTTGTTCAGGTACTGGTACCCAAGCGTATTGAGATCGGCTTCCGTCGCGATACGAAGGGACTTTTCCCGGGGTGATGCCGCTTCTTCTGTTTTGCCAAGCTTCTCGAGCAGCGCGGCCTTCGTACGAAGGTTTGTGAAGTTTTCGTTCAGGGCAACGGAGCGGTTGGCCCATTCGAGTCCCTCGGCAAGATCCACATTGTTCGCGAGACAGTATGCTGCAGCCTGGTTGAATCCCTGCCAGGTGAACCCTGCGCCTCCCCGGAGATAGGCGGTGCGCGCATGTTGCAGGACGATCTCATGCATGTTCATCTTGATAGAACAGGGAACTCGGAGCTTTTCCCACAGGAGTGAGACGACCGCGGAGCTGTCTGTCAAATCCGAGAATTCATACGTCAGCCATTCGTGATATTCGGCAGGGCCCGGTTTCACGGGAATTCGCAGCGCATCTTCGCTTTCCTTGTAGAAGTAAGCGCCCCAGGATGTCGAATTCTTGGAGAAGATGATTGTCCACGCCCCTTCGGTTGGGATCATGTGCAGCCCGTAGGTTCCGGCCGGCAGGTCCTTCCCTTCGACCTTCACGGCGTGGGAGAACGTGATGATTGTGTTTTCGTTTGCGCCTGCTCTCCAGATCTCTCCATAGGGAACGAGGCCGCCCCAGATCTTTCTGTTCTTCACGCCGGGGCGATGATACACGATCTTGATTTCCGCGATGCCGACTGTTTGCTTGACAGTTGCTGCGGGGCTTGGCTGGGGGACGGGCATGGGATCCTGCGCGTAGCTTGCGGAAAGTGCAGCCACCACGGCGACACACGCGATCCAGCCGAGCATGGGCTTGATGCTGGGTAGATGCATAAGTGTACTCCTTTGAAGTGGTGAAATGTATGGGTTAGGAACGTCATGAGAATTGCACAGACCATCAGGTGAGGAAACTGCGAACAAGAGCCACAAACTCGTCGGGCGCGTCGGCGTGGACCCAGTGCGCCGCATGCTGAATGGTCACGAATTCCGCGTGGACGAAGACGTTGCGGATCTGGGCCCGGTCATTCTCACTCACGTAGGATGATCGTCCTCCCAGGACAAAAAGGGCCGGCGTGTCCACACGAGCATTGACCGCAACTGCTTCCGTCAGATTCGTATACTGGTCCCGGATGGCTTCAAGATTGATCTTCCAGCGATATCCCCCGCTCTCCTGCCGCTTCAGATTGGTTAGCAGAAACGCACGCACTGCTCCGTCCGGAACCTTACCGGCAAGCGAAGCGTCGACAGCGCTCCGCGAGGGAGCGGTTGCAGGATCAGGAGCGGGGAGCCTGACCCGTATGAGCGATGGGAGAGAATCACTAGAAAGGAATTTACTCCAAGAAGGATGAAAAATCAAACTTTGCTTCCCGCGTCAGGATTCCCTATGTTTTTGTACCACACTCCTACGAGGAAGCCCATGCGCACTATCTTACGTCAATCGATCACCCTGATCTGTTGCCTCCTCCTGCTCGGTTGCAGCCAGAAATCCGTGAAACAAGAGGCGGCTGAACTGGAGCACCAGGGGAAATTCCGGGAATCGGAGGCACTGCTCAGAAATGCGCTCGGGCGTTCATCAGGATCGTCACAGGATACCCTTCTCTTTGAAATAGATCGATTGCGGCGCATCCGCCTGGATTTCACGCTGACCGAAGAGAAGCTGCTCCCCCAGCTCCAGCGTGCCCTGAAGGACGTGACGCCCGAGGAATTCGACCGCTGGGTGAGCGAAGGGAAGTTCGACTCCCGGATCATCGATGACACACTCCGCTTCATGAATTCGAGCACCGCAAACCTGTTCAAGCGCAACCCGGAATTCAACGGCAGACGGGTTCACCCGGTCGACGCGTCAGCCTACCATCGCGGATTGTGGGAGACTGCCCAGGAGATTCTCCGCGCACGCGAGAAAAGCGGGAGCCCGTATGTCCTCCCGAAGCGATTCGCCGTGCGCATGACCGTCGAGGCGGACAGCGGCGCCGTACCGGCCGGAGAAACAATCCGCGCCTGGATCCCGATACCACGCGACTACCCGTACCAGAAGGATTTCGTGCTCCGCTCATCCACAGTCCCGCCCGTGAGCCTTTCCCCGCCTGAGTCGCCGATACGCTCCGCATATTTCGAGCAGGCTGCTGCTCCCGCAGGCCCGACGAAGTTCACCGTCAACTACGAATTCACCCGTTACGCCGTATCGTTTGCTCTGAATCCTGACAGCGTGAAACCCTACAGGCCGGACGATCCCATCGTCGCGGAGTATACCCGAGAAGCTCCGCACGTCGCGTTTTCCGACACCATCAGAGCCCTCGCCCGCAAAATCATCGGCGACGAGAAGAACCCGCTGAAACGCGCAAAGAGGATTTTCGACTGGATTTCGGTCAACCAGAAGTACAGCTACGCCATCGAGTACTCCACGATCCGGAACATCAGCGACTACTGTCTCACGCGCGGGTACGGCGACTGCGGCCAGCATGCGCTGTTGTTCATTACTCTCTGCCGGGTTGCCGGCGTGCCGGCACGGTGGCAATCGGGACTCTACCTCTTCCCCGACGAGGAGGACATCCATGACTGGACGGAAATCTACGTGCTGCCCTACGGCTGGATCCCCGCAGACCCGGACTTCGGAGTGGACGCAATGTTCTATTTCACCTCCCTGACCGAGGAACAGCGGCGGTCGCTGCGGGATTTCTACTTCGGCGGAATGGATCAATACCGGATGGCGGCCAACAGCGATCACGCCCAGACGTTGACCCCCGCCAAACGGTCCATGCGATCCGACAACGTCGATTTCCAGAGAGGTGAGATGGAGTACGTCACCACAAACGTCTACTTCGACCAGAGGTCGTACCACTTCTACTGGACCGAACAACGGGCGGTACGTTAGACGCCCGGGCTACAACTCGATGACGTGGAAGATCAGGTGCGCGACAACGACCATGATTCCGACCGTGAACACCCAGCCGAGGACTTCCAGCACGATCCCCGCTTTCACCATGTCTTTGATGCTGACATGACCCGTTGAAAACACCATGGCGTTCGGCGGGGTGGCTACCGGGAGCATGAACGCCAGGGACGAGGCAATGGCCGCAGTTATGGCAAGCGCCGTGGGATTCTCCCCCGTCGCCCTCGCGATGCTGATGACGATCGGGACCATCATCGTGGCGACGGCGGTGTTCGACGTCACCTCGGTCAGCAAGCCAACCAGGATTACCACGATAAACATCATGGCGAGCGTGGACGGCGACCCGAACAGCCCGATGAAGGAAGAGGCCACCCACGAGGCCAGACCGGACCTGAACATCGCATCCGACAACGCGATCCCTCCCCCGAACAGTATCAACACCCCCCATTCCACGTAGTCAGCGTCGCGCCAATCGAGGATGAACTCCGCCCGGCGGAGGTTCACCGGGATCAGGAACAACGCCACGCCGGCCGCAATCCCCACCGTGTACTCGTCAAACCACGCAAGCGCATAGTTCAGAAAGCCTGGAAACAGCTGTTCGCGGAACGGGAGCAACATCCAGAGCGCTGCAGCGGAAAAGAAGACAGATATGATGAGCTTTTCTCCCCGCGACATCGGACCGAGAGCGGCGTAGTCCGACAGAAGCCTCTGCCGGCCGCCTTCGATCTTGACTGCTTCAGGAGGAAACACGCGGAGGAGCACGAACCACGCCAGCGGGAGGAACACGGCCACATACGGAACCCCGAACTTCATCCAGTCCAGAAACGTGATCCTCCGGAACCCGGGATCATCCGCAAAGGCGTTGTGGAGGATTCCGAGGGCGATACCGTTTGGTGGCGTGCCAATGATCGTTCCGACGCCTCCGATGGAGGCTGCCCATGCGATGCCGAGCATGACCGATCGCCCGTAGTTCGACTGACCCGGCTTGCTCCCCATCAGACTGAGAATACCGATGCCCAGGGGCAGCATCAACGCCGTCGTCGCAGTGTTTGAAACCCACATTGAGAGGAGCGCCGTCACGGACATCAACGCGAGGAGAATCAGCCGCGCATCATCAGCGAGAGCGCCCCTGGAGAGGAGCCACAGGATCAACCGGCGGTCGAGGTTCCATTTCCGCATCGAACCGGCAAGGAGAAATCCGCCGAGAAACAGAAAGATAACCGGGTTCGCGTAGTTCACGACAACGGTGGGAAGTGTGAACTGCATGGCATTCCCGTGCTGTAAACCGGTAACATGCAAGAGGGGAAACGCAACGGCAGGGAGAAGCGCCGTGACGGGGAGCGGCACGGCTTCCGTGAGCCACCAGACGATCATCAAGGCAAGGACCGCGAGGACAGACCGCATCGACGCAACCAGCACCGCCGGGTCAAGCGAGGCATGGGCATCCTGGACGGCGCGAGCGGCAATATCCTGGAATGACGCCGGCGCCGGGACGACGAGAACCACCGCAAAGAGCAGAATCCCCAGCAGAAAGCCGATCGCCTCCTTTTTCATTTTTCAGCCGGCCTTTGCATGTGATCCAGTCCAGTTTCCCGGATAAGATCACGGTATGACACAAGGTCAACGTTCAATTCGCGGATGGCATTCCGCACCTTCTCACTCGTCAGCGCCGACAGCTCACCGTTCCGGTGCTTGCTCATCTCGGGAAGTCCGGTGGCGTTCATGTCGTGAAGGGCCTGCATCTCGGGAGTGTCGATCCCGATGTGAAACACAAGCAGATTCACAATCCCTGGTTTCAGCCTCTTCATCTGCGAAACGACCGTATCGATCTTCGCATTCGCGGGCGCATCATAGAGCCCCTCGACATCTTCTTCGCCAAAATAGCGCGAGATGCCAAGCCTGTATTCCTTTGCAAGCCGCTCAACCAGTTCCCTCAGCTCCGGAGTCTGGACTGCGCTGCCCATGTGGTAGTCCAGATAGTCGATGGCAAGCCCGGTCTTTCGGGCGCGTTCAATCTGCGCCCGCAGCTCACGCTCCACCTCCTCCAGCCGGGGCTGATTGTCAAACAAGGCCTTCCGCGTGGGGAAGAAATAACCGCAGCTGTCAACCAGCGATGGCACGGCGGCGGCACCGGCTATCGGTCCCCAGCGATAGTTCTTCCATTCGGCGTTGAGTGTAAGATGGACGCCCACCGAGACATTCGGAGCATTCTTCAGAATGTCCACCGCCTCCTGATACCACGGACAGGCAAACATGACGGACGCCGAGAATGGCAGGCCGGAGGCGACAACCTTTTCGAGTGCCATGTTCACTGCATGGCACATCCCGATGTCATCTGTGCGGATCAGAAGTCGGGGTCCCGTCTCCTTTGAGGGTACGTCGGCCCCGCGGCTCACGAACGAGAGTGGAAGGAAGAGAGAAACAAGCAGAGACAAACGGACAAGTGTTCTCATAGTGGTGCTCTCCGTGGTTTCACCGCCTGATCGATCACCAACTGGTTCTTCAGTCCGTTCTCCCCGGAAAGAATCGGGTCCTTGCCGGAGAGTATCGAATCAGAAAAGTCACTGATCTGAGTCACGTACAGGTTCGGAACGACAATCTGTTCCACCGTCGCCTGCGATGACCCGCTGTCTTTCCCGATCACGATCGTGAGCGGGATGGTCAGCTCCGGTGCCGTGAAGTCCGGAGCTGAGGCCGAACCCTTCTCCCCCAGCAGTTCGATGATACGGTTTCTGAACGACGTGCGGAACGAGCAGAGGATTGATCCGATCGTACCGCGCGAGAATCGCAACGCCAGCTGCGCGGTCTCTTCCGTCTGCGCCGGTCCCGGGAGCGGATCAAGCTGCGACGACACTCCCACCACTTCATCATCGAGCACAAACCTGAGCGCGTCGAGGCAATGAACGCCGACGTCGAACACCGGCCCGGCACCGGCCAGGGCGGGGTCGAGAATCCACGTCCGGGGGCTGAACCGGGCATCGAAGGTGAAATCCGCGCGGGCAGCGACAATGCGCCCGAGAACTCCGGAACCCACGAGCTCGCGCATCCGTATCAGCAAAGGGGAATAGCGGGTCATGTGCGCGACGGAGAGCTTGACCCCCTCGGCCCGGCAGACCTCGATCATTTCTGCTGACTCTGCAGCATTCATCGCCATCGGCTTCTCCACTATCACGTGCTTCCCGGCCCGTGCGGCGAGAACCGTTTCCCGGCAATGGTTCGCATTTGCAGAGGTGATGTAGACGGCGTCGAGATCCTGAGACGCAACGAGATCCTCAACCCGCCCGTAGGCGTTCATGATGCCAAGCTGATCAGCGCGCCGACGGGCTTCCGTCTCCGAACGCTTCTGGATCGCCACCAGCGTGGAGTTGGCCGAGGCTGCCAATGAGGGAGCGATGCGGTGCTCCGCGAAATTTCCGAACCCGATAATGCCGTAGCGGATCTTTTTCACTATCTCCTCCCGATCTGTTTACGCCGGCTTCGCATCCGTTTCCCTCGCCTTCGTGACGCGGCTGTACGTCATGAGTGCGAGCCCGGAGCAAAAGCCGATTGCAGCAAAGTAGTACCAGATGTAGTATGCGCGGTCGTATGCGTGCAGCCGCATCTCCGACGTGAGCGTGGGGGTTTCAATCCGGGGCAACTTCGACACCTTGGGGGATCATGTCGGCGAGCCGTCGTTGACGCGATTTGACTCTGAAGAGAATCACCGCGGGAATCAAGAAACTCAACGTGCCGAGGACGGTCTTGAGCTCGAAATTCCAGGCGTCATTCACCGCGTTGGAAGGCACAAATGCGAGGACCACTCCAAGAGCTGTCACAACAAACCCGAACGCGCCCGCGACATAACAGACCAGGGGGCTGGAGAAGAATCCGTCCGCTGAACGAAATCGTTGCGGGTTCCGCCGGATGACGATGAGACCCGCGAACATATACAGGTACGGGATCAACTGCAGGATGACCGTCGTCTGAAGCAGGATCATGTACATATCATGGACAGTTGCGCCTACAGCGCTGATCACGATGAACAGCCCTGAGGCGAATGCCTGCGCCACGAGAGAGACATGCGGTGTCTGATATTTCGGGTGGATGCGGCCGAACGCGGCCGGGAGATACCGGTCGATCCCGATCACAAACGGAATGCGCGCCGCCCCTGCGAGCCACGCCGATGTGTTCCCGGCGGCATTCAGCGACATCAGGATGGCGATCGCCGGGAGCAGGAACGGGAGGTTGAGGTCGGTCGTCGAAACCTTCACAGCCTGGAGAATGCCATCAATCACGCCGATCTGCGCGGCCGGGACGCTGATCTGCAACGAATACGTTGCCACCAGGTAGAGAACGACGGTGGAAATCCCCGCAACGAGGGCCGCGCGCGGAATAGTCTTCCGCGGCTCTTTGATCTCATCCCCCATCACGGACCCGAGTTCAAGGCCGGTGTAATTCAGGCAGACCACGCTCAGGAGTGAGAGCGTCCGCCAATCGGCGAGAACTGAAAACACCGATGCCGATGTGAGGGGGTTGGCCTCGCCGTGTCTTCCTGCGGCGATCATGCCGAGCGTTATCAGGATGCCCGTCGTGATGAAGGCTCCCGTCGCGCCGATAGTCTGCACCCACGCCCCGAATTTCAGACCGAGGATATTCAGCCAGGTGATCAGACAAAGAAGTACCAGCGAAATGGACGCCATGAACAGCGGGCTCTCTCCCCACCCACGCGTCGTGTCACCGCCGATAAACGCCGCAAAACCGACAATATAAAAGAGCAGCGTGGGAACATAGAAGATGTTGTTCGTCCAGTAGCACCACCCTGAGATAAACCCGTGAAAATCGCCGAAAGCGAGCTTGCTCCAGTTATAGATCCCTCCTTCGCCCGGGAAGCGACGGGAGAGCTCAATCACGGCAATGCCCTGGGGGATGAAGAAGAGGATGAACCCGAACACCCAGAAGAGGAGCGCCGCCGGGCCCATCCCGGCAACGACCGGCACGCTGTTCAGATTGACTAGTGCGGCAATGAGGAAAAACGTCAGGCCTGAAAATCCCAGCACCCGCTGGAGGTGTGGCGCGTTATCGCTCAATGGTTCTGGAGTTCTCCCTGGTTGGTCGCCGACAATACGGGAATGGCTCAAGATAGCATCTCCGATGGAGATGATCAAGGCCTGCCCCACACTTGAGCGATATTTTTCCGGGGGAGGGGTAGTTCTGCTCCAGAACAAACCGGCCCGGGTCTCGCTGCCCGGGCCGTGTGATTCCACTCCCAGTACGAGCGCCTAGCGGATCAAATGCAACTTGCGCGTCTGCACAAAGCTCCCGGCTGTCATTCGATAGAGGTAAACTCCGCTCGCAAGATTTGAGCCGTCGAACTGCACTGTATACGTTCCCGGCTCCTTCACCTCGTTCACAAGCGTCGCCACTTCACTCCCTAAGACGTCATACACCTTGACAATTGTCCATTGTCGATTGACTATTGTGAATTGGATCTTTGTCATAGGGTTAAACGGGTTTGGGTAGTTCTGATCCAGCGCGAACACAGCCGGCAGATCCGACGGCTGAGCCGGGACAGAGAGTGTACCCGTGATGGTGAAGGCTACTGTCTTTTCGAAATGTGTCGTCCCTGTGCCGAATCGCGAATCGATCAACACGACAGCATTGTACGACGTTCCCGATGCAAGAAGCGAAGGATGAACGGAGAATTTCAATTCCTGAGACGCAAAGCCTGGAAGCGCAAAGGCTGTGGGCGTAATCGAAATTGCAGATTCGGGTGTGACGTTCACGTAGTCCAGCGTGACGTACACCGAATCAGCTCCGCCACCCAGATTCGTGACCGAGAATGTCGTGTCACGAAGAGGCACATTGACATCGATCGCTCCGAAAGCAATGGTCTGTGTATTGACGCTGAGGAAAGCCTGGTCCGACCGAATCGATTGTGCGTTACACAAGATCCAGTGTTGCGGATCGACCTGCACGGTATCCGGCATGTGTGATGTCTTCAACGTGAACTGCTGCTCGTTGAATGAGTTAAAGAGCACGACCGTTGTGTCCCATCCGGCCGCAGCAAGCCTGCATTCTACGGGCATGGAGAAGAATGCAGGATTTGCTGTACCGGTCGTTTGGGCGAGCGAGAGTGCGACATCATAGCCGGACGTGCCTTTCGCGGCATTCCATCTGCACAGATACTGGGGATACTTCTCGCCATAGATCCACTCATCAAAGAAATAGTCAAGCTGTGTCCCGGAAACCGTCTCGCATACCCGCTTGAAATCTTCAGTTGTTGCCACCCCAAACCTGTAACGCGGGTCCCCCGCATATGTCCTGAGCGAACGGAAAAACACCGAATCTCCCAGGACATGCCTGAGCATGTGAAGAACTGATGCACCCTTGGCATATACGAGAGACCAGTCGAAAAGTATGTTGACGTTCGATGTATCGTGGACGTAGATGGAACCGGTGGCATATTTCGCATCATTCATCACACTGCTCAGGTAGCTGTTGTACGATGCCGTGCCGTACTTCCCTTCATAGTAGAGGCCGGTGCTGTATGTCGCAAAGCCTTCGTTCATCCAGATGTTCGGCCAGTTGGCACATGTGATCATATCGCCGAACCACATATGGGCCATCTCGTGCGCAACGAGTCCCTCGTCGAACCCGCCGAGGGAAGTCATCGTTTGGTGCTCCATCCCGCCGCCCCAGCCAAATTGGGAGTGCCCGTACTTTTCACGTATGAAAGGATAGAGACCAAAATCGTCGGAATAGATGCGCAGCATGTCCACAGCCTTTGAAAGGCCAGCCATCCCGTCGGAGAGATTCTCCGGCAGGACATAGTTCAGAACCGGCATGGAGTCTGTCGGCGAATATTTGAACCAGTTGGTGAATTCCGCATAGTTTGTGATCGCGAGCGAGACAAGGTACGTGCTGATGGGATATCGCTCTTCCCACCGGTGTGTTTTCGTTCCGTCGCCATTGTCGACCACAGAGACGAGTTTCCCGTTGGAGCCGACTTTGAAAGCGCTGTTGACCGTTACCACGATGTCCACCGAATCCGCCTTGTCCGATGGATGATCCTTGCACGGCCACCAGTCCTTTGCACCATACGGCTCGCTCAGCGTATACACCCAGGGTATAGAAGCTCCATGCGAGGTAAACGTGAAGCTCCCGAATCCGCTGCTTCCAGGCAGGCCCTGATAGTAGATATCCATCGTCAGGAGTTCGCCAGCGGTGTAACTCCGGTCAAGGATTATTTCTACGGTCGATGGCTCCTGAACGAATGAAAGCAATGTACCGCCCGACTTCACCGAATCGACGGTCATGCTCTGCATCAGGTCAAGCGTGACAAACGAGAGAGTCGGCACTTTGCTCCATGCCCGCACCGTGACAACTCCCCTGAGGTAGGCCGGGGAGGTGGTGATGGACAGATCGAGCTTGTAGTACTGGACATCAATGTTGACGTCTGAAGCCGGCTTGGCCATCGCCTTCATCAGCATTGCACCTCGCCGCGCCTCACTCTTCACCAGCGCCTCTTGATTCGCTTTCATCGAGGAGGGTGAGAATTGACTCACCAGGGATGGAGCCCACGCACAGAGTGCAATCAACACCAACCCCAGTCGTCTCATCATTGCCTCCACGTTAGGGGAGGGGCTTTCGCCCCCCTTGGTCTTTCCAGTTGGTTGGCCCTGCTATTTCAAGAGGAGCAACTTCTTGCTTGCCACAAAGCCATCTGCCTGGATTCGGTACACATACACTCCGCTAGCCATACCTGACCCGTCAAACCTGACCTCGTGAACTCCCGCATCTCTTCTCTCGTTCACCAGCACCGCCGCTTCACGACCAAGCATGTCGAACACCGCAAGCTTCACATCACTGGCAACTGGCAAATGATAAATGATGACTGTTGTCGGATTAAACGGATTCGGATAATTCTGCTCAACGGCATACTCTCCCGGCACTAGTCCCTCGGTAACAGGCGCTTCACCTTCCTTTTCCGCAGCACCTCCTTCGCTAGCCACGTGCCACCGCTCAATCTCGTAGGCAACTGGCGCCGTTTCGCCAAAGTCCTCAATTGCGAGCCTGAGTGTCCGGGCCGCAAACGAGAGCGGAACCTGGAGGCTTGGCACAGTTTCTTTCGCCGACCCCAACGTTCGGATCGTGGCAATCGTCCGGTCTGTAACGGCATCTCGGAGTGTTACCTTGAAGCCGGCCGTTCCAGGGACTGCACCTGCCGAGGTGAAGGCAAGATCCAACATGAGTGTCCCGCTCCCGGTAAACGGCTCAGAGCGGAGCGCCGCAAGGAACTGCTCCCTGGTGGTGATGGGAAGCGTATCATCGAGAGCGACGAACGTGAGTGGTGTATCGCCTAGCGTGGCTTGCCGGATCGCCAGCCCCAGTCTCCCTCCGGCATATACGAGGTTTCCACCCCTGCCTTGTTGATCAGCTGCCGCAACATCGATCTTCGGCTGCCCATAGGAGATCGTTGAGTTTTGCACAGCATACAGCGAGCTCGTCCCTCGCGAAAGCAGAAGCTCACTCGTTGGAGCGTCCTGCCAGCCGATACTTAGTGTGGGATCGACACCTGTGCCGATGTTTGACTGAGAGGTCCAGCTCCCGGTCCTACGCTGCTCGTACTTAAGCTGGCTCGATCCCGAGCGCCAGGCGATAGTCAGATCTCCGGTGCCGAGGCCGCCCGTCAGTGTCGGGGTATTGTAGTTGGAACCGCCGATTACCTGGATCACGCCCCATCCGCCTCCATAGGGCCTTTCCCGGTACTTGATCACGCGTGTCGAGATGTATTCTTCCCATGCAACACCGGGTCGGGCATTGTTCCGCCAGAGTGATGTCGTAGTGGGATTGGCAAGCCAGATCTCGCCATCAACACCACGGGCTACGATGCTGTCTGCTGTTGTCCCCAGAACGGGAGTCGTGGAAATCGTAATCGGAGCATAGTGGATGTCGCCGCGTTCCATCCAGATGAGCCGCCAGTAGTAGTCTCCACTCCCATCCACGTTTCCCGGACAGATCGGTGCTACTGTAGCTGAGGAGACAGACGCCGTGCGCAAACGAACGCTGGCCGACCACTGGAGGGTAGACACCGTATGCACGCGTCCATCCAGCGCAACGCCGGCTGAATCCCAGACCACGATGAGATATTCATTGCCTGCGCTGTTGGTCCCTGTTGCTATAACAGGCTTGAGAGGAGGGATGGTGTGGGAATCGCTCCAGATCGTGCCGCCATCAGCATATAAGCCCGTCGATGGGTCGATCTTTACATATGCAACGCCGTGGGTGCTATTATCGGCAGCGTATTCTTCAAACACGCACACTATCATGTGTGGGTTGCGCTGTACCGTGGCAGATGGATTGCGATAGAGCATGCCGGGGTTACCTTGTGCAATGAGATGTTCCAAGGACCAGTTGGCGCCACCGTCTGTCGAATTCATGTACCAAATCATCGCTGCTGATTCATAGAATGCATGGTACTTGCCGTTGAGGTCACGCACGATTTTGCGCTGGGCGACTGGTGCGGTGACAGAGGAGGATGATGAGCGAAGGCGAGCTTTGTATTCGGCTGTGGCGATGGCGGCGGGCTTTTTGAAGACGACAGCTGTCGTATCGTTGTAAGGGTCCTGGAATGCCGCGGAATCCGGATGAGCGGACCAGTTGAGGAAGTAGGAGCTATAGCCCCCGATGGTCTGCTGAGAAGGAGCGGAAACGGCGTAGTTCGGTCGGTCTGGGAGCCAATTTGAATTCTCATTCAAAAACACACCTTTGTAGCTTCCTTCAGGAAATGGATTTGAATATCCTGGGTTGAATGGGGAACTCCTGAAATAGAAAACGGCTGAATCCATCCCCCGATTGCGCCGGGTATTGCCATACAGTGGGTCAACAAAATCGATATACCAAGGGTCTCGAAATTGGATATTGCCACCAGGCACACCAGGAGCATCGAAAAGGGCCGCCTTGACTGTTATATCTCCCAAAGTCGGCTTGAGCTCAGAAATGAGTTCCGTCAGCCCAGCTTGGAGGTGAAAGGGTCTGTGGTTAGTTACTGAATCGTCGATGTTCCACTTATGGAACTTCTGATTGGACAGTATGTTTTGAGTGCCTCGTATTACTTCCGTATGACCATCGCTAAACCAGATTGACGCCGGAGCGCGGTATCTTACAAAATGCGTTGCTTCTTGCCAATGATCGACGCTATCAATCGACGAGCCATTTTCCAGATGCTGGTCAACAGACAATTGCCATCGAATCATTACTGTGTCCACAAACGCCTGGAATACTCCTCCGACGCGGTCGTCACTCCAGGCGACCCAGCTCTGGCCACCGTAGGCAGCTGTCTCGTAGTAATCTCCCATGTATCCAGCATCGGCTATCGGCTTTGGGGTGAAATACACGTCGCTTATCTGTTGGCGAATCCAACTGTCACCTCCATCCAGGGAGTATGCAACATACCTTGTGGTAGAATATCCGCCGCCATTCATATTGTAGTAAGAAACACAAAGATCGCCGGTCACTGGATCGACAGCCAACGACGGGAACCACTGTTGTTGACCGTTTCCGGGGATATCGCCGTTGACCCGAATGGCGCTGCTCCACGTTGTCCCTTGATTAGTTGAGCGCCGGAGGTAAATGTCAGCGTCGCCGGTGTTGCGATCAGCATAGACGATATAAATCCATCCACGTCTCGGCCCTGGTGATCTGTCAACGCCCATTGATGGGAAGCTGTTGACTCTCGTCTTGCCAAACTCTACCAGGGGACCGTCCTGCACGCGAATGCCAGAAATTGCGAATGCGAGCCCTGCTGTGGACCACGTGGTGCCCCCGTTGGTCGAGCGCGCAAAGCGAATCCCGGATTCGGGTCGACCACCTCCGGGATAGTTGGCGAACGCGAGGTAGACCTCTCCGTTCGGACCAACGGCGATATTAGTACCTTCCGCCCCCGTCAGAACCGATCGGAAATGTGAATCGGCTGCTCCAACTCAACCCGTGGTCGGTAGATCGTGTCAGAACGATTCCACCATTGGGGACCGTATTATCAAGCCACGCAACATAGATGTTGTTTGGATAGACGCCAGACTTGTCCGTCATTGCGTGGGCTTTGTGGTTGGTCGTTGACCGCAACGGATCCGCATTAGAGAGCGTCCACGATTGACCCAGGTCTGTTGAGCGCGCGACCTGAATGCCGCCTGCACTGGAAGTCCCGAGTGAAACCCAGTACACAATATCAGAACCGTCGAATACGGCTACTGGATCACCTCCCACGGAGGACAAAGGCAAACCAGGCGGTGGCGACTCGCTGCCGGTCCAATTCATACCACCATCGGTCGAAAAGAACCATCCCTGAACAGTCCCGAAAATCTGGCACGAAATAAACAAATGCTGGGGATTCGCAGAGCTGACATCTATCGATATCTCAGTTTGGTCGTGAACAGACGGGAAAGTGCGAATGTCCTGTTGCCCAGATGCCAGCAGGGTGGCAACCTGGGCGGGGCGGTAGAGGTGGTCTCCTCTAGCCAATTGGCCGGTACTCCAATTATCGCTGCAAGCGCAAGGAGCAGAAAACCAGTGATAAGCCCTTTCTTGGTAGACATCCACACGGTATTCATAGCTTGGGCATTTCTCATTAGGTTGTTACTGCCCCATTCTGAGGATTACCGCCCGGCCGCCACGCTCTCCTACTGCAATCATCATTCTTCCGTTGAAAGCACAAGAGTAATATAGTGCGGCAGCGACTTCTGGATATGTGCGCCAACCGATCCCGTTGAAGTGGGCCACCAGCCCGAAATCACCCACCACAAACACACTGTTCCAGCCGCTTCCCCTCACTCTGCGCGTGTACGTCATTGACAAACCCGCCTGTTCAAGCCAGCTGTCACCCCCTGAGCACACAAACACACCACCCCCACAACAAAACAGACGCCGTGAGGTGGAAAACCAGACAGAACTTGCCCGACGTCCCGTGGACCACACAATCGTATCGACCAATGTTGCTGAGATACGTAGTATCTCCTTGTCGCCGCCTCCCGCGACATTTGAGGCAGGAGCAAGGACACATGTCTTCCCGGAAACATTGTCTAACGCGCCCCAGATATCATTGATAGTGGAGCTCGTCCCGCTCTGCAGCTTCTGCCAGGTCTTGTCGTTGTAGAGGACAATGGTTCCCTTGTTTCCAACAAAGTAAACAGTCGACGAACTGGTGCCCCATAGCTTCGTCAGACTGCCATCATTTGGCCCCAGAATACCCATCTCAAAAAGATGGTATTGTGTCCAAGTGGCCCCATCACCATGAATCGGAACACCAGATGAGAGCCAGATGTCATGTGCTGAGAACGCCTGGATTGCATTGAGTGGAGCGGTAACATCTCCCGAAGACGTCGAGACTGTGACCTTCGCGAGTTCCCAAGACCGTCCGTTCCACTTTGCCAAATTGTACGGCAGCGGGTCATAGTTGCCTAGACTGTCCAGCATATAGACTTCCCCAACCGCATATGCGAGGGTGTCATTGACGAGGGCCACGTCGTAGAGCGCACTGGGGTTCACTTGTCCGAGCGTGTCAATCTCCCACGTGAAGTTGTGGCTGGTTGTGTCCATCGTTGTCAGTTGAACCGACGCACTGTCGCCAACAGTGACATTAACAGCACGATAGGCAGTAAAAAGGTAGGTCTGCCTTGGCAGCAAACTGTCTGTTATTATCACCGTGTCCGACGTTGTGAGAGTCAACGTCTCTAAGAGGTGACCGTTCTGCTTCAGCTCAACACTGCGGGGGGTGGCCCCCACAGTCAGTCCCAATCGCAACCATACCTCGGTAACCCCCACCTCTTCAACGGCAAGTGCTAACGGGGATTGGGGAGGAGGCGGTTCGGGCGGTGCCTCTTTGCAGGCGAATGCTACGAGCGCGAGGCTGAGAAGGTAGCCTTTCATGGATATGCCTCTAGAACACATGAGTACGCACCGATTTGATGCCCTGGTAGTGGAAACGCGCTAGAAGGGGCTGTGGAAGCGTGTGTGAAGGAACGAGAGTTGCCAGATCTAGAACCATTCATGGCGTCCTCCCGTACAGGAGTGAGTATCTAGCACAAGGTAGCTAACAAGGAGAACCAAAATCAAGGTGACTGGGGAGTACCGGAGTGAATACCTATCAGTTCAGTGCAAAAGTCATCTTTTCTGCCATTCTTCCAGATTGCAGGTTCATGCATGTCCAGATCGGCGCGTGCATCGCTGTGCAAATGCCCCAGAACATTGGGGCATTTTTTCATTCAGCCCCTATTCCCAAAACTACCCTGATCCTGTGGACTGGACCTATTCCTGTATATTCTCTGCTTGCTGTCCCTTCTGCCTGTTTGGTTGCTGCTGCAAATGCAGCACGAGGGCCAACATCCGTCCGTAGTGGGAACCCTTCCAGTACACCCGGTCGCAGTCGGGACAGCGGAAGAACTCCTCATATGCATCCCTTACACGGGGTGGCACGCGGGAAGCAGCATCAGCCTTTGGGATGGATTCCAGTCGAGCATTGCAGCGGAGACATCGCGTGAACGGCGAGGCGGACCCCATCAGATCAAACCGGTCCACGACCTCCTCGAGCTGGACGGGGGGATCGTTCGAGCGGACACAGTACCCGCGGCTCAACCCCTCGCGCGCAAGCAGCGCACGATCCTTGCTCAGCAGCGCGCGACGGTCAGCGGCGGCCGTGCGAAAGAGCCAGTCATCAGTCGCATCCCGCTCGTACAGCGAATCAAACCCGAGCATCCGGAGCAACGATGCAAGCTTTCCCAGATGAACGTCAAGGACAAATTTTGGATCCCTGAGCGGCCGCTCCCGGAGCATGCAGAGCGGTGCGATATCCCAGGACTCGAAGACCGGATAGACGCTGACATGGTCCCCGTCAGCGAGGAGGTGAGGAAAGGCAACGGAAGTGCCATTGACGACGACAAGATCCACCACGTCGGGAGGAACAGCGCTCTGCTCCAGGAACTCCCGCACCGTAAGCGGTCCGTCGAGCGGCACCTCACACCGGCAATACCGTTGCCCCTCGGGAAGATACTCGTTGAGTTCAGCGTACCAGCGCGCGAAGACTCTCACAGCCGCTTCTCCGCCGGGGATGGTGGAAAATTAGCCCTTGGAGCCGCGGGCTCCGAGCGCTCGATCCAGCATGAGCAGAGGTGTGCCGCTCTCTCCCAGCATCTTCAGCTGCGCAATGATGTCCGCAGCGTTCTTCTCCTCCTCCACCTGCTCCTTCACGAACCACTGCAGTTCAACCTGGCTGGCGTAATCGCCTTCCTTCACCGCGAGCCCGAACAAACCGTTGATCATCGCGGTAACTTTCTGCTCGTGCGCCAGCACATTCTGGAATATATCGGAAACGGACTTCCACTCGGCCTGCGGCCTGTCGATCGCGCCGAGCGTCACCCTCCCGCCGCGGGTGTGAATCATGTCGTAGAGCTTCATCCCGTGCTCGAGCTCTTCATGCCATTGCAGGCGAAGCCACTTCGCGAATCCTGGAAGGTTCAAAGATTCGCAATATGCGGACATGGAAAGATAGAGATACGCGGAGATGATCTCGTGGCGGACCTGTTCGTTCAGACCATCAAGCATAGGTTTGCTGAGCATAGACATTGAATTCCTCGATTTGTGGAACATGGAGAAGGAGTGTATTGCCGGAAGAGCTTTCTCGACGCTAAACTACCAACTCGCCGCTTAAAAGTCAACGAACCGTGTCCCGCGCCCAATGTGCTCCTCCGCCCGATTTCAAACACCATCCCACAGACATTCGTTCCGTCGCCGGGCTGCTGCCAGCGAAGAGCACCCACGTTGCGCGAAGAATGAATTGTCGCTATCTTGCAGCATGCGTGCCTCGCTTCTACTGCTGCTTCTCTTTCCCTGGGCTGTCTCCCTCCTGGGAGCCCAGGAGCGCCCCCCCACGCCCCTTCCGGGACTCCAGAGAGAATGCGCCGGCAAAGCCTTCCGTTCCGTCGATCGCAGCCTGAAGAGTGCCACGTATGCCGACAACACGATCGATGTAACATACTATGAGCTCAATCTCGATATCACGTCCCTGACGGGCACGATCGCGGGGAGCGTTCTGGTCAAGGCCCGTCCCGTCATCGATTCTCTCAACGCCTTCATTCTTGATCTGTCTGATCCTCTCACGGTCGATTCGGTTGTCAGCGAAGGATTTCACACTCCTTTCATACGCTACGTGAACGGCGTCGGGGTCGGGTTGCCGCGGTTCGTCCGGAAGGGCGAAATCGCCGCCGCGAGGGTCTTCTACCATGGAAACCCGGCCGGGACCGGGTTCGGGAGTTACGAAGTCTCGTACCATAGCGGAACGGCGTGGACATATTCTCTCAGCGAACCGTACGGCGCACGGGACTGGTGGCCCTGCAAAGACCATCCGCTCGACAAAGCGGATTCCGCCGACATTCTGGTCCGCTGTCCGCAGTCATTCAAGGTTGCCTCGAATGGACGACTGGTCTCGGTGACACCAAACGGCGACGGTTCGCAGACATACCACTGGGCAGAGCGGTACCCCATCGCTGCGTACCTGGTTTCGATCGCGGTTACCAACTATGCTGAATTCTCCGACTGGTATCACTACGGTTCCTCCGACTCGCTTCAGATCCTGAACTACGTGCTGCCGGAGAACCTTGAGAGTGCACGAACCGCGCTCGGCAAAGCGGTCCACATGATGGACATCTTTTCCCGACGCTATGGCCCGTACCCTTTCCTGAAGGAAAAATACGGACACGCTGACTTCGGATCCGGCGGGGCCATGGAGCATCAGACCATGACATCCACCACCACCTATAATGAAAACACCATCGCGCACGAACTGGCGCATCAGTGGTTCGGGGACCTGATCACCTGTGCCAACTGGCAGGAGCTCTGGCTCAACGAAGGATTTGCCAGCTACAGCGAAGCCGTCTACTTCGAGGCCGACGGCGGAGCTGAGGCCTACAGGAACCAGATCGAACCACAACTCTCGCTCGCGGTGAATGCGCAGGGATCACTGTACGTTCAGGATACGTCAAACGTCCGGAGTCTTTTCGCTGTCACGCGCGTGTACGCGAAAGGGGCATCGGTTCTTCACATGCTCCGCCATGTGCTCGGCGATTCCACGTTCTTCCGTGCCCTGAGGGCCTATGTGGCCGACCCGCGGTACCGGTACGGAAATGCCACAACGCGCGATTTCCAGGGCGTCTGCGAAGCGGTGTCCGGTCAGGCGCTCGGGTATTTCTTCGACGAGTGGGTCTTCGGGGAGAACTACCCATTCTACGGTTTCATCTGGAATGCCCGTCCGCTGGCAGAGGGTTATGCCGTGGACGTGACGATTGACCAGATGACGCGGACCGTCAACCCTTCGTTCTTTACGATGCCGCTTGACATCCGATTCGGCGGAACGGGCTGGGACTCCACCCTGACCGTCTTTCATACGTCAAGCGGTCAGACATTCAGCTTCACGCTCCCGCGGAAGCCGGAATCAGTTGCGCTCGACCCTGACCACTGGATTCTTCGCGA
>Ga0315275_10000601_pt1 | contig 30189 bp, 25 predicted proteins | sample YL17G03_0_MG_FD_205557 | JGI IMG/M metagenome (GOLD analysis project Ga0315275, IMG submission 205557) | Sediment microbial communities from Yellowstone Lake, YNP, Wyoming, USA - YL17G03_0 | ecosystem: Environmental > Aquatic > Freshwater > Lake > Sediment | place: USA: Wyoming | collected...
TTTCTTACTTACTACCACTATGACCGGCCCCACATGGGCTTGGAAATGCTAACACCCCATCAGTTCGCTATGTCGCATTTGACATGAAACAGAACGGTAACTTGTAATTGGTAATTTTATACTGTTACACTGAATAGAATTACAAATTACTAATTACAAGTTACAAAATACTCAATTGTTAATCAGTAGATTAGTTCAATCTCTCCATCGCTTTTCGGCCAGCACTGGCAGGATAATCTGTGGCCTTCAGGCAGATCCATCATTTTTTCAGTTTCCGTTTTATCTGTAAATTTACCCTTTTTGATTTTAAAAGCACATGTCTGGCAAATCCCGGCTCCGCCGCAGGCGGCAACGATTTCAGCACCCTGAGCGACTAATTGCTGCATCATGTGATCATCGCTTTTTTCATCAATATTATAAGTTTTGCCGTTTAGTTTAATTTTATACATAATTTTGGGTTAAGACTTGATAATTTTAACTAAAACAATATTTTTTATCAACGATATAACGACGTAACAATATTATATAAATAACAAATATCAAATTTTAAATGACAAATTTTAATTTGGATACCAGAAGATAAATTGTAATTTGTTATTTGTAATTTAAAATTTAAAATTCAATAACGAGGTTATCTCGTTACTTCGTTATTTCGTTATGATATATTTAAATTATAGTAAAAAAAGTTATGGCAAAAAAATATAAAATTCTAAGCTGGAACGTAAACGGGATAAGGGCTGTGCTTAACAAGGGATTGCTGAAATGGATGGATAAAGAGAGCCCTGATATTTTGTGTTTACAGGAAACAAAGGCTCATAGGCAGCAGCTTGGGCCAGAGGTAACAGACCATAAAAAATATCATTCTTTCTGGCATTCAGCCACAAATAAAAAAGGGTATAGCGGAGTTGTTACTTTTTCTAAAGAGGAACCTATTCGCGTTGAAACAGGTTTTGGCATAGAGAAATTTGACATGGAGGGAAGGGTTGTAATGACGGAATTTAAAAAATTCATGATTTTTAATGTTTATTTTCCAAATGGCAAACAGGATAGCGAAAGGCTTAATTATAAACTTGAATTTTATGAGGCGTTTTTAAGCCATATCGATAAACTGAAAAGGAAAGGGAAAAAAATAATATTTTGCGGTGATGTGAATACCGCGCACACGGAAATCGATTTAGCCAGACCCGAGGCTAATTCAGATATTTCCGGTTTTTTGCCGATTGAGCGAAAATGGATCGACAGGGTGATAGAGCATGGTTATCTGGATTCACTTCGCGAATTTCATCCTGAACCGGGACTTTATTCATGGTGGGATTTAAAAAGCGGCGCCCGTAAAAGGAACGTGGGCTGGCGCATTGATTATTTTTTTGTACAAAAAGAACTCAAAAAATATCTGAAAGACGCTTTTATAATGGCTGATGTCATGGGATCTGATCATTGTCCTATCGGGATTGATTTACAATTTTAAATTTTTAATTACAAATTTTAAATTACAATTTTTCTGAAGGCGCGATTCCCAAATCGCGCCGGCGCGAATGATGATTCGCGCCTTCAGATATTTAAAATTAAAATTTGTCATTTGTTATTTATAATTTGTAATTTATGCAGTCAGTCTGGATTTACTCTATAGGTAGCGTATTGATAGTCAGCATAATTTCTTTAGTCGGAGTATTGACTATTGCTATCAAGCAAACGTATTTAAAGCAAATACTTTTGTTTTTTATATCATTTGCGGCCGGGTCAATGCTCGGTGATGTATTCATACATCTGTTTCCCGAGTTAATAAGTGAAGGAGAATTCAGTTTGGCCACATCATTATATATTTTAGGCGGTATAATTCTGTTTTTTGTCCTTGAAAAAATACTGCACTGGAGGCACTGCCATATGACAGCAACTAGTGACCACATACATCCGTTGGCACATATGAATTTGATCGGGGACGCGATACATAATTTTACGGACGGTATAGTCATTGCAAGCAGTTTTATTGTAAGTGTTCCGTTAGGCATTGCGACCACGGTGGCGGTTGTCTTGCATGAAATACCTCAGGAAATGGGGGATTTTGGGGTTTTACTTCATTCGGGGATGAAAGTCGGCAAAGCTTTATTTTTTAATTTTATCTCCGCATTGAGCGCAATTATAGGAGCTATCTTAACTCTGACGCTTAATCTTAATGGTGAAACGGTTTTAAAGTATGTAATTCCTTTTGTCATAGGAAGTTTCCTTTATATAGCCAGTTCAGATTTAATCCCGGAACTTCATAAAGATGTAAAACCGATAAATTCAATTATGCAGCTTTTTAGTTTAATGCTGGGAATTGGGATTATGATATTACTTTTGAATTTAGGGTAATTTGTTTTTAATAAATTTTTCAATTATTTACTTTTAAAATTATACCCTGAAAAAAATGACACTTGACATATATGGCACTAAGGATATAAGCTTTAACCCAGTTTTTTCTATACATTATGTCAAATGCCGCATCGAGTAAGCAGCATGGTTTAAAGTCCGTTCGGTTTCAAAGGCCGAAAAGCAAATTACGCTTACGAAAAAATAAGATGAAAGCAAATATCAGGAAGGCAGAAATGAGGGCTTTAAAAACGGTCCTTTAAAAAAGTTATTAAAAATAGTTGACAAATTTTTAGAATCATATATAATAAGTACCTTTTACTAAATTAAACCAAACTTTTAAAGGAGAGGAAGCCGAGAAATTGTATCAATAACCTTGACGTTTCTCAAAAAACTTCATTAAGATAGGATTTGCTAAAAAATTAATTTGTCCTCCACCTAATAATAGTTTTAACCCTTTGATTTTATGGATAGTACATTAAGCAACCAACAAGACCCTAAGGCAAACCCAGCATTAGCTGTACTGCAGGAAAACGACCTCAATCTTAGAGAGGTTATAGATGATATGTTCCTGGTCTTAACTGATAAAGAAAAGGACGTCATCATAAAACGTTTCAGCCTAAATAACAAACCGCGCCAAACGCTTGATAAAATCGGCAAGCATTATTCCGTCACGCGGGAACGTATCAGGCAGATTGAAAATATAGCTTTAAACAAACTCCGCAGAACAGTAAGCAATACAAAATTGCGCCTAGTAAACAGGCTTGCCAAACAGTTTATCGAAGAAGAAGGGGGTGTAATGCTTGAAGCAGAAATAATCAATAAGATGCTTCAGAGCATTTACAGCTCTTCTCAGGTGGACGGAAGCATAATAGTGCTTTCATTAAATTGCGATATTGACCTTCGGAAATCACCACGCACAGCCACTTCCGAAGCATTTTGGATGTTTAAGGAAATTGGTTTAAAAGATATAAGAAAAATAGCAGAAGCCTGCATAGCATCCCTTAAAAAGCATGGCGATGTTATGACGGAAGACCAGATTATATCTGCTGTTAAAAATCTTAATCTGTTTAAAGATAAATCCATTTCCAGCAAGTTAATCATATCCTGCCTTAAGACAGACAAACGCGCCAGGAACGTGGAAGGAAAGTGGGGACTTATGGAATGGCGCCATGTAAACCCAAGAAGTATCCGCGACAAAGCCATCATTGTTCTTGAGAAAGCCAAAAAACCATTGCATTTTGTTGAAATCGCCAATCGCATTGCCGAAACCGGTTTTGATAAGAAAATGGTTACAGTGCAGGCTGTGCATAATGAGCTGATACGCTATGACCAGTTTGTCTTGGTCGGTCGTGGCCTTTACGCACTTGCCTCATGGGGCTATGAACCAGGCACAGTATCGGAAGTGATTGAAAAACTTCTTGAAAAGAATGGCGCATTGCCAAAGAAGAAAATCGTTGAACTGGTCCTTAAGCAAAGGAAAGTGAAAATTGGAACAATTTCTTTAAACCTCCAGAAAAATCCGCATTTCGTACGCGTCGGCCGCGCAGTTTACGATTTGGATATGAGCAAGAAATAAATTACTTTAAAACCGAAACCCATTTCCTGAATAAGGAGGTGGGTTTTTTGATCTTGATTAATGTCGTCGCTCGCGAGCGACGACATTAATCAATTTAACTGATTACAGGATTAATCTGCTTAAAGTAAACAGACAGTAAGTGAAATTATTGTATTTTGAAAATAAACCTGAATTCTTCATACAGACAAACGGTCTAATCCTGTAAATCCGTGGTCAAAATCTTGCCAATCAAGGTCAAATTTGCTATAATAAATAGATTTAAAAACAAAATTTGATCCATCAATGCGGGTCGAAAAAATAACTTACAATAACATGAAAGAATTATTTGAACTATTATCCAATGTTTCCAATTTTTTTAACGAAAAACGCTTTGTTTATCAAGACACGCCAGACCTTTCCCCCAAGAAACCCCCCGAAGGTGCTGAGGCAGAGGAAAAAGCCCCCGATACTAAAAGAGAGGCTAAGGCAGCAGCCGAAAGAGCAGATGAATTAGCACAAAATGCAAAAGGCAAGGTGGTTGAGCGCGGTTTAAAAATAGATAGAAAAAAGGTTAAGCCCGATAAAAAAGATAAAATGCCGAAGCCCAAGGATAACGTCGAACGGGCACGACGGGCTTACTTTGAAGAAATGGAGCGACTCCAAACCCATTTAAGAGATAATCTGAAGAATGCTTTAGATTTAAGAGGGGAATCAGCCGCATTCAAACGAATGAATGACTTTCTCAAACAAGAATTCGTTTACATAACTCTATTAAGGCCAAGTGGTACTGAAGAAGGATTTAATAAATTAATGGGAACTATGGAAAATTTAATAATTGATTTTGAAAAAAAAATTATTCAAACACCCAAAGATTTAGAACGTGCCTTCCACAAAGCAGTGACTGACTGGTTGGATTATAATAAGAGACATGCATGACCTTGAAATTAACTATACGTCTCAATGAAACCAAAATTATTGAAAAGTGCTTGTGGAATCCAATTTGTTTGCCATAAGATATCGTTCTGCCTCATTTAAAAGAGCAAAAGGAAAGATTACATTTGATGAGCGGATATTTTTATGCTTGTCCGCCTAGGTGGGTCGTTTTGTCGTCGTTTTCGTTGTAAAGTATTGCCAATCGGAGTAAAATTTGCTATAATAAATAGATAAATCAGAAGGGTCGAGCTCTCCGATGTGACATCGGAGCCCTGCGCTCCATTCCCCTGAACCAGGCACTACGCTTCGGTTCAGGGTCACTCCACTTCGGGACGCTCTCCTCGCATCTAACAAAAAATAAATAAGAAATGCCAAAAAAAGTTTTCAGCAAAATTATTCTGGTAATCGTACTAACAATAGTCTTTTTGCCTATTAATTTAAGAGCGCAGGATTCCGAGACTACGACGACCCCTATTTTTAACGGCAATGCAGAAGAAGGCTGTAGAGACGAAAATAATAATGAAATCCTTGGGCCAAATGGAGAGTCTTTGTCTGATGTGGAATGCGGAGCAGCAAAAGCAAAATTGGCGATAGGCAGTACAAGCGGAATAACAGGCACGGAGAATATCGGGGACCTTCTTTTAAAATATGTGAATTTTTCTTTGCCGTATCTGGCTTTGGCCGCGTTTTTGGGATTTGTGTATGCCGGCTTTTTATATGTAACGGCTTACGGAGCTGATGACCAAATCCAGAAGTCCAAAAAAATTCTGATTTATTCCGTAGTGGGTTTGATTGTTGTTATTCTTTCTTACAGCATCGTACAACTGCTTACAAAAGAGCTTGTTCAGGGAATACAATAGCAGACAAAATAATTAATTATGAAATTTTTCAAATTAAATCAATGGCTTAAGTTAGTTTGTATAATTTTAATATTATTATCAGCATTTATTCTTTTGGGGCATATTGCGCCTAAAGTTTTTGCGGCACCGACACCGGCAGGAACTCCGACATCAGTAGCGTCACCGGCAGGAACTCCAACACCAACAGCATTACGTTCCGTAGGAACAACGGATCTTGCGTCTGGAGGACAGGGATTGGCCATACCTACAGGAGGCGTTGAAATAAGTCCTTCAATTTCCCATGCAACACTTGGCGATACCGTTCTGGCTATGGTGAATTATTTTCTCGGCTTTTTGGGTTTTCTGGCAACACTTGCTTTTGTTTATGCCGGCGTGCTTTGGATTTTAAGCGGAGGAGCCGAAGAACCCCTTACAAAAGCAAAAAAAATCGTAACTTACGCATCTTTGGGATTGGTGGTGGTTATTTTATCGTTTTCAGCTGTCCGGTTTATAGTAAGTTCTGTTCCAACCGGAGGTCTTGAACCACCTCATACAGATGCTGGTGGAGATTGTAAAAACAACCAAGGTTGTGGTACGGGGGAAGTTTGCTATTACGATAATGATTCAGAATTAAATAAATGCACGATACCCGGCTCTGCAGGAAATGCATGCCGTGACAATAACGATTGTCCCCTAAATTTTACCTGTAAAATAGAAACGTTGCGTTGTATAGCATCAGCAACTCCAGGGGCGGCACAGCGTGGCGCTGATTCGGTTAAAAGTGAAACTTCTGAACCGGCATATGATGATGGTTTAAATAATATTGATGAAACGCTAAAAGGGCTTGGGAGTGATTTGGATATAAGCGGTCTTTCTGATGAAGCGAAAACCAATGTCGATAAAGTCATAGGGCAGGGCGATCTTGATAATAAAATAGATGCTTTAAAAAAGATGCTTGAAAATCCTTCCGCATATGGTTTGACAGATAAAGATATCAGTATTATCGAAAATTTAATTGGCGCTCTGGATAGGCTTAAAATACTGCGCGACCAACTCGATGACCTTAAGAAAACGATGCCTGAATCAAAAACCATAAACCAGGCTTATGATGACACATCGAGCGCTTTGGATGAACTTATCGACGCTCCATCCGATCGTGTAAAATTCAACCGTTTTGACACAAAATATAAAAACCTTAAAGATCTGATAAAAAAATTCCCTTCAGCCAAAGCGGTTATCTGGGCTACGCCAAGCACAGGAAATGTTCCTTTTACAGTTCAGTTTGACGGCCTTGATTCAGTTGACCCTACAGGAGGCACGATAAGCGATTATAAGTGGACATACACGGACAGTTCCGGAAATGAAGTCTCACTTGGTTCCACGCCGATGATTTTACATGATTTTACAGAGGTAAATACATATGCGGTACGTTTAAGGGTTTCGACATCCCAGAAAGATGCGGATGGTTATAAGACAGCTTCAGATGGAGTGGCCATTGTGCGTATTAAAGCATATCCTCCAACATCACAGGTAAAATTCAAAATCAACGGAAGGGATGCCGGCGATCTTTTTAATGTCACTTTAAAGGAAGCTCAGGCTGGACTTTCATTTGATCCAAGCGAAACAACAGCCGCTTTCGGCAGAAAGATTGAAAAATACGAATGGTTTTTTGGCGATAATGTGACTGAGTCACGGAATGTTCCTACTACAGTTGTCCATACTTATGGAAAAGCAGGGGAATATAATGTGAAATTAACCGTTACTGACAATATAGGCACCACGGATAAGCGCATCGTTAAATTATTTGTAAAATCAGTCGCAGCAGATATAGTCATTTCACCTGAAGAGGGAGATGTTAATACAACGTTCACTTTCCAGGGCGTTGGTTCAAGATCAGATGATGGAATCATAAATGCGTACGCCTGGGAGATACGTGATAAAAGCGATAAAGTGATAAAGGAAAATAAAAATAAGTCATTTAGTTATAAATTCAGTAAGCCAGGCGAATACACGATCGCACTAACGGTAACAGATATAACAGGTGCTACGGATAAATTTGCAAAAACACTAATGGTAAGCTCAAGGCCGCCAGTCGCAAATTTCTCCTTTTCTATACCTAGAAAAAACCATCCCAATGATGTTGAATTCAGCGCGAGTGACAGTTATGACCCTGATGAAGGAGATATAATAACGTATTCATGGGATTTTGACGGAGATGGGAATTTTGATGTTATAAATGGAAAAGACGCCCTTATTACACATACCTATGATAAAGTCGGCGAATATCGGGTAAAACTACAGGTCGAAGACGCGTATAGGCAATATAAACAGGTAGAAAAAAAGGTTTCAGTCGATTCGATTCTATCGGGTGATGTAGTTGCTAAACAGAAAGCCTCTAAAGTAGGCGAATCAGTTGATTTTGAAGCAAAAAGCCCTAATGCCGTAGCTTATTTATGGGATTTTGGAGATGGTACAACACAGAGTACGGAAGATACAAAAGCCAGCCATAAATATGATAAAGTCGGTAAATTTATTGTAAGGCTTACATTTTATGATATAGAAGACAACAGCAATACTGCTCTGCAGCATATACTTATTGGAGCCGGCGATAACCCGGTAGCTTCAATTGATTATTCTATTAATGGCCGCGATCCTATATTAATAACAGATTTGTGCAATGGGCAGGAAGGTTCTGTGGTCAGCCGAGCTGATAAAATCCGTTTTGACGGGAGGAATTCAATAAATATCGATGGCTCCGGCAGAATGCTTTCTTACGACTGGGTTCTTCCAGGCGGTGAAAAAAGCAATAACAGAGATACTACGTATAAATTCAGTGAAATCAACCGCGAAGGAGAATGCTTTAGCGCCAACCTGGTAGTCAGGGATGATGCGACAGGGAAATTAAGCCAGAAAGATGAGATATTTTTAAAAGCGATCAATGAATTGCCGACAGTAACTGATTTTGTGATTATACCGCCGACCACGGGAACAGAACTCGTAACACCGATTAAAGTTGGATTAAAAGTAGTAAATCCTAAAGATAATGACGGGACAATTAAAAAATTCAGGTGGTGGTATTACCGCGATGGTTTCCCTGATGAAAAACTGGGCGTTCAAACCACATCAGCTCCACAGACTGAGATGACCATAACGTCGTATGGCGAGCCCGACACCACAAATAAATATTATTTTGTATGCGAGGTCACGGATAACGATAACGGAGTTTACAGCACAATTGAGAGATTCGGAGAAGTAAGTTACCTTGATATAAAAAATGGGCCGAACCTTTCACCTGTTGCGGAATTCATAATGGATAAGACGACAATAAGTGTAGGCGATTCGATAACATTTGTCTCAAAATCATATGATCCGCAAGGCGAAAAATTGCCAAATGATGCTTACATGTGGGATTTTGACGGTGATGGCGAATTTGATGACACGTCTACCGGGCCTCAGGTCAGCCGCCAATACAATACGCCCGGAGAATATACAGTGCGCCTGAAAGTGGTTTATCGCGGTTTGTCATCAAGCGCCACAAAAACAGTTTTTGTGGAAGCCACGCAATCTTTGCCACAAGCGGCGTTTATTTATACAGTTGACGGGACAACAGTAAAATTTGACGCAAGCACCTCACGCTATGATCCGTCATTGACTGATACCACCCTGAGATATGAATGGGATTTCGATATCAATTCTGATGCTAATGGCAACGGCATCAAGGATGATGATGTTGAGTCTACAGATAAGACACCAAGCTTTACATATGCGACAAAAGGAGTATATAAAGTAAAACTGACGGTAAAAGATATGCTTGGCATGCAAGGCGTTGTTGTGCGCGCGATCGACCTGAATATGACTGAAGCTGAAAGAGGAAAAAACACATTCCATTCGCTTAAAGTCAGTTCACAAAAATATGCTCTTACAACCCTTGACCTTGAAATAATCCCGGCAACGCTTAACCAAGGTGAAAGCGCTGACGTCAACGCGCGCATCCTTAACGCAGACGGTTCAAATTATACTGGGCAGGTTTTCTTTGAAGTCATGGAAGGCTCGGGGCAATTCACCCCAAATCCTGTCAATGCTGTTGAATCGAAAGCCTCTTCGATCTTCAGTTCATCCGAAAAAGGAAAAATGCGTATACGCGTACGCGCAACAGGAACGCTTTACGATGAACTGATTGAGGAAGCGACTATAACTGTAAAATAATTTTAAGTGCTTAGTGCACAGTGCTTAGTGCTTAGAAAAAATTGCACTCCCCGCCATAGGCGGGTAAACGCACTCCCCGCCATAGGCGGGTAAACGCACTCCCCGCCATAGGCGGGTAAACGCACTCCCCGCCACAGGCGGGTAAACGCACTAAGCACTCCGCACTAAAAAATAATGTTCAAATTTCTAAGTAAATTAGCGGCGATACTTACAATCACACTTCTGCTCAGTGCGGGCGTAGCTATGGCAAGTGGAAAAATGGAAGCGGTTATCGGTGACACAGTAGATTTATCCGCTGACAGCACGCTTATAGCGGCAGAGTTTAAATGGGTCGTATTAAAAGATAAAAAAATCCTTGACACCCAAACAGGAAAAAATTTCAGTTATAAGTTTGATGAACAAGGTGAATATGTCATCAATTTGACTGCGATAAGCGGGAGCCAGGTTGAGACCACCTCTATTAATGTAAATGTCGGGCAACTTTATCAAAGACCAACAGTAATCGGCGAAGAAGGAACTGTTATCGGCGGTGAAGAAGGCGGAGGTGCAGTTATTCCGTTAAGGGTGAATTTAAGCACATTGCCCGCAATGGATGCTGAGAATAAAATCACGCTTTTGGCGGATGGAAAAGTGGAATTTTCTTTGGAACAGTCTTACGGAGACATAATCGAATACAGGATAGACAAAAATATTTATCAGGACAGCGATGGAAACGGCGTCGCCAATGACGATATTGATAATGCGAATGATAATTCATATTTAACCGGCTTGCCATGGTCAACTGATTACAAACAAGGCGAGACTCCGAAAATTACGGCTGAAATCACCCTTGTGGATAAAAATGGCAATAAGGCCAAAAAACAAGCTGAAATAGTATTTGGTAAGCGTGTGACAACTGGTGAGCCAAAAGCTATTTTAGATGCATTGCCAGCGCCTGACCCAAAAGATGGATTAGTGCATTTATATAATGATCCTCACAAAGTATCTTTTTACGCGATGCGTTCTGAGGGAAAAATCCTTGAATACCGCATAGACAAGAATATTTTTGAGGACAGCAATAATGATGGGGACCCGGCGAATGACATTGATAATATAAATGACATTTCATTTAAAACCGGTGATGTTTTTAGTACTGAATACAAGAAAACAGATTCCCAGATAATCGCTCAGCTCATCGTTGTAGGCGAGGGCGGTAAGGGCAGCCGTGTCCAGAAGGGCTTTGTATTTGGTGAAAAACCTTTGCCTCCGCCTTCTGTGCAAATAGTCGGCGGCATACGTCTGACTGCTGATAAAGATTACGTTGTGAAAGGCGATCCGGTCACATATACAGTCAAAGGCCTTCAGCAAAAACTCGAAAGCTATAAATTCGGATGGGATTTTAACGGAGACGGCACAGTTGAACAGGAAACAGACGGTGTAAATACCGTTACGTATATTTATGATACCCCAGGCGTTGTTAAGCCGAAGGTCATTATTACGGATGATAAAGGCAATACATCGGATAAAACGATGGAGGTAACCGTTAAAGATACTCAGGTCACCAAAGCGGATTTTTCTCCTGAAGTAAATGGCAACACAGTCAAATTCACGGATAATTCAACTGTCGCTTATAATCTTTCAGACAAAACCCTTATTTATAAATGGGATTTTGGCGATACAGATGCTGAGGGCTATCAAAAGCAAATCGATCAGATAGGCGCAAAGAATCCTGTGTATACCTATAATAAAAAAGGTAAATACTTGGTAACCCTAACCATTACTGACGCCGACCAGGTAACTGACAGTAAATCCGCTGAAGTCGAGATCGCTCAGGATTTACCCACTGGAGGTACTGAAGCCGTAACAACCGAAGGCGCTCAGGCAGGCGCTGTAGGCAGTTTGTTTGTAAAAATCCTGAAAGTACTCCTTTATCTGGTTTTGATAGTCATAATTTTGATTTTACTGCTTATCGGAGGGTTTCTCGTATTCCTGAAAGTTCAGCATCCTGACCTTACGTTTGAGGAATTGATAGATGAATTTAAAGTCAAAATTTTAACTATCATCGGCGCGCATGAAATGCCTCCGCCAGGCGAGGTACCGCCAAGACCACCACGTTCCGTTACAGGAGAAAGGGTAGCACCTGAAGAGCAGATTACCGAAGAAAAGGAAGAGCCTGTTACACATGAAGAGGAAGCGCCTCCTCCCCAAGAAGTGGGTCCGATACCGGATTGGCTCAAGGGGACTGAAGTTATAGAGGGGGAGACAGAAGAGGAGAAGCCTGTTGAAGGTCCTGTTGAAGGTCTAGTTGAGGAACCGATTGAGGAAGAAATCCCTCCAGTTGCTGAGGAAGCGCCGGCTGAAGAAGTGCCTGTTGAAGAAGCGCCATCGGAGGAAGCTCCTACTGAAGAAACTACTGAACCGATCGAGGGTCCAATTGAAGGTCCTGTCGAGGGTCAAGTTGAAGGTCCAGTTGAAGAAGAAGTTCCTCCTTCTGAAGAAAAGCCGGCACAAGTCTCAACAACCCAAACAACAGGCGCAGAGGCGATAGCAGCTGCTCAACCATTTAAAAAGAAAAAGAGAAGGAGAAGGCATAAAAAGAAACCTCAGGCAGGCGGCGCGCCAGGGCAGTCTCCGTCAGGCAGTACGCCAGGCAAACCTCAGACAAATGCGCCGAAATTCCCAAAACCACCGGCTCCGGTAGCCTAATTGATTATCATTATTAATATCTTTAAAAGCGTGACTATATAGTTGCGCCTTTTCAGATTATACATTTTACTGATCCCCTTATTTTATCTGTATGTCATTTTATTTGACAATTTATAAATTTTAATATTAAATATACTCCTAATACTTCAATTTTAAATAACATGCCTGACAAATCACAAAAGCTGGCCATTTCTGTACTGGAAGATGCAAAGAAAAGGGGTGATTTAGATCCTTCCATCATAAACAGTTTGGAGAAGCTTATCGGTGCGGAAAAAAGGCCTAAAATAAAGAAAACGCTTAAAACCCCTGAAGTTACCAAAACCACCGAAGGCTCTGAGCGAGCCGAAGAAGAAAAACCCCGCGAGTTGACGCCTGTACAGCAGGTAGAACTTCTTTCAGCGCTTGAAGCCCGCTTTGCCGGAAAGCCAGAACATTATAAACGCCATGAGGGCATCGATTTCACCGAAGTGAAAAAGGCCCTTGAGGCAAACCCCACACTAATGTACAGCCTTTATCAAATGGAACGAACAGGAGGTGCGCCTGATATCATTGAGATTGCAGAAGATGCCTTCATCTTTGGCGACTGCTCACGTGAATCACCAAATCGTCGTAAAATTAATTTTGACCAGGCCGCTTCCATGGCTAAGAAATTCGGTGTCGATATGATGTCTGAAGATGTTTACCGTGCAATGCAGAAATCTGGTAATTTCGATCTGGATACCCGTAGCTGGCTTGCAACATCTGCTGATATCAGAAAAGCCGGTGTCGCAATGGATGGTTACCGTGAGTATGGTGCCGTCAGCGTATACAAGCACTTTGCCAAAAATAAATCTCCGCTCAGGGGATGGCGCGGTATTCTTAGGGTTCCTAAAGCTTAATCTTTAGTCTTTGGTTTTACTTTAAAATTTTTTTTCAGGCCGCTCTACGGGCGGCCTTTATTTTGCGGTTTATGTCTGTATGTCATTTTTGATTTATTTATTGACAAAATATAAAAAATAGTTTAAAATGTAAATCAATTAACAAATTAACCTATATTTATGTCTCATTTTGAACGAAGCGAACAATCACAAAGCAAATTCAATACTTTAGATTTTAATAAAAGTTTGTCTCCTGATGAGGCGATTAGCCAAATAGCTCGATCTATAAGCGCCAGTCCAGACATGCTGTCAGAATATATGCCTAAATTGAGAGATCATAAAAGTAATGTCATAATTATCCGACGTCAACTTTCTGGCGGAGGGGAATCTCTTACAATCAGCCCTTCAGGAATTTCTTGGTCATATACAATATTAGATGACGGAGAGATACTAGAGACCTCCACAAAAAGTGTAAGGCCTAAGTCGCATCCTGAGCAAAATGAAAGCCCGCAATATAAAGAATATTTTGAAGTGAATTCAATTGAACAAGGGCTTTATATGATTTTGTCAGATGTGGCTAATGGCAAACTCCGGGTAATGTAACCTCTATGGTACAAGCTTTAACGATTTTTTGAGATACTCATGCGGAGAACCGAAGATTTCCGGTGAGGAAAATCTGACGACAAATTCCCTCACATATTCCGGCATCTTTCTTGCAGTCGCATGGTGGTACATCCTGCGTATGAACGTCCTCATATTACCAAACAGCCCCTCTATTTCTGAAGTCTTTCCGAATTCCCACCTCTTGTGAATGTCAGTGCTGTGCCTGACCGGCCACCAGCGCTCTATATTTTTGTATATTTTTGAACCGTCGGTATGTAGCCTGCTTCTCGGTCTGACATGGGACTGTGCGAAGAAGACGGCATGGTGCCTCTGGGGGTCCGGGCTGTCGAGAAAAGCGTAGGCGACATTTCTTGTGCCTTTTTGTTTCCCCATCATCAGCGTCCACCCCTTTCCGTAGGCTTCGTCCAGCTGGACTATATGCTCAAGAAACACCGGATCGTCAGGGAGGTGCGCGCGGAACAGGTCATACCAGTCGTAAATAGCCTGCCTGCTGACTGCCGCAAGGTCAGACGCCTGTTTTACCGGTACCTGTGCAGTCCAGCACCACAGAAGGAGCCAGAACTTTCCATAGCTTATCCTCATACTGCTGAGCCAAGTATGTGAAGTCAGTGAGAACTTGCACCGGCACTTAAGACACCTGTACCTTTCCTCATATTTTAAAATTTTCCTTGAGAGGCATACGGGACAAAAGACATTCTTCCCGAATATGATGCGGCGCAGGTACTTCCGTATCTGGGCATCAGAGGGTATTTGATTTAGTTGGTACATGTCCATATTGTATATGGTTATGGATTTGTACCATTAGGGTTACATTACCCTTTACGCGTATATACATAACCCCCTCTTTTCTGGGGTAAGTGGGAAGTAAGTGAGGGGAAAAGAAAACTATATAAAAGAAAAGGGAGAGAAAGAAAACTATTTCGGTTGTACTTCCATCGCGACCATAGAAAGCACTAATATCCGCCTTCTAACTATTTTAAATCATTGCAAATATATTTAAAGTATGTCATAAATACACACTAAAACTTTCATCTAATCAGATGAGTCAGGAATTGCCATCCAATCCACAGTTAACCAATAATCCGAAGATGCACGACGAAGTCGTGCAGGAGTTGAATAGTTTTTTCCTTGAATGGAGAGAGCGGATTTTAAGGCGGATTTACCGTCAGGATTGTTTAGGTGATATGAAGGAACATCGTCCTGAAGCCGAAGAGAGATTGGTTAAAGATGGAGGTCGCGAAGACCAGCCTTGGCACCGATATAACGGTTATCCGGGTCCTGAATATTTTCAAAAACATATACTTCCAACCTTAGAGGCTATCACAGATCAGGTCGACGAACTTCGTGTGGCCGGAACAGATTCTATCGAGATATTGGAACGCCTCATGTGTGGTGAACTTTCTTTTTCAAATCATCACACTTCACGTTCTATCCTTATGGCCTTTTTTGAGAACATCAGTGCCAGCCGTATAGCTTTTAAATCTTTGTCTGGTGACGGTGGCCGCAGCGCACAGGGTCAATTCAAATATTTTTATACTTTGGGCAACCCCAAAGGCGTGAAAAAACGGGAAAGAAATCGAGGGTCCGATGAAGCACGCAAACAACAACTCCATGAGGCCCGCAAGTGGTTGACCGCGGCGATAGCCAAACATCAAGGCTGGGAATGTGACAGGTATTACGGCGGCGGAGATTATACGAATCCGACAAAGACGATTAAAGAATTGTTTCTTCCGCCCTATCGCGCAGTACCCCTGCCGTTTCGCGGAAAGGCAATGAAAGCGTTTGTGAAATACGGCGGGCATACTGTGGCGCATGCTTATCTAAAAGCTTTGCCTGAGGTCGTCGGCGCGCTTGAAAAAGAAGGGGGAGAACGTTATCTGCAATATTATTTTGATATTGCCGAAACGACTCCTTCGCTTAATCCCAATCACACGAAAGGGGGGCAATTTCCGTTATTACAGGCGGAAGATTTGGTTGAAGAATTTAAAGCCCTGGAGGCGATGGGTGAATATAAGGATGATGCAATGAAACTCTTGAAATGGTTAATACCAAATACGAAACACCTTGTGGGCGTCGCTTTTCGCGATGATAAAAATGTACCTTCGTTAACTAAAATCGTCAGGCAATTAGAAGAAGGCGGTTATACGCCCGAGCAAGTCCACGTTATTCTGGATTTGCCAATGCGAAACGCGTGGTTGGGAAGCAGCGCGGTATTTCTTTTGGAACACTATGCTGAAATCGATCATCAGTTTCCGGGCGGAGTCGAAAAAATTCTTCCTTACCTTGAACGTATTAAATCCAGTGAAAGATGCATCTATTATTTGTTGTGTGCCTGTTCTGAGAAACGGCTCCCCGCAAATAATCTTAATCAGTTTCTTGGTAAAGGCGCGGAACTCGTTGATAAACTTGGAGATTCAGCTAATCCATATTTTCTACAAGGACCCAGAATGTATCCGATGTTTGTTGAAATTGAAACAGATTGGGAATCATTTGAAAAAAGGGTGGATGAAGCTTTGGAAATGACTATGGCTTTTGAAGACAGGTATGGCGCCGAGTTGGTGTTTGACCAGTGTCTCTGTTACGCGCTCGACCCGCAGTTCCCGGAATGGAAAAATGGTCTTATGCTCCTTCGAGGTGAGCTTAAAAAAGCCGTAGAACTCGCGCAACAAAATTCGGATGAATTGAGCATGCTAAGAGACAAAATTGTTCCTCCTGATTTGTGGCGTTGCGCTGTTTTCCAATATACTAGTGGAGCTTACAATGAGGCGTATTTCCGGAGCGGAGGATTGGAAGGGAAATCCCATGACCCGCTTCCTGAAGGAACGCATTTTGAGCACCATGCCCGGATTATCGTTCATCTTGCTTCACGGGGGCTGTATTATGGAAACGACTTATCGGAATTTGGGGAACTCTGCAGAAAGGGGTTGCATTACAGCATCGCCTGCCATATTAAAAAGGAGGTTGATCGTGAGACGGGACAGGCGCGGTATGAATTAGATCCCGTTGAAGGCGTTGAAATGCCTGTTGAACCGGGAAAAATTCTAGCGTTTATCGGAACACTAAACAGAATTCATGAGTTAACTGATGGCATTTTGCGCGACGCGCCGATTCGTGAAAACAGACTATCAAATGGGTCGGACGCTCCGAACGTTTATGAACTTACCCAATCAAATGTCGCTGAATTAAGGCAGGCGGAACGCTCTTTGGTACAACTTGAATCTGATCCAGAAATGGGGCCTTTTTTCAACGCCTTCAATCTGAAAGGAAAAATCGACCAGGCTATTCGTTTGGCTTATTTGAAGGACATGATCTATGGATCATGCGGCAGAGCTGTAGAACGAGTGGATATTCCTGAAGATTCCCTAATTTTAGCAGCGAACGAACATACGCGGATGGCCATTGCGGGCATCAGCCTTCTTACAGCCATAGGGGCATTAAAGCTACCTGGTATTTCGGTCGAAGCGGTCTCATCCTTGCGTTATCCGATAAGCCGGCTGCTTGTCAACGGAGATAAAACTAGTCGGGAAGAAATGGAGTCTGCCTACCAAACATCCGATAGGCTGAGGGATGAAACAGCGAAAGTCATACCACAGGTGGAACGTATGATACTTAATGCCCGAAACCAGATGCCCGGGCTTATGCCAATCGGAGGGAAAATACATACCCAAAAGCCAATGGATCCAAAGACCCTGGATTTTATCATGAAACTTTTTGGCTTAAAACAAACTGCATTTCAGCTTATCCATGCCGGCGGATCACTTCTTATACCGCCCATGCCGACCGCACTTGAATTTAATATGATAATTAAAATCCTCGAGCTTTTTGGCGTAGTAGATCCTCAGTTTCCCGATATCCAGGTGGCGGTCGCGGGCCGATGGAGTGAAAGATTGGCTCCTTATGTAGGAGCCTCCGTCCTTCTTGGCACCGACCGCGGCGTTTTGTATGCGGATGGAGCTTTTTCAACAACGCATAACGATAAAACCGGAGCCAGAATAATGGCCTATGATGACGGAGTAAAAATAGAAGGTTTGCCGTTTGACGTGGAGACTGCCAAAGGACGCACAGACATGCTTGGCCGACATTCACTCGGCGACTCTCATCTCTATCAGATTCTCGGCACACTTGCTTCTCATCAGGAGTTTGGCGGTGTGTTTGGTAACCGCATGAAAGGGGTAAATGAGAGTTTGGCTTTTATTTTAAAAAAATATGGTTTGGACCGCCATCTTTTTGAATCAGCCTGGGTATTTGACCAGGCGAAAGAGGGCGATGATTCCCGAAATTATGAGCGTATGGTACGCCGATTTACGGAAGCCCGTATGATGGCTGGAAATAGCGGAGTGAAATGGGATGTCCAGAGGCTTATTAACATGACCCAGCAAGATATTGCGGCGGAAAGGGAGATGGTGATACGGGAACAGCCGGATGAATATGACAGGCTGATGAAATATTAACCGCTTAAAATCGAGAATCGACCTTGTTCCATAAAGTCCAGGGTGAAAATCGAATTCGAATATGAATAAATATACTGAATGCGGAAATCCGTTACACATAAATCCACCCCCTCAGAAGGTGGACAATCGATTGTCCACCTTCGGGGATAAATGGATTTTTCAAATTCTGAATTCGAATTGCATAGAATGAAAAAAATTGCTAAGTTAAAACCTTAATTTAAAAATTAATTAAATCATATGTGTGAGAATCATCGAAATATTCCTGTCAGAGAAATGGAACCACCGCCTCTCTCAGCGCCTTTAGTTTCGTCACAGAGAATTGTTGGATCAACCGAGACGGTCGCTTCACCGACCAGAGTCGTCGCGGACAATCGAGGTAAGGTCGCAAAAGTAGTAGACAGACCTTCTGCCCCTGCTCGTCAGGAAGTCCGGACACCTGAAAAACCTGTACAGGCGCGACCTGCTCCAAAAGCGCAGGTACAAGCTCCGAAAACTGAACCAAAGGCAGTTGCCCAACCAGTTACATCAGCTACCGAGCAAAAACCTGCTGTAATTGAGGATGATGGTGATAGATTGGCCCGCGAACTTCGACAAATTGCTGAACAGAATCGCAGAAAAGGAGGAGGGCATCATAGACGACGCAGATAACCGGAATTATTTCGGTTGTACTGACTATGGAGTTGTACTCTGCTCCAATAATTTATTAAATAAAATGAAAATGGTCCAAGGTACAACCTTGCTCCATCAGTTGGCGTGGCTCCAGACGGAGCCCTACGCTTCGCGTGTGCCCCGATGTGCTTCGGGGCATGGAGCCAGCCGTCTGTTATTTCAGTTGTACCTCCGTTCCTTTTGGCGCGTCTTTTACCAGACTTCCCAAAAGTTTGGCGAGTTCGCCCCGTATTGCTGCGCGAAGAAGGAAATAGAGATTATGATTAGGATAGCTATAAGGGTCTAAACCCAAAATTCTACATGGGGTTGCTCGTTGTTCTTCATCTAAGCCGCTATAACAATGTTCCAGCTCATCTCTTTGTGTTCGATTGAGGCAAAAAGCTTCATTCATATTAATTATTTAGGTTGTATTTCTGCTTTCTCGAATTGCTCTGCCCTTTTTTGGACTTCTTCAACAGGGCAATTTGGGTCACGGCTTGAGCAATTTGGTTTTAAGCAGTTATGGCAATCGAGGCGGAAGCTATTGATAATTTTTACTTCTTCTGACGGAGGATAATCTGTTTCCATTACTTTCTCAACTTGTCCGTCACGGCAACAGGCTCCCGTGTTAATAAGAGGCAGTAATTTATTTTCAATATGATCTCTTTTCCTGAACCTGTTTTCTAATAAAGCATCTTCGACTCTTTCACCCATTACGGGTTTTATATTTTTTGACATATTTAATGATTAAAAAGTAAAGGAGGTAATTAAATCATATTATTTTAATTTTATCAAATATTATGCGCACATGCGCATCCCCTCACTTCTTAAATGGGGTAAGTGGGAAGAATAAGAGGGCTAAAGAAAATTTATAAAAGAAAAGGGAGAAAAGAAATTAATTAGGTTGTATTTCCGTTCCTTTCGGTCCGTCTTTTACCATAAAACCCGCTTTCTCGATTTTAGCGCGCAATTTATCGGATTTTTTCCAATTTTTTTCTTTTCTGGCTTTGTCTCGTTCTACGACTAATTTTTGGATTTTAGCTGGTATCTCAAATGTAATCGGTTCATCGAGATTTAGACCAAGAACAGTATCGAATTTTTTAATGGTAGCGAGTTTGTCGGTGGCTGATATTTCGGTGTCATCCATCAATTCCCAGGCAATCGAAAGGGCTTGCGGTATGTTGAGGTCGTCGTTGATAGCGGATTCGAATTTTTCCATATATTCCTGTTGTGGCTCTCCGCCAGTGGCGGATGGCTCCATTGTGGCTCCAGTTGTGGATAAATTACCCACCCTTTCTCGCAATCTCCGCAAACCGGTTTTGGCGGCATCCATGCCTTCCCAGCTGAATGTTAGTTCTTTGCGGTAATGCGCCTGAAGGCAAAAATATCGATAATCCAGAGGGCTGTAACCTTTATCGATTAATGTCTGCAGGCGCAGGAAGTTTTTAGCAGATTTGGCCATTTTTTCGTTTTTTCCGAGCACCAAAAAGTTACCGTGCATCCAATACAGAACCCATGGTTTTATGTTTGTTGCGCCTTCGGCCTGAGCAATCTCGTTGGTGTGGTGTACGGGAATATGGTCAATTCCGCCACAATGGATGTCGATTTGGTTACCAAGGTATCGGATGGACATAGCAGAACATTCAATATGCCAGCCGGGGTAACCGCAACCCCAAGGGCTTTCCCAGCGCATTGTCTGATCCTCGAACTTGGATTTTGTAAACCAAAGGACAAAGTCGTATGGGTTTTTTTTGTTTTTATCCACCTCAATACGCGCGCCGGCTTGGAGTTCCTGTTTGTCCAAATGGGCGAGTTTTCCGTAATCACTTACTTTGCTGGTATCAAAATACACATTGCCGTTTGCGATATACGTAAGGCCATTTTCCTCTAATTTTTTAATCTGGTCGATCATTTCACCGATGTGGTCCGTAGCCTTGCATTTGATATGCGGTTCCAGCAGATTCAAAGCTTTCATGTCCGACATAAAAGCTTTTGTGTAAAACTCCGCGATTTCCCAAACTGTCTTCTTTTCACGTTTGGCGCCTTTGAGCATCTTATCCTCTCCCTCATCCGCATCCGAAGTCAGATGACCGACATCCGTGATATTCATTACATGGTTAACCTGATATCCGTTAAACTCCAATACACGGCGCAACAGATCCTCAAAAACATATGTCCGCAGATTGCCGATATGCGCGTAGTTATAAACAGTCGGACCGCATGTATACAGTTTCACCTCCGCTGGGTCGAGCGGTTCGAAAAGCATTTTTTGGCGCGACAATGTGTTGTAGAGGTAGAGATCTGACATATAACTTTTAACTTACATCGTAATTTGTAACTTGTAACTTGTCCGCCAGTGGCGGACCAATTACTAATTACAAGTTACCAATTACAAATTATTGTTGCTGATTAGAGGGGATAGAGGGTAAGGAAGGCACTGGCTTTTCTTCTGAAATATTTACTGCAGAATTAATCTGTATTTCACTTCCTCTTGGAAAATAGGCGGAGACGAAATTTGTTAGGCCGATTGTAAGCTGTATTATAATCGCCATAAAAATGGCAAAAAGCAGGATCAAGAAAAAGGTATGGATAATGTTTAAATCATAAATTTTCATAATCGCGTAAAACACAAAGAAACCTATTAATACCGCCCCAAAAAGCATAATGATAAAGAAAAACATGGCATTCATGCTAGTTAACAGACGCGTAAAATAAGCTATCAAAAGCAGGATAATAGAAAATTGGGTTGTCGTGATAATATTCCCTCGCCCGCCAGCGAACTTTGAAGCCAGATGAAGCATTAGAATAATGGCGCAAAGAAACGCTAGCGCCCCGAAATTTTTCGCGAAAATCTCATTTGGAGTTTTTATCAAAAAACGCCAGTAAGCGGTTTCAAACCCTAATAACATTATAACTATCAGACTTATTACATAAGCAGGTATCCATTTTTTTGACGGCTTGGGTTTGCGGATTTTTTTAAGATACGCTTCCCACGCGGCATTAAAATCCTGGATGCTTATGCCAGCGGCTCTGGCCTGTATTTTTGCATCTTCATATGAAAGATCAGGATGGCTTTCTATAATTTGTAATATATCTTCTTGGGTCATAATTAAGTGCTTAGTGCGGAGTGCTTAGTGCGGAGTGACGTATCTCAACACTTATTATTTAAGCACCACCTAACTTGGTACATTTTAAATTTCGTTGGTATAATACCGCAGAGGAAGGAATTATGTAATATTTTTTTATGAAACTCTCGGTTATCATACCAACACATAACCGCGCTGAGATACTGAAAACCTGTCTGAGTAAACTTAGTAAGCAGCAGGGGGTGGAATTTGAAGTTATTGTGGTTGATGATGGATCGACTGACCATACCAAAGAGATAATTACAAATTTTATCCGCCGTGGCGGATTAAATTTTAATTTAACGTACATCAAACAGAAAGCTTCCCATCAGGGGGTGGCGAGGAACAGGGGGGTTGAGGCGGCGGTTGGCGATATTATTGTATTTATCGGCGATGATATTTTTGTGGAACCTGGTTTTCTGATGAAGCATCACGATAGACATGCTGAATATCCTGATGAAAATGTGGTGGTTTTGGGTTTTACAACATGGGACCCGAACATCAAGATTAACTCTTATATGCGTTTTTTGGAAGATTTCGGCTGGCAGTTTGGGTATAAATTTTTGCACCCCAAAATGATTGGACGGGCTGACCCATATAAATTTTTTTATACTTCAAATATTTCTCTAAAAAAGTCCTTTTTTGAGAAGGAAAAGTTTAATGAAGATTTTGTGTTTTATGGCTGGGAGGACATCGAACTTGGCTACAGGCTATGGAAACATCACGAAATGAAAATTTATTATGAACCCCAGGCAATCGCTTACCATCATCACGTAATCCAGCCTTCCGATTTGCCAATAAAAATGAGGAATATCGGAAAATCCGCTGTACATTTTCAGCGCCTACATCCGGATATTCAGATAATCCCAATGGGGCTTAAAGCTCTGATACTCCATTTGGCCGCGAACCGTTGGACTTTGCCTGTATTTCGGATTTTCGGGAAACAGATTTACTATAAACTGAAATCGTGGAGGGAGTTTTTGGTTGGGGTTAAAAGTGCTTGACATAGATATAAAAATATAGTAGATTGATTCCCTTTCACCCTTTTACATATTTAATATTTATGTCTAAAAAACCAGATTCAATTGACCGTCGTGGATTTTTTGAGAGGTTTTTACCCAAAAAGAGTCCACAAACTGATAAACCATCACAAGATGAAAAAGAATTACAGCCTACTTCTTTAATAGAACGTAGGGGGTTCATATCAGGTACTTTATTAGGTATTGGTGGTTTATTTTGTCCAAATATTGCGCGAGCCACCAGATTCGACATATTAGAATTAATAGACCCGACTACCCGCAACCCAAACGGTCAGTTACAAAATTTAGCAGCTGGCCAAGACCCATATCCATTTCTGGAGCCAGAAATGCAGCCTTATCTGTGGCCTTCAGATGACGTGCGGAAAAAAGACAGGCATCCTAAAACAAAAGAGGATATCCCGAGCCCATCAATTGTTTTTGAAACAATAAAACTATTACAAGACGCAGTTAAATCCAGACATGGCGAGACAATAAATCGCCTCAAAACCCTTGAATTTATAAGAAGGAAAGCATTAAATTTTGCCTATGTCGAAAAACCAAAACACCCATTACATAATCCAAAGCATATTCAGTATAAACAGATTTATGAAATGGAACAGCCTAGGAGCAAAACCCTTCTGGGTCTATGGGGAGCTATTAATAGCAGAATGGAATCATTAAGGAAACGCATAAAAGAAACAGTAATTCTTGAGATGAATGCGTGTAAGGCTCAAAAAAGATGCGCGAAAGAACTACCTGACATCGATATGGTCGACCATACCCAAGCCATTCCTTTGGCACCAAGTACGCGAAACCAGGGCTTGGCTACATATAACAATCTGAACGATGGAGTACTCCCAGCGGAATTGCGGATTGAGCCGTTCAGATGCGCGGCAATTGATTTATCACCTGATAAAGAAAATGATGTCACAAATTCTTCTATGCTGGAATACGCGAAATTTTTGGAAAAAGTCATTATAGAATATCATGAAGCCGTTGAAGAAAGGGAAGGCAGATTTTTACAGATCGAGCACAGAGCTTTAGGGCTTCCGCCCAAAAAGAAAGCTGTTTTTCAAAAGATATATACAGTTGGTCGAAAATTTAATGAAAAAGCCAGAACAAGCTGGACTAGTATCTTAAGAGAAGTTACCAGCGTTAAGGGGCTTATAGCAAAAGCTGAATTTGAACAAACTAAATTGGCAAATGCAATAGATAGGTGCGCATATAAATAAACGTAATAGTTAAGTTGCCTTTAGGTTAGTTTATTAGTAAAATGAACATTGAAAATATTTGATGAGCGGTCCTGTGCTGGGCTAGTAGGTCCGCCACGGCGGATCGCTACTTACTATGAAAACAAAAATCTGTAAAATTTTAATAATTATATTGGTGCTATCAGCGCCGCTATTTTTGGGTGGCTGCAAAAAAAAGTGCCCAAAACCGGCAGCCAATGTTCCTGGCACCAGCACATTTAGGGAAGACTGCCCGTATGAAGAGGCAACAAAGTCTGGAAAGAAAGAATTGGATTTTTATTACGTTTATGATAATTCTGACGCTTTTCAAGAGCAAATCCAGGCATTCCAAAGCCAAAACACAGGATTAACAGTTAGAACCAAAAAGTTCGCAAACCTGGATGAATATGAAGATATGATAATCAATGAAATCGCCCAAGGGGAAGGCCCTGATGTTTTTATGATACAGAATTCATGGATGACGAAACACTTAAAAAAGCTTTTACCTATGCCAGCAGATCTTCCTGTGGTTGTGACGCCTGACATGTTCCGTCAGACTTTTTTCCAGGCCGCATCGGATGATCTGATTATTGATAATCAGGTTTATGGCATGCCGCTTTCCATGGATAATTTGGCGATTTATTACAATAAAGCCTATTTTAAAGATCTTTTAGCGACAACTACCCAGCCAGGAAATTTATGGGAAGAGGTCAAGGAACAAGTTTTTCAACTGACAAAACCAAACAACAGCCCTGAGCGCTTTGCCTTGGCGGGTATCGCGATGGGCCGTGCTGATAACATAAACAGCGCCGTGGATAATTTGTATACACTGATGCTTCAGTACGGAGTGAATTTTTATGACGACAAGGAAGAAAAAGCCACATTCGCCGCTGATTCAACCTCGCAAGCATCTGGAGTGAAAAATCCTGGAGTCGAAGCCCTTACGCTTTATACCAGTTTCGGGCTCCCGAGCTATAAAAATTACAGCTGGAACGACACTATAACCGGTTACGACCCTACTAAAAAAGAAATCGGACCTTTTGTACGGGGCAAAGTAGCGATGATTTTGGGTTATCCATATCTTTATGATGTTCTTGTCCAGGAGATTCAGAACCAGCAAAAAGCAGGAGGTGCCCACATTGATATCAATGATATCGGAATTGCGCCGATGCCCCAGCTTGTCAGTCCGACAGAAGGCTTAAAACGAGATACGCTGGCAAGTTATTTTCCTCTTGTCGTCGCGCGGACAACGGATTTACCCAAAGAATCATGGTCTTTAATCGAATATCTAACGACAAAAGACAGCCTTCAGACATATCACAAAAAAACCAAGAAGCCAACAAGCCGGTTAGATATGGCACAAGATCAGCAGACAGAACCATTATTCGGAATATTCGCCTATCAGGCGCCATTTGCAAAAAGCATAAAAATATATGATGCAAAAAGTTACAATAAAATCTTCAGCGACGCCATACAGGAAGTTGTGACAAATATTTCCACCCCAAGAGATGCCCTATCAAAAGCTGAAACCAAAGTCACTTGCGTACTTAGAAAACAAAAAGGACTTTCTGCGAGTGATACTGATTGCAATATCTGATACCGATTGTGGCTAGGATTGTGGCTCGAATTGTGGGGACGTGATTTTGATATAGGTGAAACAGGCCGGACCGATGCGAAGTCAGTCCAGCCTGCGAGGTTCCCGGTCTAGTGGCTAGCGGCGGAGCTTGTTGTAGCCCCACCGCCCGAGGTGGTAGGTACCCTTGGCGGTGCAGAGGGCGAGGGTCGCCGTCAGGCCGAGGACGTTGGCGATGGTGCGCGCCATGTCCTGGAGCGTTCCGAGCACGAACTCGATCATGCTCGTGACGAAGTGCCAGGCGAAGGCGAGAAGAACCAGGGACGCGAGCAGCAACCACGGATGATCCATTGCTTCCTCCTTGTTGGGGAACCGTTGGCTCAGCTCTTTGCCCACAGAGTGTGGACATTGAGCATGAGCGAAATGGTAACATAATTTTTAATAAATGTCAAGTACTTTGGTGATACAAAAAATTTGTTATTTGTAATTTGTTATTTGTAATTTAAAATTTATAAGTATGGAAAAGTTAATCAAATATCTGTGGGGCCTGTTTCTTTTCATCTTTCCACTTTCAATGCGTTATATCGTTTATGAGGACGCAAGTTATCGTTTTGGAAATTTTAATCCGTGGACAACTGGTTTCGTATATCTCCCCGAGGTTTTATTGGGTGTAATTTTTGTAATGTGGTTCTTTTATAAATTAAGAATTAAGAATTATGAATTAAAAATTAAATCGAATTGGATGTGGGTGTTGTTATTCCTTTTTGCAATCAATGCTTACATCGTGACTTTGATTAATGGAGACTCGATTCTTGGGGCGATATTTATATTACGTTTGTTTGAAGGGTTAATAATATTTTGGTTTGTTACTGAAAAAATCCTTGAGCCGAAACGAATGATAACAATTCTGCTTTGTGGCGCGCTTTTCCAGATTGTCTGGGGATACGCGCAATGGATAAGCAACAGCTCGCTTGGGCTGACTTTTTTCGGCGAATCAGTTTTGGGCCCAGATATTTTGGGCGTCGCGAAAAATGATTTGGCAAATGGCATTAAGCAGATACGCGCGTACGGTTCGTTTTTGCATCCGAATATTTTTGCCGGCTATTTGCTTGTAATCTTTTTTCTGAGCCTCAATTACCTGAAATATGCGAGCAAGTTTTTCTGGACAGCAGTTTTTGTTTTCGGCATTTATTTAACAAACAGCAGAGCAGCGATGATCGTCGGTTTCACGTGTATAATTATTTATTTCCTTTTTTACCAATTTAAAGCTTTGCCTATCAGAAAAACAGTCGCGCTTATAATTTTATTGATTCTCGGACTGGGAAATTTGTGGTTTTTTAAAAGCAGTTACGCGGTAAATACCCGTGATGCTGCATGGAAGGAGCGCTTAAGCCAAAATACGATTAGCTATAATATGTGGAAAGCTAATCCATGGGGAGTGGGTATTGGGAATTTTACGCTGGATATGGAGAACTTTACGGATTGTGGGTCGAATCGTGGGTCGGATAGTGGGTCGAATTGTTTAGATAGAAAGTTGTTGCCGTGGGAATTTCAGCCTGTGCATAATACGTATTTTTTAATCCTGAATGAAACAGGGATTCAGGGATTGCTTATACTGTTATCATTTTTATTAGCTTTATTCGATTTGTATTGGCGCGACGGGAAAGCAGTGCCGATTTTCGCGTTACTTTTGCTGGCGCCTTTTGACCACTTGTTGTGGGATAGTTGGGTAGGGCTGGTGCTGGTCGCGTTTGTCGCGGGATTTTTCGCGATTGAAAATCATAAGGAGGGGATTATTGAACGAATTGAACATGCGGTATATCCGTCCGGTGATCATTAATGCTTTTGATTTTTTTGTATAAAACAACGCCCCGGCCATAATGATGGCGCGGGGCGTGGGGTGTGTGGTCACTTGTTGAGCTTCTTGTAGTCCTTGTAGAGGCTCATGAAGTTCCTCTGGTAGAAGCGCAGGAGGGTTTCTTTCTCCCGCGTTCCATTCACGATAAAGGCGGTTTGCCCGGGCGGTTTGTAGACGAAGATGAACTTGTTCGAATTGATCTTGATAGCCAGCTTGATCGGCAATTCCGCAATGCTGTCGTCTGTGTTGCCAGTTGTTGCGTCTGGATCTGTCTCTTCGCTGACTCCCCCGTCTTGGCGAGGAAGGGTGACGTTCTTGACCAAATTAGGTGGTGGGTAGATGACGAGGACGTAGTCATCCCGTACCACTTTGGGGTTGAACGGTCTGACGACCTTCCTCTCGATGCCCACCACCCTGGCCGCTGTCAGGAGCACGTCTTCCGCGTTGGGGAACCTGAGCTCATCGGGCTTGACGGGGGTCTTGGGATCCAGGCCCTCGTACCAGTAGTACAGCGTTTGCTGGTGCTGGACCTTCTCCTCGTTACAGGTGTTCAGGGTGGCCTGGAGTTTGGCGGCGTTGTCCTCCGCCGTCTTCAGTTGCCCTTTCTCCGCTTCACAGCTGTTCAGTCTGGAGTCATTGCACCCGGCGACAAACAGGATCGAAAGGATTGCGCAGAAGACCGTCTTCGCCATGGGAAACCTCTTTCTGTTGGTTAGTTGTGACCACACCGAATGGCCACAAGGGTCAACAAGTTGCCGTTATGGCACGATGGATCACAACTAATTATGATTGTGAAAAAACAAAAGGCGTAAATTGTACAATAATTATTATAAGAAGTCAATCTTTTGTAATTAATACAAATAACCAATATAATCTGTTCGACAAATATTGATATGGAATCTAATTATTTAACATATTCACCGAAAGAAACCATTCGGCTGGGCAAAAGCCTGGCAAGTCGTCTGAAACTCAGAGATACAGTTTTGCTGTACGGCGAACTTGGGAGCGGGAAAACGCATTTTATTAAAGGAATTGCTGAAGGATTAGGTATACGAAATATTATAAAAAGCCCCACCTACGCTTATGTTAACCGATATTCTTTCAGCCGGTCATCGCAGGCTCCAGACAGAGCCATGGAGCCAGCTCTGTATTTATATCATTACGATTTGTATCGGTTTGAGGAAGGGGCGGATATAGCCTCAATCGGTTTCGAGGAAACATTGGAAGATCCGAATGCCATAAATGTCGTCGAGTGGGCGGATAGGTTAGGCGACCGACTGCCTGCTAAATATATATCTGTGAAACTGGAGGGCGTTGGCAATACAAGGTCTATTAAAATAAAATTTGTAAGTCCGAAAATCCTCAGCGAAACAGAAATACATAAATATTATGAGGAATGGGCAACGCCTATGCACGTACGCAAACATTGCGCGATGGTAACTGAGGTCGCTATGAAAATCGCGCAGGTATATATAAATCAGGGCGAAATCATTAATCTCAACCTCTTATACCCAGCTTGCATGCTCCACGATATGAACCGGGTTTGTGATTTTAGAAAATTAGTTCGGAGTCGTTTCGAAGAGGAAGTGACTGATGAGAAATGGAAAAAATGGCAGTCCTGCAGGCGGGAATATAAAGGTATGCACCATGCTGACATAACTGCAAAAATACTGTATGAGCGCGGGTTTACTGAAACAGCTGAATTAGTCCGCCTGCATCGGTCGGATTATATTGTTAAGCAACCAGACGCTTTCGATTCAATCGAAAAAAAGATAATTTATTACTCTGATAAACGCGTGAAGCATAATGAAATCGTCAGCCTGAAAGAACGCTTTCGAGATGGACGGGAAAGGTATGGGAAGTTTGATACACCAGAAGAAAAAAGATTGTTTGAGGATGTTGAAATTAAGACGAAAAAATTAGAAAAGGAGTTGTTTTTGGGAATCGACATAAGACCTGATGAAATTATTTGAGTTTTTGAATTCTTTTGGCTCATTCCATGGCTTCCTTATTATCTTTTTTTAACAGCTTTTTTTGCCTGTTTGATAAGAGTTGCTGACCAAGGCTGGTCTTTAAAATTATACGCCCAGCAAAGAGCTTCACTCGGTTCTTTTCTCGCAGCTCTCTCAATTATACCTCTCGCCCAAGGCTGATTTATGTATTTATCCGCATTTCTAAGAGCCTCGCCTGGTTCCTTTTCCGCAGCTCTCTCAATTATACCTCTCGCCCAAGGCT
>Ga0315275_10000602_pt1 | contig 30178 bp, 30 predicted proteins | sample YL17G03_0_MG_FD_205557 | JGI IMG/M metagenome (GOLD analysis project Ga0315275, IMG submission 205557) | Sediment microbial communities from Yellowstone Lake, YNP, Wyoming, USA - YL17G03_0 | ecosystem: Environmental > Aquatic > Freshwater > Lake > Sediment | place: USA: Wyoming | collected...
CGTGCTGCTGCCGCCTGGCCACGGCCATGTCACGGTGAACCGGGGCGAAGACGTGCTGGTGCTCTCCAACATAGTCTATGACCGGTTCGAAGCGCTCTACGGGGATTATGGGTCAAACCAGGGCGCTGCGTACTACTATCTGAAGGGCGGCGAGATAAGGCAGAACTCCAATTACATAGTTGAGAAGAACGAGCGGCTGGGTGCCAAGGAGTTCAATGCCAGATACGGCTTCTCGTGCGATGACCTGCTGCTGGAACTCCAGAGGGAGCCGAAGAAGTTCGCGTTCCTTTTGAAGCCAGGCCTGCTCCAGAAAAAGTGATGGGATTGGCTGCTAAGCGGACTGAAAACGGAAATGCCATAGAGACAGACGGCCTCACGAAAAAATTCGGCACGCTAATCGCTGTGGATGACGTCTCATTGAAAATCGCCAAGGGCGAGATATTCGGCCTGCTCGGGCCCAACGGGGCCGGCAAGACCACCCTGATTTCCATGCTCGTGACCATGCGGAGGCCGACTTCGGGCCATGCGACTGTCAATGGCCATGACATACAGAAAGAGGCTGCAGGGGTGCGCGAATCCATCGGCATAGTGTTCCAGGACCCTTCGCTGGACGAGGAGCTGACCGCCTACGAGAACCTTGAGCTGCACGCTGCCATGTACAAGATGGACAGGAAAGAGGCGGAAAGAAGGATAAGTGAGGTCATAAAGATGGTGGAGCTGGAGGACCGGCTGCACCATGTAGTGAAGACGTTCTCAGGAGGGATGAGGAGGCGGCTGGAAATCGCCAGGGGGCTGCTCCACTGCCCGGACGTGCTTTTCCTGGACGAACCGACCATAGGCCTGGACCCGCAGACAAGGCAGCACATCTGGAGCTATATCAAGAGGATGCAGGAGGAGCACGGCATAACCATAGTCATAACCACACACTATATGGACGAGGCGGACCTGCTTTGCGACCGGGTGGCCATCATAGACCATGGGAAGATAATCGCGCTTGACAGGAACTCTGCGCTCAAGGACTCGCTCGGTGGGGATATCCTGGCGATAGAGACGCCATGTTCAGATAAACTAAGGGAAGCGTTCGGCAAGCTGGAATGGGTGGGCGAGGCGAAATGCCACGACGGCAGGCTCACCTTGAGGGTGACCAAAGGCGAGCAGAGGATACCTAAGCTCATGGAAATCGCCAGGAAGAAAGGCATAGAAGTCAGTTCGGTAAGCCTGCACAAGCCCACCCTGGACGATGTGTTCCTATATTACACAGGCAAGACCATAAGGGAAGAAGAGGCCTCTCCCAACGAATCTCTCAGGGCAAGGGTGGCTTCCATGAGGCGGTCTGGATGAGCGACCTGATACCGATATACCATATCTGGAGGAGGGAACTCATACGTTTCTCCAGGTCCAAAAGCAGGATACTCGGCAGCCTGGGCATGCCGTTCTTCTTCCTGGCCATCATAGGCACAGGCCTTGGAAGCGTGGTCACGGTGGCCAATGGCAGCTATCTTGATTTCATGGCGCCGGGCATACTTGCGATGGTGGTGCTTTTCGGTTCCATATTCTCAGGTGTGCTGGTGATAATGGACCGGCAGTTCGGTTTCCTGAAGGAGACCATGGTGGCTCCGGTCAGCCGGACAAGCATAGTCATCGGCAAGGCGCTGGGCGGAGCGACAACCGCGGTGATACAGGGCATGCTCATGCTCGGCATAGCCATGCTGTTGGGCGCCCATATCGAGATGGCTGATATCCTGCCGGCCATCGCTCTCATGTTCATGGTTTCTGTGATGTTCGTCTCCATCGGAATCGCGATAGCATCCACCATGGAGGACATGCATGGCTTCCAGCTGGTGATGAACTTCCTGGTGATGCCCATGTTCTTCCTTTCAGGGGCGCTCTTCCCGCTCAACACAGCCCCAGAACCCATACGCTGGCTTTCCTACATAGACCCGATGACATATGTGGTGGAGGCATTGAGGTACCTGCTTGTCGGATATTCCACGATGCCGATAGGGATGAGCAGCGGCATCCTCGGGATTTTCCTGGTGCTGAGCGTCCTCCTGGCCACCTGGCTGTTCAACAGGATAGAAAGCTAGTACGGACGCAGGACGGATGGGTTTGGGCAGGGCAGGAAAAGCTTTTTAATGCTTATAGATGAGAAACATATGGCGATCAATAGATGCTCGCGACAGTACAAAGAGAAAGAGACCAGCAGGGGCCAAAAAACGTCAAAACGCCCAGATCCACTGCTTTCGTCGTGGCGGGCACAATGAGGAACCCGACTCCTGAGACAGTACAGGCAAAAGCAGCTCTTTTTGAGAAGATGAACGCCATCGCAGCAGAAGAGGACCCGAAGAAGCAGAGGACCGCATGGAACGAAGTGAAGAGTGAATACGCTGCGATGAAGGCCGCCCCTGAAGGAATCCTCCGCACCTGATTTTTCCCGGGCTGATTATCTCATAAGTGAACCATCGCTATTTTCTGCGCTTTCCCCTGCGCTATCCTGTCGCTTCCGCCGCCAGAGCCGCCGAGCTCCTTCAAGGCTTTCTCAAGAAGGGATTTCGCGCTGACTCCGGAATCCTTCCCTGCAGCGCAGACGATGTTGCCTGATTTGTTGATGACGCATGCGGCAGCCCTGTCGCTCTCAGCCACGGCAAGCGCGAGCTTTTTCAGCGATGCTTCGTCAAGGTCGAGCACCCGCATCACCGGCTTGCCCTTGTAGCCCTCGATTATCTGCTTGGCCTCGTCTTTCACAAGCAATGAGCCGAGCTCCTCTATCTGCTTCCTCTGGAATTTCCATTCGCTGAAGAAACGGCCCACTGTCTGGACAAGCTCGCCTTCGGACACACTCACCACGTCGCAGGCGTCCTTGAGCAGCTTCTCCCTTTCCTGCATGTAGGCGATGGCGACCGAGCCGCATTTATAGGTTATGCGCTCTATGCCGTCCTGCACGCTCTCGCGCCGGACTATTTTGAAGCAGCCTATTTCGCCTGTCCGTGATAACATGGTGTGGGTGCCGCCGCAGGCCTCGCTGTCTATGTCGCCCACGCTCACCACCCTTATCTCCTTGCCAGGCACTGCACCGCCCTGGTAGAGCCTGAAGCCGTATTTGGCCTCTGCCTGGTTCCTGGGGAGCACCTCGGTGGTTATCTGCATGTCGCGCATGATATACTCGTTCACCTTCTGCTCTATCCTGACCAGCTCCTCATTGGTTATCTTCTTGTAATGCGTGACATCAAGATGGGCCTTTTCCTCGTCCTTGTGCGAGCCGCCCTGCCAGATATGGGGCCCCAGCACGTCCCTGCACGCCGCGTTCAGTATATGGGCCGCAGTGTGGTGTCTGATGATGATTTTCCTGCGGTCAAGGTCCACCTCGCCCTCGACCACGCCCCCGGCCTTGAAACGCGACACATCGTCGACCTCATGGAGAATCACGCCGGACTGGCGCGTGACCTGTTTGACCTTCACCCCTGCCAAAGTCCCTGTGTCCGATACCTGGCCGCCGCCCTCAGGGTAGAAAGCGGTGCGGTCCAGGGCGATATATTTGCCGTGGACAGTGCCGAGCACCTTGGCCTTGAACTTGGCATCACGACTGTAGTAGAGCGGCTCGGTCTTGTCCAGCGAAGCGATGTCGGAGAACAGGACCTTGACCACAGGCGCCTTGTCAGGAGAGGCCACCTCACCTTCTCCTGCCCTGACCTGCTGGTAGAAGTTGCCAGGCATCTCTATCTCTATGCCGTTCTCTGCAGCGACCTCCTGGACCGCCTCGGGCGGTATGCCCTGGCTCTTGTATAATGTGAAAAGGTCCTTGGCGGCTATCCTTCCATCCCGGCCGTCACGGTCCTTGTTGCTCAGGCCCTCCCCTGTGCCTTTGGCCTTCTTGACCAGGTTTATGACCACGGTGCGGGCCTTGTCCCTGGTGGCCTTGTAGCGTTTCTCTTCCTCGTCCAGCACCGCGATGGTGGTATCCACGCCGCTGTGCAGGTGCGGGAATATGTATTCAAGGAAATCCGCATGGGCGTTGATTATCTTGCCGTAGTCCAGCTCGTAGCCATACCGTTCGCTGAACCCGAACACCCTGCGCGTCAGCATCCTGAGGTTGTAACCGCCGCCAGCGTTGCTCGGAAGCATGCCGTCAGTCACCGTGAATAGGAGGGTGCAGAGGTGGTCTGCCGAGGCGTAGAGCGCCTGGAGCGGCTCCAGTGTCTGGAACAGCTCCTTCTTGGTTATACCGAGCATGCCCGCTATGCGTTCCTTCTCCTTCTCAAGGTCAGGCACCTCGTCCTCGTTGAGCGAGCCGGATATCTTGGCGAACTTCAGGAACAGGTTCTTGTCCATCTTCAGGCCTGCCTCGCGCTTCATCTCATCTATGACAGGACCGAATACCACCTCATAGCTGGTGGGCTCGCCGGAGGTTATCCAGGCCAGCCGGCTGAGGCCCGCGCCCATGTCTATGACCTTGGTGCTGAGCTCCCTGGGGCCGTGGGGCGTGGTCTCGTACTGCATGAACACGCAGTTGCCGAGCTCCAGCCCGCGGCAGAAATACTCTATGCAGGGACCGAAGTTGCCTCCGCCTGCCCAGACGTCCTCCTGGAATATCAGCTCCTCCTCAGGTATGCCCAGGGCCTTGAGATAGCTGAGGTCATGGTTCATGGCCTCCTCCTTCCAGTAGAACTGGCCGGTCTTCTTGGTGTTGAAGGCATGCTGGCCGATCATGACGAAGTTGGTGTAGTGCCTGCCGCTCACGCCGACATTGCTTATGTCCGAGAAGCGGATGCAGGGCTGGGGCACTATGAGCGGATTGGCAGGGGGCTCCAGCTCGCCGTTGACCACGTATGGCTGGAAATCGTTGATGGATGCTATCGTGAAATAAAGGTCGTCCCTCCACCTGGCGACCGTCGGATACGGCTTGATATAGCCATGGCCGCTCCCCACGAAGTACTTCTCTATGGCCTTCCAGGTGTCTATGTAGCCGAGTTTCTTCTTCACCGGGGTGGAGCCGATGAACTGGTATCCTATGCATGACGGGTCGCCGCAGAACTTGCTCTCCCGTATGCTCCAGAACATGCGGCCGCACTTGCTGCATTTCTGCCTGTTGAAGCCCCGCTCCAGGAGGGCGTTGAGCTTGTAGTGCTTCTCCCATTCGGCAGCGAACTGTTTGCGAAGAGCGTTCTTGTCGACATCCATGTGAAAACCCGCGTATTGATGGTGGCTGACGACTAATCAATGATTAGACTTTTAACCTCTTTCGTGCCTGCTTTGGGCATGCGGCTGATGGACATCCTGCTCGTGTTCGTCCCAGTGACATTGATACTGGGTTGGGTGGGAGCTGACAGCACGATGCTTTTCGCATCCTCCATTCTGGCCATACTGCCGCTCGCTGCGAAGATGGGCGAGGCGACCGAGGAACTGGCCAAGATATACGGCGGCCACATCGGCGGCCTGCTGAACGCGACCTTCGGCAACATGGCAGAGCTGATAATAGCCCTGATAGCCATAAGCAGGGGGCTTGAGGAGCTTGTCAAGGCATCGCTGGCAGGCGCCATAATCGGCAACCTCACCTTCGTCCTGGGCTTCAGCATACTCATCGGCGGGCTGAAATTCAAGGAGCAGAAGCTCTCCACGCACCTCGCGGGGATGAATTCCACCATGCTGCTCATCGCCTTCACGAGCATCATGATACCTAGCCTGTTCCACTTCGTGCCGGCAGAGCACAGGGGCAACGATGAAGAGCTCCTTTCCCTCAGCGTGTCGATCCTGCTCATCACCGTATATGTCCTCAGCATGGTATTCTCGCTCAAGACCCACAGCTATCTTTTCCGCTCCAAGGAGAGCCAGGAAAAGCCCAAATGGAACCGCGATATCGCCATAGGCATACTGCTCGCATCCACAGTGGCCCTCGCACTCGTCTCCGAGGTATTCGTGGGTCAGGTGGAGCACGTCGGGAAAAGCTTCGGGCTCACCGAGCTGTTCATAGGCGCAGTGATAGTGGCCCTCGTGGGCAACGCTGCGGAGCACCTCGCAGCAGTCTTCTTCGCCCTCAAGAACGACCTGGACCTGAGCATCAATGTGACCGTCGGCTCCAGCCTCCAGGTGGCCATGTTCGTCGCCCCCATAGCGGTCATGGCCGGAGCTTTGATGGGCAAGCCCATGGACCTTGTGTTCACGCCTTTCGAGGTCATAGCCGTCTTCGCAAGCGTGCTTATCGTCAATCAGATATCCACGGACGGCAGGTGCAACTGGTTCGAGGGCGCCCAGCTGGTCATAATGTACCTGATAATAGCGGTGCTGTTCTACTTCGTAAGATGATTATTCCGGCTGGAACGACTCTAGGAAACGGATTCTCATCTCTTCCGCCCTGTCCTGATCCAGCGCGCAGATGCGCACCCTCACGAGCAGGGAGCTTTCAGGCATATAGATGTCCATGGCATAGCAGGTAGAGGGAGACATCGCATTATCCTCCCTCAGCTTGAACTGCACCTGGGCGGCGTACACGCCGCGGCTTATGGAGAATGTGGATACGTCTCCGACAGCATAGGAACCTGGCAGGAGCTTCCCTTTCTGCTGGTCATCTACCAGGATATCTGCCGGGGCCTTGCCAGGGTTCGCCAGGAATATCGCCTCCCGGTTGGCACCATAGACCTTCGTGACGTTATCCGATGCGACCGCGAGCCGTGCCAGGGTGACAGTGCCATCCTCGTTGAGCAGGAAGAACGTGCCATCCGGAGCGCCCAGGACCATCTCGGTGGGATAATCGAAGCTGAAGCCGTGCATCACGAAACGCTCCCATTCGGGCTCCGGAAGGACCGTCTGGTTGGACTGGTTGGATTGGCCGGTAGCGTTGGCAGGTGGCGTCACATTCTGCTGCGGTGGTGTGGCGTTGGCGCCATCGCTCTCGTTGAGCGCCTCGTTGCCCATGCTTATGCATCCGGCCATGAGCATCATGCAGATAATCACGGATAGCTGTTTCATGATAACTCCCTCCTGACAGCGTCAAGGAAGCTTTCAGCGGTGCCTATGGCGCCCACGGCTTCGCCCTCCAGGTCCCGTGTGGCGCTCCCTACGACCGCAGCCAGCATGCCGTAGAGCCCACCCTTGCGGCTGGCGGCCATGGCCTCTGTCTTCTGCCAGCCGTGGAGCGGGAAACGACCAGGATAGTAGCGGGAGAGATATGCTATGGCCGCATCCAGGTTCCCGGCCATGTGGCCGTTCCTGAGCATGATGGCTGAGGAAGCCATGCGGATGGAATTGCGCGACTCCTCCAATGCGGCCAGGTAGTTTTTCCGGGCGAACTGCTCCCTGGCCCTCTCGAGCATGCGCAAGGCCAGGTCTATGGCGAAGACTGCGCCCGCCAGATCAGGCTCGGTTATCGCTATGTCTTCGCGCTTGTCCATGACAGGATTATCTCCGGTAAATCATTTAAAACCGCATATACAAAGCCAATGGTATGCAGCTTAATGACAGGATATTCGAGCTTGCGCTCAAGCGGTCGTTCTTTTTCCCGAGCAACGAACCCTATGGCAGCGTGAGCGGATTCTATGAATACGGCCCTGTGGGTGTGCTTGTCAAGCACAAGATAGAGGCCCTCTGGCGCGAGACGTTCATCAAGAGCGAAGGGTACCATGAGGTGGAGACCAGCATCATCACCCCGGAGCCGGTCCTGGTGGCATCCGGCCACGTCTCCAGCTTCGCCGACCCGGTGGTGGAATGCGTGAAGTGCAAGACGCGGGTCCGCGCTGATACCCTGGCCGAGGAGAAGCACTACAACCTCCATGGCGAGAAGTGGGACGGGAAACTCGAGACGCTGGACCACATCATCGGGACCAAGGGCATAAAATGCCCCAAATGCAGCGAAGACTTCGGCAAGGCGTTCATGTTCAACCTGATGTTCCAGACAGGCATAGGTGGCGAGAGGACCCCGGCCTATGCGAGGCCCGAGACCGCCCAGGGCATATTCACGGCGTTCCCGAGGATATTCAGGAACCACGGCACCAAGCTGCCGCTGGCGGTAGGGCAGGTGGGCAGGAGCTTCAGGAACGAGATATCGCCCAGGAAAGGGCTGGTCAGGATGCGCGAGTTCACCCAGATGGAGCTGGAATACTTCTTCAACCCTTCTGAACCGGGCTTTGAGGGCTTTGGTAAGGTGGCTGACAGCAGGATGACCATGAAGATAACCGGCGAACTGAGGCAGATGACCGCGGCAGAGCTTGTGGACAGCAAGATCGCGGCCAACCAGATAATGGCCTATTTCCTGGCCAGGCAATGGGATTTCTACGGTGAGGTCGGCATAGACGCGAAAAGGATGCACCTGAGGGTGCTGGACGCCCAGGAGGTGCCGCACTATTCCAAGGGCAACATAGACATGGAGGTGGAGACCTCCTTCGGCCTCATAGAGACCATCGGCAACGCCTACCGCACTGATTTCGACCTGTCCCAGCACAGCAAGCACTGCGGTACAGACCTGAGCGTGTTCGTAGAGGCCGAAAAGAAGAAGGTGATGCCGCACGTCTTCGAGCTGTCCATGGGCGTGGACAGGCTGTTCTACTGCATCCTGGAGCACTGCCTCAGGGACAAGGACGAGAAAGACGCGGCCGGGAACTGGAAGCTGGGCACCGGAAAGGAATGGGAATGGTTCGATTTCCCTCCTGCCATAGCACCCTACCATGTGGCGGTCTTCCCGCTCATGTCAAGGGATGGCCTTGATGCCAAGGCTGTCGAGGTCACCACCATGCTCAGGCAGAGCGGGCTGGACGTCAGCTACCGCGACAGCGGCAGCATAGGCAGGAGATATGCCCGGGCCGATGAGATAGGCGTGCCCTATGCCCTTACGATAGACTACGACACGCTATCTAACGGCACTGTCACCATAAGATACCGGAACGACGGCAAGCAGGAAAGGATTAAAATCCAGGACGCGGCAGAGAGGATAAAGGAAGACATGCGCAAGGGAAGGGTGACGCTATGAGGATTCTGGCCGGAATTATCGTTTCCATGCTGCTTTTCGGTTGCTTAGGTGGAGGGGAGCAGCCTCCAGGGGATGCTGGGAACGAAACCAATATCACCAATCAGACCCAAAAGCCGCCCGTCCAGATAATAATAGGCGGGCAGACGAACCAGACCACTGGAGGGAACGCCACCGAGGGGCCGCCACCACCTCCCCCTGAGCTGAACGGCACGCAGTACGAATACAACCCTGACCAGTTGTTCGGCGTGTATTTCATAGATGTAGGGGGGCCTGGCCTGCAGGGCGATGCCATCCTGATAAAGAAAGGCGACCTGGACGTGCTTGTGGATGCCGGCGCGGCTGAGAAAGGCGGCATGGTCGTGGACTTCCTCAGGTCCAAGGGCGTGGATGACATAGAGGTGCTGATATCCACGGCTGCAGACCCCCGACGCTATGGCGGCATGGGCGCTGTCGCTGAAGCATTCACGATAGAGGAATTCTGGTGGAACGGAGACGCTTCCCACGATGCGAACTATTCCGCGGTAGTTGAAAGGATGACCGAAGCCGCTGAAAGCAAAGATGTGAGGGTAGTGGAGGACGGATTCACGGCCGACCTGAACGGCATGAACTTCACTGCCATAAACCCGTCCGACGCCGCCAGGTTCGACGATGTGAACAATGATGCCATAGTGCTGAGGATTGTGGACAGGGACATATCCATCCTGCTGACATCCAACATACAGACCGGCGCCCAGGGGAAGCTCCTGAACAACAAACTAGATATGATTCAGGTAAACATACTCCAGGCGCCTTATTACGGTGTCGGCGCAGGCACCAGCAACATAGGCGTTTTCCTGATCAAGTCCAAGCCGCAGGCGGTCGTGATAAGCGGCAGCAGCGACGAATCTGCAGTCAATGGAGGGTCAAGGGAGCCGTTCAAGAGGCTGATGGAGCAGCACGGCATACCGTACTACGAGAACTACGTGGCAGGCGCCCTGAGGATATCCAGCGACGGGAAGGAATATTCCATCCAGGCTCTTGAGGAAGAGGAGGAGGAAGAATAGTTTAAATTGGTGATTTCCGCGGAAATGACGTGTGTCACCGTTTATTTATAAGGAAAGCTCTAGCGTAGGCTTTGTGCAGCTGAATGAAAATCTTGCTGAAGTCGTAGGGGCGTTCATAGGCGATGGATGCCTTAGCACTTATAACGAAGGTGCAAGAAGAAGGACAGTGGTACTGTTCACAGGAAGTTGGAAAAACGATGAACGGTATTATAGGGAAAGAATAGCCCCTGTGATTAGAGAAACATTTGGGGGTCATAGAAAGATTTATCATAGAAAAGACGACAACAGCATCAGATACGTTCTTTGCGATAGGAGAATAATCGATTTCTTCGTAAAACTCGGAATGCCAGTCGGGCTAAAAGGCAACAGGCTTAGCATACCCGAAGAAATCTTAGAGGATGAGAAGCTCACAAGAGCATGCATACGTGGAATATTCAATACGGATGGTAGCGTATACAGAAGATATTCCAAGAAGTACGCTAGCCATGCGAGGGCATACAGAAACTACGCAGTAATCCAGTTCAAAATGGAAAGCAGAAGTGTAATCCGCTGCCTGAAAAGTCGTTTGGAAGGGTGTGGAATCAGAGTTAACAGAATAACTAAGGTTCTGAATTGTAGCGTGATACGGGTGACCGACCAGAAAAGCGTCCATAGGTTTGCTAATGAGATAGGATTCACGCACCCATACCACAAAAAAAGATATTGTGAGATTCTGGGCATCGAAAACCAGATGGACGACACAGTGGATTAGAATTTAAAAGGGGATGGCTACAGAGATAATAAAACTACATATGGGCCCATAGCTCAGCTTGGTAGGGAGACTTATCTTCTATAAGAGAGATCTCGCCATAAGCGACGGACTCTTAGTCTTGGGGAAATAGCAACCCGTTTTTGGGGCGCCTTTTCCCAAAAGGCGCGATCCGTGTGTCGAGGGTTCAAATCCCTCTGGGCCCGTTTCTCATTTTTTTCTTGGCGCTACCTTGGGGTCTGCCTCAGGAGAAACGGGAACAAAGTGGCGGATGTCATGAACGGCAAACCGTTCATGAGCATGATCAAGGTCGAAACGTCGACCTTGACAACGCCACAACGGGCCCGTTTTTGTTTTCTATTTATTCTGGATGAATATCGCCCTTCTCCCCTCAACAACGTATTTTCCTTTCGAGAATGAGTCCACCACTTTCGCATACGCCTTGTGCTCGGTCTTCAATATCTTGGCCGCGGTCTCCTCTGCGCTCTTGCAGCCGCTGATATCCACCGCTTCCTGATAGAGTATGGGCCCGGCATCAAGGCTCTCATCAACGAAATGTATGGTCACGCCAGACACCTTCACGCCATGCTCGAACGCATCCTTCTGCGCGGTGGCTCCGGGGAATGCTGGAAGCAACGCAGGGTGGATGTTGATTATCCTGTTTTTGTAGGATTCGAGCAGCCGCTTGCCTTTGATGAGCAGCATGTAGCCCGCCAGCACCACCAACTCGACCCCGTACCTATCCAACAAACCCTTTATCCGCTCGTCCATCTCGTCGCGAGTCTTGAAGGATTTTTGGTTTATTATCTCGACCGGGATTTTGTTCTCTTTCGCTATCGCGATGGCTGGCGCATCAGGATTGTTGGTTATCAGAATCTTTATCTCCGCATCGCACCTGCCTGCCTTTATCTCGTCGAGAATAGCCCTGAAATTGCTCCCTCTTCCTGAGGCCAGGACAGCGACCTTCACCTTCGCCATGATAGTAAACAGCAGGAAACGTTTTAATTATCATGTGCGATTACAGGCCATGGCAGGGAAGGATGCGCTGCAGCTGGTGATTCCGCCTGAAGTGCAGGATGCGGTACCGATAGAGTCGGAGATAGACAACCTCCGCAAGAGCATCCTGAGCGACTGTTCTGTCCTCCTGAAGCAAGCGAAGGCCATAGAGACCTCAGCACATGGCAAGGCCTTCCACATCAAGCTCTGGGAAGAGCAGGTGACGACCATAAGGAGGCAGCAGTCTGCGACTTTCAGCATCAACACGCTGAAGGAGCTGAAGAATCAGTGCCAAACGATGTCACAGCAGCTGCAGCGGTTCAGGCAGTAGCCGATGGATTGTAGAACGCTCTTTCGAGCAGGGGCAGATGCCTCTGGCTCACGAAATCATATGATTGCGCCCTTTCTTGCCGCCCGGAAAAGCTTAAAAGAGTGGTATATAATAAATCCTAGTGTTTTGAAAACAGTTTATAACCTTCGCGCAGATGTGTTGTGGTGGGAGCATGCTCAGTATCATCATACCTACTTTGAACGAAGAGGCGCACATCATGGCACTCTTGGCAAGCCTGAAGCCGCAGCTCGTCCGGGGGGATGAAGTAATCGTCGTGGACTCTCATAGTAAGGACAGGACTGCGGATGTCGCCAAAGGGCATGGGGCCAAGGTCATCCTCAGGCCGAAGAAAGGCGTGGGACTTGCCAGGACAGAGGGCGCGAAGGAGGCGTCCAACGACATACTCGTGTTCCTGGACGCCGATGCCACGGTCTCCTCGGATTTCACGGCCAGGATAAGGAGGCACTTCTCTGATGGCAATGTGAAGGCGGTCGGCGGCCTTGACCTCTACCATTCCGACTCAAAGCTCTGGAAACTGGCCTATGACACGTTCTCGGTCGGAATCCTCCAGTCCAACCACATCATCCACCTCGCCACGGGCAAGTTCTGGATACCGGCCAACAACTGCGCCATGCGCAAGGACCTTTTCTTCAGCGTAGGCGGCTACCGCTCGGTGATATGCGAGGATACTGATTTCATGGCCAGATGCCCTCCGACCAGGAAGGTGGTGTATGACACCAAGCTGAGGCTTACCCTGTCAGACAGGAGGTTCAAGGAGGCAGGGTTCTTCAGGACCGTGGCGCTCTGGGGATGGAGCAACGTGGCGGCGTTCGTCAGCGACGGTGTTGACGTCATGAAGGGCTATACAAAAGATTAGGCCAGCTTCCATCTGACGCCGCCGGGCTTGTCTTCCAAAATCACTCCGATTTCTTTCAAACGCGAGCGTATCAGGTCCGAGGCCTTGTAGTCTTTTTTGTGGCGGGCCGCATCGCGCATTGTGATTAGCGTTTCGAGCGCTTCGTTCGCTGTCTTCGGCTTCGTTCCGCCCAACTCTTCCACCAAAGCGGAAAGCGCTGCGCTCTTCTCTTCGATGGCCGGTTTCTTGTTTTCCTCCAGCCCGAGCATCCAGAGCATGTCCTCGATGGCTGCCTTCACCTTCACGAGCTGCTCGCGGTCATGCCTGCCGCTGATGTGCGTATTGGCCACGTGGAGAAGGCCATGGAGCGAGGCCAGCGCTTCCGGCGTGTTGAAATCATCCTCCATGTGGCTGTGGAACTGCTTTATGAGCTCGTCGCTCTTCTCCCGGAACCCCTTGTCCGTATGGGCCGGGCTTTTCGCTTCACAGGCTTCCCTGATGAGCCCGAGGGAGTTGAATATGCGCTCCGCGCTCTCCTCCATGGACTGTAGGGCCTCCTCGTCATAGTCCAGCGGGCTGCGGTAGTGGGCCTGGAGATAGAATAATCTTAGGGCGGCAGGGCTCGAGGTGGTTAGCGCCTGCCTCAGCGTTATGAAGTTGCCGAGCGATTTGCTCATCTTCTCGCCACCCACTGTCAGGAAGCCCACGTGCATCCAGTACCTGCAGAACTGCCTGCCGTCAGCCGCCTCGCTCTGGGCGATCTCGTTCTCGTGGTGCGGGAATATCAGGTCTCGGGCCCCCCCATGGATATCCAGGGTCCGGCCGGCATATTTCCTTGCCATGGCAGAGCACTCTATGTGCCAGCCGGGCCGTCCTATGCCCCATGGGCTGTCGAACTCCAGCAGGTCCCCTTTGGTCTTCTTCCACAGGGCGAAATCAGCGGAGTCCTGCTTGGTCTCGTCCACTTCGAAACGGGAACCGCCGCGTATCTGCTCCAGATTCTGTCCCGAAAGCGCCCCGTAGGCCGGGAATGATGATATGTCGAAATAGACGCCGGCGTCAGTCTCATAGGCCGCGCCCTTCTTCATCAGGAGGGAAACGAGCTCGATTATCTCCGGGATGTGCCCTGTGACCTTAGGATAGACATCAGCCGGAAGGATGTTCAGCTGGCCGAAGAGCTCAAGCGCCTCGGAATGGTTCTGCTCGGTCAGTTTCTTCGGGTCGGCGCCGGTCTCCCTGCAGCGTTTGATTATCTTGTCATCCACGTCGGTGATGTTCTGGATATGCAGAACCTTGAAGCCCTGTTTGATAAGGTAACGCTTTATCATGTCGAATGACACGTAGGCCCGGGCATGGCCGATATGTGCGCTGTCGTAGGGGGTGAGGCCGCAGACATACATTATGACCTTGCCGTCCGAGGGCGAAACGAAGGCCTCTGGGGCCCTGGACAGCGAATTGAAGATACGCATCAGTCGTTTCTGCTCCCGAAAAATATTTATAAAGATATCATGCGACTTATAGGCAGGTCGCTTATGGGGCCCACAGGGAGGTGGGAGGCTGTCAAGCCATCTATGAGCGGGATATGGAGGTTAGATTATATGCCTGAAGAAAAGAGTCCAAAGGCTGTTCAGCCAGAGAAGGCCGCAAAGCCGGCGGCACCGGCCAGTGCACCTGCCAGTGGTGGGTCAGACGATACGAAGTTGTTCGGCGCGTTGTGCTACATACCGATTATGGCCATCAGCCTCATCGTGTCTTTGCTCATCCTGCTGACCGAAAGGAAGGAAAACAAGTTCCTGAAGTTCCATGCCACCCAGTCGCTCATATTCATGGTCGTTTCAGCCATCGTGGTCATGTGCCTGGCAGTCGTGATATGGGGCGCCGGCTTCGTACTCAGCTTTGTGACCTACGGCATAGGCGGTATGTGCATGTGCGTCGTGTGGGTCCTGTTGATACTGGCTTACATCGTGATGTGGTTCTTCCTCGCATGGCAGGCATACCAGGGAATCGAATACGAGATACCCGTGGTAGGCAAGTTCGCCAGGAAATACGTCTGATTCTTTTATTTTATCTTATCTTTTTTGTCCTGAAAGGGCATGCAGATGCCCTTTACTAACCCGCCAGCGGAGCTACCGGGCCATGGAGAAGCGCTCTGGCTGACGGGAAAGTGCTGAAAAGCAGGGGCTGGGACTTCTGCAGGGCTGGAAAAATAAAGAAATGAAAGGAGAACTACTTCTTCTGCGCCACGAACGCGCCCACGGCACCGAATACTGCGCCCACTATCGCGCTGAATATTGTGCCAGTGATAAGGCCAATCACAAGGCCGACAATCATTGCAGTGCCGGCTATGGCCACCCCGGCAGCACCCATGGATGTCATGGCCGCTGCGGTTGCTCCGATGCCCAGGAAGAAAAGCACAATCCCTATCACTCCGTTGATGACGCCGCTGACCACGCCGGCGACCGCACCTGTCACAGCACCGCCCACGAGGTCCGTGCCGTGCTGCTTCACAGCCATGAATCCTGCCCAGGCAAGGACCATGAGGCTGGCCAGGAAGAGCACCATGCCTACGATTATCCCGAATAGTGGCACCATGCCGGTGAACTGGCCAATAACGCCCAGCACCACCAGCGCGATTATGGGGATGGTTGCCGCTTTAACGCATTTATTGATGTCCAAAGCCATCATATATCACCGGATGGACATCTTCTGCAAGGATTAAAAATTAGAGGAAGTCGGACAGTCCGGTCTGCTTTATCTTGTCATCCTCGAATATGCTCTTTATCTCCTTCTCAAGCAGCTCCAGCCTCTGCTTGAGGTAGAATGGCAGGTCGTAGCGGTTTACGATATCGCGCGATATCTCCAGGTACTTCTCTATGCCGCCCTTGTTTATGGTGAGCAGGAGGTTGCCGCCGCACCTGGAGCACTTGCCGGCCAGGGGAACGCGCCTGAATATGGTGTTGCAGTTCACGCACCTGAAGGTCTGCCTGGAGAACGAGCGCAGGTTGCCGTAGAGGTCAGGTATGAAATGGCTGAGGATGAGCCTCTCCGCGGCATCCTTCCGGTCCACCGGCCTCAGCCTCCCCTGGAGGCTGAACTGGATGTCTATCTTCTCCGGGATGGACTCCAGGGTGACATAGGCGGTATGGATGTTGCCCACGTCCAGGGTGCCGCCCGGGTGGGTGATGGGCAGCTCGTACTGCTCAGGGGTGCCGAGCACGTCCTTCACGGTCTTGATTTTCACGTCTCCGGGCATGGCATTGCGCTCGGCCGCATGGTAGAACTCGAGGGGATATTGGGAGACGAACTCTATGGTGTGGGCCTCGTCGTCAACCTCCTTGGGGTTTATCTCCATGGAAAGGACAAGGGGCGTATCCATGGTGCCTCCGCGCATCTCGCTCAGGAACTTCCTGGAGAAGTTCAGAAGGGCGTCCATAAGGAGCATGATGCTGTCCTCGTCACCGTCGCAGTTTCTCCTTTTGGCGGTATGGAAATACGGATGTCCGTAGCCGACATTGGCTTTCGTGAAGCCGATTATGCGGCAGAGCACGCCTGCGCTTGTATGGGGGGAGAGCCCCACGGCGAGATGACCGATAAGATCCTCCCTGGATCTGATGTTGTAAAATGGTTTGAGATGGTAGACGTTCACCAGCAGGTCGTCCAGGAAACCGGTCACCCGCGTGAAGTATTCTACGCCGTTGTCAGAGAGGATTATGTCCTGGTGCTTGAGGATGACGGTCTGGCCTGCGTGTGTGAGCTCATTGCCCAGGTAATCCTTGTGATATCCCATCTCCTGCGCCTTCTGGACGGTGAGGCCGACCTCCGCCGGAGTGAAGTGCGTCAGCGGGATGTCGGTGGCATCGAACCTGGAGGTGCCGTCCCTGAAGACATAGACGCCATGCTTGGCCCTCAGGAAGCCCTTCTCCAATCTCTCTGGTATGCGGAGCGCGTTGGAAAGCCCCTTCACGCCCTTTATGTCCTCAGGGTAGGAGGATTCGCCGAGCCGTTCCCTGACGCTGTCCATGAGCTCCACGATCTCCACCGGCCTCTTGTCATAGGAGAGCGTCTTCACGTCGCAGTGGGTGTCCGACTCCACGTTGCGGCCGCACTTCTGGCACACGCGCTCCTCAGCTGTGGTGCCACCGCAGGCATCGCAACGTCTGCTGAAGCCAAGCCGCCCGCACTTCCTGCACCGCATGCGCACGAGCTCCAGGTTTATGGTCTTCTCGCCCTCCTGCGCTTTCAGGGTGCGGTACTGCTTCATCACGCTCCGGTTCTTGAACGAGCCGGTTGGGAAAAGGACGTTGGGGCTGCCATCCATCTTTCTTTCCTTGGCTTTCTCCGGCCTTCCCATCCTCGCGCCGATATAAGTTGGTGCCTTGGCCCTTATGCATATTCCTGAGGCCTCATTAACGATATCGAGCGGCTGCTTGCCTGGCTGGCCGTATATGGCATCGAACGCGAACAGGTCTATGCGGTTCTCGGCCAGGGCGCCAAGCGATGAGAGCAGGGCGTAGGCATCATCTCCGGTTAGGATGACGTTCCCGTCATGCACGTGATGCTCCACGAGCAGCTCCTCCAGCACCCGCTTGGCGCTGTCCTGCGGCAGAATGAGGGCACGGACAGCGGCGCCTTCCATCTCCAGCCGGCCTTTTTTCAGCCATTGCGCCAGCGAGGCGAGCTGTTCCATGGAAAGGTCGTGCCAGTGGAACGTGAACTCCGGGTGGAGCGGGACGCTGTGCGTCCTTGAGAACGTGAAAAGCGATGGTGCGTCCAGCACCGCGGGCGGCTGCACGCCCTTGGCCTCCACCTCCCTCTGCCACCACTCCTCGCAGTAGCCGGAAGCCAGCAGGGGGTGGTTGGATTTCAGGAAATCGCCGTAGGCACACAGCAGGTCGCCCAGGAAAAGGACCTCCTCGACATCGGCCTTCAGGGCACGCGCCTGCTCCAGGGTGCGCACCTTCCGGACAGAACCGTCCTTGAGCTTCACAACCGGCGGCTCAAGCCCCTCATGGGCGGCCACCACGCACCCCTTGCCAGGCCTCTCGATCTTCATGTGCGTGCCATAGGCGAGGAAATCGTCAAGCAGTATCATGGTGGCAGGATGGACGTTCTTTGCCATCAGGCAGGTGGTCTTGCTCCTGCCATAGCGCAGCCTGAACCCGCCCTTGGCCGAAGGATGGCTGAACACCGGCCGTCCTGCGACAAGGCCCTCCAGGTAGGACGGATCGGGCCGTATCTCTATCTTGTCCTCTTTCTTCTTTATCTTGATGACCTTCTCGAGCCAGTCCCATCCGAGCTTGTGCTTCCTGGCGGATTTCAGGACCTTGGCCGCTTTGGCGGCAAGGCCTTCGCACAGCACGAGTGGTACGCCCCCCCGGATACGGTCGGTCTCCACGCCGGGCACGCCTCGATAGGCGGAAACCTCGATGTCTTCTGTCGGATCGCCGTCTATGCAGACAGGGCAGCTGCCTGCGATTATCTTTATATGCTCTTCGGGCGGCATGTACTGGAGGTGGGAGACACGGCTTTCATAGACGCTCACCTCTTCCATATAACGCATTATCTGCGAGTCCGTGGCACGGTAATCACCCACGCCGCACACCTTCCTGGCTAGGTCTGCGAGCAAAAGGCTGAGGGCCGCGGCGGTGCCTCCCGCGCTCCTGATGGGGCCTGCATAATAGACAGCGATATAATCGCTGCCGTCAGGATTCTGCTTTATCCTGATTTTGGCGATGCCTTCTGTTGGGGCGACCAGGACACCCTCGGTTATTATGCCCAGCCCGGTGCGGACGGCCTGCTCGATGAGATATTCCTTGTTCGCCTTGAACAGCTCGCCTTCCGCGATGCGCCTGGCCAGGTCGAAAGCGATGTCCTCCCTTGCCATGCCGCTGCGCTCCAGCGAGCGTATGACCTCGGCCACACCTGGAGGGCCGACTATCCCTTCCACGCGTGCCGCCACGTCCTTGGCTATCTTGACTTCCACGTCCTCGGTCGGGTCGAAGCCCTGGCTTCTGGCTTCGCTGGCCACTGCATATGCCTTCTGGAGGCCGTCGCGAAGCGTAGCAAAATAATCCTCACCCATAGACCCGCCCGAAAATTCGTATAACAATTTAAAGGTAAGCAACTTAAATAAGTCTGCTTTTGTAAACGCGCCGAGGTAGCTCAGTTGGTTCAGAGTGCTCGACTCATAGGTTAAGCCCGATGAGTTATGAGGAGAAATCCGATGACTTTATACGGTGCTCTGAGATATCGAGAGGCCGGGGATTCGAATGCGCTTTTTTAGGAAAAAAGCGCCCAAAAAACGTGGTGTAAAAACGTTGCGGAAATTCCCCCCTCGGCATTTTTTATTAAACTAACAAGAAGGTGATGAAGTGACCCTGAACAAATGCGAGAGCTGTGGAATGCCGATGATGAAGAAATCCGATTTCGGCGGCGGGAAGGAAAGCAACAAGTATTGCACGCACTGCACCTATCCGGATGGCGGCCTGAAGCCCCAGCACGAGATAAGGGAAGGCATGATACTGTACTTCATGAAGACCAAGAAGATGGACCGCGCAAAGGCCGCGCAGTTCGTGGATGAGCACATGGCCGGCATGCCGGCGTGGAAATGAATTTTTCTTTTTCACACCCCTTGGAGTGTGTTACTTGTCGCAAAAAGTCATTTTTGTGTTCTTGAAACACCGGCGACAAAAGAATTCTTTATAATAAGTTAAGATACAATTCATATGGGATGCCCATGTCCGAACAAACAATAACGTTTCCTGCTTCCGAGAACAAGATAGCGATGCCCGCTGAAGCAGTCTCTCTTTCTGAGGCGGAGAAGATAAAGAAAGGCATCTGCCCTGACTGCAACGAGCAGTTGACGTTTGAGGAAGGGTGCAAGCACTGCGTCTGTTGCGGCTGGGGCGCCTGCGAATAGCAATATATAAAATAATCATATCCAACTACTCTTACGCTTTATGGGCTCGTAGCTCAGTGCGCCTTTTAGTAAAAGGCGCCCCAAAACGGGGCGTAAAGGCGCGAGTAGCAGCAGAGCACTCGCTTTGCATGCGAGGGGCCGGGGGTGCGAGTTCCGCCTTTTAGGAAAAGGCGGCCCAAAACGGGCTGTAAAAGACGGACGCAGATCCCCCCGAGTCCATAATTCAGACGTAAAACAGTTAGACCGATGTCCATCTCAGGAATTATGGACTGACTTGAAACGCGAGGCGTTTCAAGCTGAAGTCCATGAACGAAGTGAATGGACTGCAGGGGACGAAAGTTCCCCCAAAGTCCATTTTCTTTTTTTAAAACAGTTAGACTGAGGTCCGCCTTAGAGAAAATGGACTGCTGTGGCCGACGCAAGGAGGCCACATAAAATCCATAATTCATAAGCCTAGTCGTTACTCTGGAGTTCATCTCAGGAATTATGGACTGTTTTGACCGAGCGAAGCGAAGGTCAAAGACAAGTCCATAAATCTCTTTATTACCATCGCTTCCATTCCTATATGCGGTTATGATGATAAGAGGTATTATTGATTGGTGATAGGAACATCGTTGCTGAACCGCACTGATGACATGAAAAAGAAGACCGAGGGCGTGCTGGAGATAGTATTCGCAATCGCGATAGCGGCTGCGGTGGTCTACTTCTCCGCTGATGTCGCGGCCCTCGGCGCATATGGATACCTCGGCGCCTTCCTCATCGCGTTGCTTAGTTCGGCCACCATCTTCTTCCCGGCCCCTGGCTGGGCGGTCGTTGTGGCATTGAGCGCTACCCTGGACCCCCTGGCGCTTGGAGCAATCGCGGGGATAGGATCGGCGATAGGAGAGCTGACCGGCTATGTGGCCGGAGACGGCATACGCGACATAGTGAACGACAGGCTGAAGGGGGCCAGGAACATCGAGGATGCTGTCAGGAAGCATGATGTGGTGGCCATATTCGTGCTGGCGTTCGTTCCGAATCCGCTGTTCGATGTCGCTGGACTGGTGTCGGGTGGTCTGAAAATCCCCTGGTGGCGGTTCCTCCTGGCCTGCGCGGCCGGAAGGGTATGCAGATACGTCCTGCTGGCCATGGCCGGCGCGTTCGCTGTGGGTCTTCTTACTTAGCGCTTCCGCTGGTGAAAGAAAAAATAGCGGTTGGTTTGGACGGCCGTCCAAAGCCCGCAATTTTTGATAAAAATAGCGGGGGGTGGATTTGAACCACCGATCTCTGGGTTATGAGCCCAGCGGGAACTCCAAGCTTCCCTACCCCGCTGTATCTAGCGAATCAGGTCTGAAAGATATCTCTTAAAGTCAAAAGCCAGAATGAATATTATGAGGCGGCACTGTTTTATAAACTGCATTGGTGCTTAGCAGCAGGCCCTACTGAAAATAAAAGAAAATCATTTTTTCCTTGCGGGCGGCTTCTGCGGAGGAGCCGCTTCCTCCTCCGTCCCCCCTCCGCTCGGTTCCGGCTCTGCCTGGGCAGGTGCCTTTGGAGCCGGTGGTGGTGCAGTGGCCATCCTTTTTGTTATCTTTTGGACGAGCTCCTGCTTCAGCGCCTCATGCTTGCGGGCGTCATCCTCGAGCTTGCCCCTCTGGTAATAGAACCCGGCCATGAACATCAGCGCTGAGAGCGCGATGAGGAGGAGGGGGAGCCCTATGAAGAGCGCCGGAAGTATGACAGTCGCGAACTCGGCCTTGAGCTTGTCGAATTGCGGCGGATATGAAACTCCGCACTGCTGGAGCTTGGAATAGTCGTTGGTGGTCACGAAATTAACGATGGCGTTGATAAGGTCGCTTGCATAGTTGATTATGACGTATAGCGATCCAACGACCACAAGAACGCCCAGCACTACGAATAAGTAACCCACGAGTTTGTGTCTGTTCATCCGAACACCTCCCGTGGTACCATCGGGAATAAAATAAATAAATGCTCCTATCGGCTGCTGGTCAGCTATCTGCGCCTTTACCCTTGACGACCTTCTTCACGATTTTCTGGAGCATCTCGCGTTCGCGCTGCGCAGCGGCCCTGGCCTCCTCATCGACCTTGGCCTTGAAGTAGTAGTAGCCGGCCAGGAACATCAATAAGGAAAGCACGAGCATGACCACCGGCAGCATCGGGAAGACCAGCGAGACTATCTCCCTGGGGTACGCCATCGACACGTAAACCGAGCCTGTGATGGCGATGATACCGAGCAGCACGAAGAAGTAACTTGCGAACCTTGAACTTGCCATAAATGACACCCCGCATCATCTATCCTGACAAAGTAAAATAAATCCTCCTGTTCTCCCTGCCTTTGTTCTCCAGCTTCATTATCCCTATCCTGCCGACCTCCTTAAGGCTCTTCACATGCGTGCCGCCGTCGGCCTGGAGGTCCACGCCGGGTATCTCCACGATGCGGAGGATTGTTATGGATGGGGGGAGCGCACCGGCCAGCTTGACGACGCCGGGAAGCTTCATGGCCTCCTCCCGCGGAAGGTCGTATATCTTCAGCTCCACACCGGTCGCAAGCGCCTCGTTGGCCTTGGCGACGACTTCCTCGAATTTCGCCCTGTCAAACGACTCGAGGCTGAAATCGAAACGCGTCCTGTCGGTTTCCAGCTGGTTTCCGGTTATGAGGACGCTGAGCTCGTTGAACATGACCGCGCCGAGGACGTGGGCAGCGGTGTGCATGCGCATGAGCTTGTAGCGCCTGTCCCAGTCCAGAACACACTTCACCTTCACACCGGCCCCGAAACCCGCGTCCCGCTCGAGCTCGTGGACGACCTTCCCTTCCTTCTTCATGACATTAACCACACGGAACTCGTTGGCGCTACCGACAACACCACCAGCGCCCGCAATCCCGCTTGCACCCGCGTTCGCGCTTCCGTTCGCGCTCACAATGAGCTTGCCGGTATCTGCCGGCTGACCGCCACCCCGAGGATAGAATATGGTCTGGTCAAGGACGACCTCTTTCCCGCTCACTGATTGCACCGTAGCATCGCATTCCCTGAGGTAGCTGTCCTTTAGATAAAGCGCGATTGTCATAAACCTTATAAGATGTAGGAAAGAATTATTATCATTGTAGCCGCCGCGATAAAACGCGGCGTCAATGGCAAACCGCATGGAATACGTGCAATGGTTTGCCATAAGGAGTTGGGAAGATGGCTAAGGAATCACAGCTTACGGCTGACCAGAAACGGGACATACTGCTGAAACAAATGCAGGGCATGCAGCCAGAGGTGGAAAAACCAAAGCCGCCCCAGGCGACAATTTTCAGCCAACTGAAGCCGGTGAGGCAGGAAGTGCGAACGCAGGTCCAGACCGGCTTAAACGCGCAGTCCGAGGCTGCCAGGAAGGCAGCGGCAATATACGTCCAGACGACTGGCGCATTATTGGGGGTATCGCCGCGGGTCGAGGACAATATGAAAGCCGAGGACTCCCAGCTCCTCAGGTTCTATAAAACCACCCAGGGCGACCCGGAAGGCATATTCAAGAACTGCAAGGTGCAATACGCCTACAACCAGCGCCAGAAAATATACAGCGTCAGCGCCATGCTTGATGGCAGGCCCAGGATAATCACGATGCGCGTGGGGGAGAATTTCACCGACGTCTCGCTGGCCGACCAGAAAGGCAATCTCCTCGAGGTCCTCCGCCAGGAGGACAGGAAGGGAGTCACGTTCTCAAAGATGGGATGACTATGACTGACCATTCCAAGATAAACGCTGCCAAGGCCGCGCTCGCATATGTCAAGGACGGCATGTGCATCGGGCTCGGAAGCGGAAGCACGGTGAGGGAGTTCATCAAGCTCCTGGGCGAGAAGGTCAAATCAGGCCTCAAGATCACCTGCGTTACCACCTCTTTCGATTCAAGGATGCTCGCCATAGAGAACGGCATATTCGTGACCGAGACCGATGCCATAGAGGACATAGACCTGGCGGTCGACGGCGCGGACAAGGTCACACCGCATGCGCTCCTCAAGGGAGGCGGAGGCGCACTGACAAGGGAGAAGATAATAGACTACAACGCCAAGAAGTTCATAGTCATAGTGGATGAGAGCAAGGTCATAGACGGGGTGCTGGAGGGCGAAGTCAACCTGGAGGTCCTTCCGTTCGCCTCTCCATTGATAATGAAGACGCTGAAGGAGTACAACCCCAAGGTCAGGATGGCCAAGGCCAAGCTAGGCCCGGTTATAAGCGACAACGGCAGCTTCATCATAGACTGCCATATGAAGCTGGAGAACCCCAAGAAGGTTGAGCAGTGGCTGAAGAGCATCCCGGGCATCATAGAGAACGGCATATTCACGCGTTTTGACATGATAATCGTGGGCAATGAGAAAGACCACCGAATCCTCTGACACACTTCCAGGGTGCGACGGCAGTGAGACGTGCCCTGAAACAGTCTACCCGAAGGATGTGCAGGCATCGCTTGGAGTGACTACGGATATGGTAGTTGAGGTGCTCTGATGGATAGCGTCCATTTAAAAATGTTTTTGTTCAAAACACAAAAATACAGCAATATTAACAATGGGTGGGAGATTTATGACGGGACCGAGAGAGCTTCAATTCGAGAATCTGGCTGATGCCAAGAACAACGCGAAACGCGATATGAATGATGGGAACGACTCGCGGCTCAAGAAGTTCGGCAGATGGCTGACAGTCGCAACCGCATTGGGTTTCGCGGGTTGCCAGGGCGCTAACCCAGATAATTTCATACCATTGCCGGACAACAATAATACGACAACCGATACCGAGACTGGTTCTGACAATGATGTTGATACCGATACGGACGCTGACACCGACACTGATGTGGATACTGACGCTGATACCGATACAGGAACAGATACTGTCCAGGATGCAGGACCGGATGCTGACACTGATGTTGATACCGACTCGGACAGCGATGTGGACGCTGGAGCCGATGCCGGTCCTGATTCCGGCGTAGATGCCGGCGCGGATACGGATGTCGATACGGACGCGGATAGTGATACTGGAACAGATACTGGTGCGGATACGGATACTGACGCCGATACTGATACTGGAACAGATACTGATGTGGATGCGGATACTGATACGGACACTGACACCGATACAGATATCGATGCCGGCCTAGATGCAGGACCGGATGCAGATGTAGATGCTGATACCGATGTGGATGCCGATACTGACGCTGATACCGATACGGGAACAGATACTGGTGCGGATACGGACGTGGATGCTGATGCAGACACGGATACAGACACCGATACGGATACTGATACGGACACTGACACCGATACAGATATCGATGCCGGCCTAGATGCAGGACCGGATGCAGATGTAGATGCCGATACTGACGCTGATACCGATACGGGAACAGATACTGGTGCGGATACGGACGTGGATGCCGACAGTGATGTCGACACCGATGCGGATACAGACACCGAACCGGCTTGCGCAGAGGCGAGCACAGGCACCTACAGCGGCCCGATAGCATACGATGAGTCACGGACTGTGGGCGGCTATGTGTTCATATACAACGGCAGGACTCCTGAGGGCGATGCCAAATTCACGATACTCTGCGGCGGCAACCTGATCTACCTCGAGTACGTGTTCCCGAAAGGCGAGGAGACTGTACTTGACGTTGTGGCGGATGGAAAGAGGATACGGGTCAAGGTAAACTCTACATATCCGTCATTGACCAACGTTGATATAACCGTAGAGGACATGCCAGTTACAGACGCCGGACCTGATGCCGATTCTGATACCGATACTGACGCGGATACGGATACTGACGCTGATACGGATGCGGATACTGATACCGACAGTGGCGGCAGCGATGGCGGCGTTGCGTGTGCAGAGGCCGCTGCAGGCACCTACAGCGGTCCGATAGCATACGGATTCACGCAGATCGTGGGTGACGGCGAAGGTTACGGTGTCACATACAACGGCAGGACGAGCGCTGGAGATGCCAAGATGACGATAGGATGCGGCGGCGCTGAGACATTCCCTGAGGCTGCCTATCCCAAGGGCGTTGAGACATCGCTTGAAGTGACTGCCGATGGCTACAGGATAAGGCTCACACCGGTGAAGGTCTACCCGTCCCTGGTGACAGTGGACATCGTCGTGGAACCCCTCTGATTTTTATTTTTAGGTGTTTATACAAGTGTTTAAAAATGTTTGTGTCTAAAACACATTCATACAGTAATATTAACAAAAGGTGGGATATAACATGACAGGACCTGCAGAATTGCGCAAAGAAGACGGCGTTGACGCCAGAAGGAATGCTGACAAGAATGACAAGGAGACGACCGCGGGCGGCCTCAGGGGCAAGCTCGCCAAATACCTGCTTGCCGCAGGCATAATCACGACTGTGGGATGTTATAGGGGGTTAGACAAATATATTCCTGAAATGGACTCTGGCGTACAGGACACTGATACAGAAACCGGCCCTGATGCGGACACTGATGCTGATACCGACGTAGACACTGACGGCGATACAGACGCGGATGCTGGGCAGGACGGCGGTCTTGATTCTGGTGTAGATAGCGGAACGGATACTGATGTCGACAGCGATGCCGATACGGACGCTGACACCGACATGGACGCAGATACCGATACGGATACCGATGCCGATACGGACGCTGATACGGATGTGGATACCGATAGCGATGCTGACACCGATACCGGTACACCTGACGGTGGACCCGACACAGATGTGGATGCTGATACCGATGTGGATACCGATAGCGATGCTGACACCGATACCGGTACACCTGATGCTGGTGTTGGCTGCACAGAAGCCGCGGCAGGCAGCTACAGCGGCCCGATAGCATATAACACTACGCAGATTGTGGGTGACGGCGAAGGTTACGCCTTCACATACAAAGGCAGGACGAGCGCCGGGGATGCCAAGATGGTGATAGGATGCGGCGGTGCTGAGACATTCCCCGAGGCTGCCTATCCCAAGGATGTGGAGACATCTCTTGATGTGACTGCTGACGGCTACAGGATAAAGCTCACGCCCACTAAGGTCTACCCGTCCCTGGTGGTTGTAGACATCATCGTGGAGCCTCTTTGATTTTTCTTTTTAGGTGTTTATACAAGTGTTTAAAAATGTTTGTGTTTAAAACACATTCATACAGTAATATTAACAAAAGGTGGGATATAACATGACAGGACCTGCAGAATTGCGCAAAGAAGACGGCGTTGATGCCAGAAGGAATGCTGACAAGAAGGATAACGAAACGGCTACGGGCGGCCTCAGGGGCAAGCTCGCCAAATACCTACTTGCCGCAGGCATAGTCGCTACCGTGGCCTGCAGCCCGGTAGAAAAGGACAACTACATCCCCCTGCCCAAGGATGATGCAGGTACGCAGGGGACTGATACAGAAACCGGCCCTGATGCTGATACTGACACGGATACTGATACCGACACAGATGCGGATACTGATGGCGATACAGACGTGGATGCTGGACAGGACGGCGGTCTTGATTCTGGCGTAGATAGCGGAACAGATACTGATGTGGATGCGGACACAGACACCGATACGGATGCTGATACCGACACAGATGCGGATACCGATATGGACGCGGATACGGATGCTGATACCGATATTGATGCTGGTATTGATAGCGGTCCTGATGCTGACGTTGACACGGATGTTGATGCTGATACAGACATGGATGCAGACACTGATACTGACACCGGCACTGTTGAGATTGCATGCACAGAGGCCACTACAGGCAGCTACAGTGGTTTGTTCGAGACGGGTACCCCATTGACCGTAGGCGGCTATGTGTTCGAGTACCTTGGCAAGGATACGGATGGCAATGCTATAATCACGATAAGCTGCGGCGGGAATGTGACATACCTAGGATATGCCTTCCCTGCAGGTGAGGAAACCGCGCTGGAAGTCACCGTAGACGGCAAGAGGATCAGGGTGACGCCAGGGACAGTCGGCGCTGTATCTGCTATAGTAAACATTGTGGTAGAAGATTATCCTGTAGCTGATGCTGGACCGGATGCGGACGTGGATGCTGATAGCGACGCTGACACTGACACCGGGGTTGACGCTGGACCTGACGCGGATGTTGACGCAGATAGCGACGTAGACGCGGATGTAGATACCGATGCTGATACCGACACAGGCAGCGGTGATGGCGGCGTTGCGTGTGCAGAGGCCGCTGCAGGCACCTACAGCGGTCCGATAGCATACGGATTCACGCAGACTGTGGGTGACGGCGAAGGTTACGGTGTCACATACAACGGCAGGACGAGCTCTGGAGATGCCAAGATAACGATAGGATGCGGCGGCGCCGAAACCTACCCTGAGAGTGTCTATCCGAAGGGCGTGGAGACATCGCTTGAAGTGACTGCCGATGGCTACAGGATAAGGCTCACACCGGTGAAGGTCTACCCGTCCCTGGTGACAGTGGATATCGTCGTGGAGCCGCTCTGATTTTTATTTACTTTATCCCTAGCGCTTCCCTTGTCCGGGCAAAATCCTTCTCGGCAGGCCTTAGGGCGACTTCGGTGAAATCCTGCTTCCTGCTCACGATATAGAGGCTTTCGAGGCTGATGCCTTTGTTGGCCAGTTTCCTGGTTATCTTGCCCAGCTCCCCGGGCCTGTTCATCATCTTGTAGATGATGGTCTCGGACTCGGTGATGCGCACGTCCGACAGCTTGGAGAGCACCTTGAGCGAGGTCGTGACGTCATTGGTTATTATCCTGAAATATGCCTTGTTGTCAACACCATAGGCAGATATGGCCTCGATGTTCACACCCACAGAACCGAGCGCCTCGGCCACAGCCGCGAGCGAACCGATGTCATTCTTGGCGACTACTATCACTTCTTTCATCCGTACCACCCTGGGAATATTTACGGCCGAATATTAAATAACCTTTCCATGGGTATTCACTTCATGGTCACAAAACAGCAGCTGATGGAAGCCCTGGCCAGGGTGGAAGACCCTGAGCTGGGCATCAGCATCGTTGACCTGGGCCTGATATACGGGGTGGAAGTGAAGCCGAAGAAAGCCGGCGAGCTCCAGAAGGTCCTGATAAGGATGACGTTCACGACCCCTGCATGCCCGCTCATGAACCAGATGCTGGAGGAGACCAAACGGCAGCTGGAGGGCTTCAAGGACGCTGACATAGAGATAACTGTGACCTTCGACCCGCTCTGGTCCCCTGACAGGATGAGTGAGAAGGCCAAGATAAGGCTGGGGATGATATGAGGATAACATTCTATGGCGGGGCCCAGGAAGTGGGAAGGGCATGCGTGCTGCTCGAGGACGGACGCCGCAACGTCATGCTGGACTGCGGCATAAAGCTGGGTGAGAAGACCGAATACCCACTCATGCATGACGACGAGCTCAGGAGGATAAACAACATAACCGTCTCCCACGCCCACCTCGACCACAGCGGCTACCTGCCCCATGTCTATGCCAAGGGGAACCGGCCCAAGATATTCCTCACCAAGCCCACCAGGGACCTGATGGGCGTCCTGCTCTCTGACTACTACCGCATACACCATGGCGAGCGGGAGCAGAGGAAGCTGTTCAGTTCCCGTGACGTAGAGCGGGTGCTCGCGGATGCCCGCATCATGGAATACCGCGAGCCGTTCACCAGCGATTTCAGGATAACATTCCACGGGGCAGGCCATATCATGGGCAGTGCCATGACAATGGTCGAGATCGGCCGCAAGAGGGTCCTTTTCAGCGGCGATATCTGCATGAGGAAGACCAGGGTGCTGGATGCCTGCGAACGGTCGCTCCATGCGGATACGCTCATCATAGAGAGCACCTACGGCGGAAAGACCGACATCCTGCCCAGCTACAAGGACAGCTACCAGAAGATGATAAAGATAATCAATGAGACCCTGGACAAAGGCGGCCACGTCATAGTGCCCAGCTTCGCGGTCGGCAGGGCGCAGGAGGTGCTGCTTGCCCTGGACGACTACATGCGCTCAGGAGCCATACCCCAGACCAACATATACATCGAGGGCATGATAACCAAGGCCATGAAGATATACCGCCACAACGCTATCTACGCCAACGACGACATCAAAAGAAGGATATTGATGAGCGAGGACGACCCCTTCAACAGCCCCAACTTCCATCATCCAAGGTCCAAGACCAGGGAGGATGTGCTCAAGGAGCCGTCCATAATAGTGACCACGTCAGGCATGCTTAGCGGCGGGCCCGTGCTGTTCTACCTAGAGAAGCTGGCCAGCGACCCCAAGAACGCCATAGTCTTCGTGGGCTACCAGGCCGAAGGGACGACCGGGAGCAAGGTCATCGCCGGCGAGAAGCGCATCATGGTGAAGGA
>Ga0315275_10000603_pt1 | contig 30162 bp, 33 predicted proteins | sample YL17G03_0_MG_FD_205557 | JGI IMG/M metagenome (GOLD analysis project Ga0315275, IMG submission 205557) | Sediment microbial communities from Yellowstone Lake, YNP, Wyoming, USA - YL17G03_0 | ecosystem: Environmental > Aquatic > Freshwater > Lake > Sediment | place: USA: Wyoming | collected...
AGAGGATGTACCCATGTCTTATCCGGTATGCTGGCCCTTTTCCCTTCCTGACCAAGTCCTCTAATTGCTTCCGTTCTTCATCCGTTAAATCTACTCGGTAAGCCTTATTCATAAATCTTCATAGATCGTACTAAGATAAAGTACTTTTGACTAACTTTTTAAAAATATTAGATGACATGGTGCACTAGTATTCAATTCGATTTTATGAATGTTCAAGAGACCTGCAAATGTATTATAAATAAATATATATAAATCACCGATTTTAAATCCTGCAATGATTCCAGCTGTCGGTAGAAGAACTCCTATAATGCCCAGTTCAAAAAATCCCATAATCCCGCTGTTGTTAAAATAGATACGGGAGAGAATAATGATAAGTACTGATGATAACCCGATAACAACACAATTGAGAAGAACGCATGAAAGTATTACCTTTTTCAATGAAAAATGCATGTTCACATGTATCATTTCCATACCTTGGAACTTCCCCTTTAAAAGGTGATATGCATATCTTCTATTTCATCCTGTCGCTCTCATTTCTAATTCATGACAACACAGGTCCTATGCAATTTCAATCCAATATTATGAAATTTTTCCTAAAGAAAATGCGAAAGTAATAGTAGCAACTGATAGCAATGGAGATATTGGTATCATTTCTGTCATGATTCGGTAAGCATCCCTTTTAATATTGACCGTACCCGCCTCTGCAGTATCCCGTTGGCCTTCCCGTTCTCATCGAGAACCTCAGCATAAATCTAATTGATAGTATGGACAAAACTTTTGCGCTCTATTGTCGGGATAGTCTTCTAAATAACAAAATCAGCACTGCTTGAGTTCCTTTTTTCCTGTAGATACTCGCCATAATGTTGACCAATTCAACGGGTAACCGGATCTGGACCGGAACTATTTTTTCCATTCATGGATATTGTAGTACTTTACCTCATGACCGCTTATTTATCATTCGGAATCGGTAGAATCATTGATTACGCGATTGATACACCATCAAATCTTTATATAGTAGTTCACGCTATTGTGATATACTCCCATCCGATCACTAAAGAATACCCAGGCAAACAATACGGTTCTATGACGATGGGACACTATTGGGGAGCCTCAAAGGGAGGCGGCAGATATCACGAGAATGATGTGGAAGTGGTGTGAATGGTCGATGAATGGGCAAAGCCGATCGGGGCCGCATTAGCATTTTTTGCCGGTGCAATTGCCACTGGTTGGGCACAATCCAGAATTGGTTCGGCGGGAGCCGGGACTATTGCAGAGAAACCGGAGAGTGCAGGAATTATAATCATACTTGAGGCTATTCCGGAGACGATGACCATCCTGGGATTCGTTATTGCGGCAATAATTATGCTCCTGTAACAGGTGTTTGGCTCATATAAAATAAGTGAAATCTACATTTCCTTTTTTTGGGTAATCTTTTTATAGAGACTTCCCCCTGGGGTGCAATGCCCTCAACGGGCAAAGGGTAAGAAATGTATTTTATTATACTTGTTAAATTCAAGAAAAAGCAGACAAAAAAATGATCGGGGATAATTTAAAGAGGATAGAATAAGAAGCGAAAGAGGGGATTAAATACCTACTCAGCTTTTGGACGCTCGGAAGATATGACGCTGTCTGCCTTGGTGAAGCCCGAACGAAAAAGTATCGATAATGATACATCAAGATAGCATTAAATATCGTAAATAGTATTTATTGTTCAAAAAGAGTCCCGTCCATTTCGCCTCGTCAGCTGCCAACCCTTCGATATATCTATTGGAGTGACCTATGTTCGAAAAAATACTGTTCACGACTGATTTCTCGGCGTATGCAAAGAAAACACTTGACTGCATAGCCGGCTTTCCCGGAGCCCGTGATGTCATCCTGTTCCACGTTGTCGAAGTGGCCAGATCTCCGAGAGGTGGTGGAGAGATAAGCGATACATTCTTCCAGATGGGCGAAAATAATTTCCTCAAGGAAGAGAAACGCCACCTTGAAAACCTCAGCCAGAACCTCAGGGTGACAATCGCGGTCAAGACATCATCCGACACCGCCGGAGCAATCATCGAAACAGCCGAGGAAAGAGGCGTTTCCCTGATCGTTGTCGGTGCACGGGGCAACAGCCTCGTGGATGCGATCCTCCTTGGCAGTGTATCAAAGGCGGTCCTCCGCCGCAGCAGGACCAATGTGCTGATCATGCGCCATAAAATTATCGATGAGATGAGGGCGAAGACCTATCAAATGTTCTGCCCGATGATCCTCTTCAGGGTCCTCTGTCCGATTGATTTTTCCCGATTCTCAGACAGTGCGATAGCCCTTCTCAGCAGGACAAAAGGGGTGAGAGAGGTTATCCTTCTCCATGTTGTTTCTCAGGGCGAGACCGAAACTGAGATCGAGGATGCCGTCCAAAAGGCGAAGGGTCAGATAGAATCAATCCGCAGCAGTCTTGCCGCACAGGGCATCGAAGTAAGGACAATCGTAAGGACGGGGAATCCCAGCTTTGAGATCACGCGAATTGCCGACGAAGAGGACGTGTCTGTCATCTGGATGAGTTCCCATGGAAAAGGCTGGTTCCGTGAACTTTTGCTCGGCAGCACAGCGTATACGGTGGCTATGAACGCAAAACGACCGGTGATCATCATCCGTAAGCCGGAATTAGGGGAAACAAATAAGGCTGGTCTCTCCGGATGATTTCATAACGGTTGTCATTGTGTTCATCCCGAATGCAACATCAGAGCATTCCCGATCGGATAACGTATCGATGTCCTGTCCTTTATATTAACGGCGCGAGCTTCTGGCGACTATAATTCTCCTGAGGTTTAACATCCTCCAAAAACACTTATATCAAGGGCAGGTGAATTCAGACGTTTGGAATAGATAAATCCTGAATGAGCAGGAACAGTTCCACCCGTAATTCTGCTGCCTGCAGAAAAGCACTCTTTGGGAAAAGAAGAGCAAGAACCTGATATTAATAATCAGGTTTTTTTACCAGGCCAAAATACTGGACAGGTATGATATACCTGCGCTGACTATGCGAATTTTTTCCTAGGCAAACCTGCCCAGGATCCCCAGGGTAAACGCCATCACCAGCAGAGCCACGGTTTCGGTCAAACCTAATATGATCATGTAATTGCCGAATCCTTTACCGGTTTCTCCCATGGCATCGCAGGCGCAGGCAGCACATGAACCCTGAAAGTATGCAGAAAGGCCTATAGCTGCGCCGCAAAAGGCGCCGATACCCCAAAGGTCATTGCCTTGTGCGGCAAGTTCATACATCCTGTTCATTACGATCATACCATAAATCGTCTGGGTAAGCGGCGCAGCGGCAAATGCAACGAGCAAAAATGCTGCCGGCTTATTCTGGCTGTAATTCTTCTTCCATGCCCCTATTGCAGCCATTCCTGCGATACCTGCGCCGGCGGCAGACCCTAAGGCCGACAAGCCAAGCACCAGACCTAATCCCAGATCCCCAGTCATGATATTCTCCTGTTCATTCTTTGAGCGGCTCGAATGTAAACCCACTCCATGATACATTCGCATGCCCCGAAAATTCCAGCACATTGAGCCTGACGCCGTGCACAAGTACTGACATCGGCCCAAGGATGATGTTTAAGCTATGGCCGATTAAAATAATTACTACTCCTGCCGCTAACGCTACGACACCATCCCCCATTCCTGATGACAATGTATTCGTAGTCTCTGCTATGGCGAGAGTTGCCAGGCCAACTGCAAAAAGACGTATATACGAGATCACATCGGTAAAATTATTCATAAGACTCAATGCCACCGTCCCCAACCCTTCTCCGATGCCTCTGAGCACATGAGCCTGGGGGTTGGTACATAAAATCACAAGAACAATCCCTGTAGCAAACAACCATATCCCCCAAGAGGGGAATTCTGCTCCCAGGATTATCGTCCGGGCTATGAAAAATGCGGTCCAGAGTACGCATATCCATCCGACATCAGCAAGCGCTTTCAGCGACGGAAATTTCAGGTATGCCCGCCAGGAATGGGCAATGGAGAGGTGCAACGCTCCCAGGAAGAAGCAGAACGTCTGCATTACGTTGGCATCGTTTAACTGTGGAACAAGAGGCTTAAATCCTAATTTTAGCAACCATGCCTGGCCAAAAAAGGTGCCAGTCAGAACACCCCACACTATTGCGCAGGAACCTAAGAGATAAAAAAGTGAAACCGTCGTTTTCATCTCCGTATTCAGCTTCACCATTTTCTGTAATCCCAGCGTGATCAGGATATAGACCAGCCCATAACCTGCATCACCTATGAGAATGCCGAAAAAAATGGCAAAAAAAATCAGAAACGGCATACTTACGTCAAGTTCACGATATCCGGGCGTGAGCCCAAGGAGCTCAAACACAGGCTTGATCCTATCGACCCATTTCGGATTGCGCAGGAGCGTAGGTACATTATCCTCGGCCGAAGGATCCGTGATCATGATCCCCCATTTCCTGCTTCTGGCCTCGGCAAACAACTGCCCTTCAAGGTCATACGGGAGGTATCCAGTAACGTAACCGATTGCCCCTTCTTTCCCCATGCCGCTTACTACCTGCCGGAATTCGATCTCTTTCTCCAGTTTTTCCTTTATTCCCAAAAAGGCTTCATAGTAGCAAGCAGATTCAATAATTTCGTCGTTAATTTTCTCAATATCCTTATTATTTGCGGCGAGTCGTGATTTGAGCGAAGACAGGCTGTGTTCAGGCGGAATAATTTCCTTAAAAGTACATTCGAATTGCCTGCGGGATATCGCCACGCAATGGGCGATGTCGCCTGCAGTAAATATCGTTTTCACTATCACGTCATCGGGAAAACTTTTTATTTCTTTTACCGGTACTTGGTAAAGATTGATATAAATGCCCCTTTGGCTCAGGTTTTGAATCTGGTTGAGATCAACATCCCCCCAGTGTTCCCACTCATTGATTTGACCGATTATATTTCTGGATGAGGACTCCAGTTGTTCCTGGCGCTTGCCGAGTTCGATGATATGGTTTGCAACGGCTATCCAGTCACCTATGATTTTATTCTGAGGTTGAATGGTTTTCTCTGACATTATCGCCCGGTTCAGGACATCAAACGAGGAATTAATCAAGGCCCCTTTTTCCTGGAACGCGGATAAATTTCTATCGTCAGGCGGATTCTGGTGCTCAACGTGTAAAACCCCCAATGTACGCAGATATTTTACTGTTGTTTCTGCATCTCCGGTTTTAAAAAGGATGGTAGCCTTTTTCATCGGAACAATCATACCGCCATCTCCTCAAAATTTGCTTCTTCGATTTTATTTTTGGCAATTTTGCTGCGACCAACGGCATTGGTCATCTGGTCGCCGATATAGATTTTAATCAGGCGGATTGCTTCTTTTGCCTCGGGGATTTTTATCTTTTCGAACAGATTGACGCGCTGCGTGGTAATACGCAATTCATGCTTTAGAACAGATATTCCTTTTTCAATAACTTGTATCTCTTCTTGCAAAGAGACCATATCCCTTAATGTTTCTAATCCTGCGTCCACCCAAAGAGGTGTCAGAAATAAATCATACTCTGCTTTGTCAAAATCTACTTGTTCAAAAACCGGTATATCGATCCCGGCAATATTTTTCTTTGCGGTGAAGATTTTTTCAGGTGTAAGCCATTGCCTGATTTCGGGAACCTCAACTAAAAGCCCCAACCAGTTTTCCGCTGATTTTTTCTTTTCGGATAAGGAATTCTTTCTGTCTTTCAGAGCGCTCTGCTGGTGTAAAATTTCAAGCTGCAGCTGCTGCTTTTTAAGCTGCAGTGTGGGCAGATATCTCTCGTACTGCCGCAGGGCATCCCTTTGTCTTTTCAATTCACCCTGTGTAAATTTAATTTTCATGCTTGCCTGGCCAATACTGATCTATGATGGATTTCTTAATCCCGGTTTCTTCCGGAGAGAAACAATCGTGCAAAATCTCCCAGCCCAGATCCAGCGCTTTCTCCAAGGGGATATTTACCTTTAACGACATCATTTTATTTTCAAAGAGTTTTCCATATTTAAGAAGTTTCATATCCCAGGCACTCATCTGAAATCCCATTGCCTGCTTTTCCAGTGCTTCGCGGTAATCGGCAAAAAGCTGGATCATCGTATCCATAATCGTCCGGTGATCATCCCGGGTTTTGCCATTGACCAGCTGCTTCAGGCGACTTAAGGAACCGAATGGTTCGATAACACTGTTCTTAAGATAAAATTGTCCTTCTGTAATATAGCCGGTATTGTCTGGAATCGGATGGGTTACGTCATCTCCAGGCATGGTGGTTACTGCAAGAATTGTGATCGAGCCCGCGGTGTCAAAATCAACCGCCTTTTCATAGCGGGCTGCAAGGAGGCTGTAAAGATCTCCCGGATATCCACGGTTAGAAGGAATCTGTTGCATGGTGATGGCAATCTCTTTTAACGCATCGCAGAAATTGCTCATATCCGTCAATAGTACCAGAACCCGTTTTCCCTCCAGGGCAAAATTCTCTGCCACCGCCAGACTGATATCCGGAACGAGTAAACACTCCACAACCGGATCGGCTGCGGTATGCATAAACACAATCGAATGGGAAAGTGCACCATGCTCTTCCAGGGTGTCTCTGAAGAAAAGGTAATCATCATATTTTAAACCCATGCCACCTAAAATAATGATATCAATTTCCGCCTGGGTTCCGATTCTTGCCAGCAGTTCGTTGTAAGGTTCGCCAGCGATGGAAAATATTGGAAGCTTCTGGGATTCAACTAAAGAATTAAATACATCGATCATGGGTATGCCGGTACGAATCATCTTGTTCGGGATAATTCTTTTTACCGGGTTAACCGGTGGCCCGCCAATGTCGACAAGATTTTCAGAAAGTTCTGGCCCATTATCAAGGGGTTTACCGCTGCCGTTAAAAATGCGACCTAAAAGCATAGTGCCGGTGGCGATACGCATCGGGTGACCTAGAAACCTTATCCTGTCCCCGGTAGAAATGCCACGGCTTCCGGCAAAAACCTGTAAAAATGCTTTTTTCCCATCAAGGCGGATAACCTGGGCCAGGGAAGTTCCACGTCTGGTAGTTACCTGGGCAAGCTCCGTAATGCCTACGTTTTCCGCCTCGACAGTAATGACATCCCCGACAATCTGGCTTATGCTGGTATATAATTTCTGCATGCTAACCTTTCCTTGAACGCCCGAGTAAAAACGCCCTGATCTCTTTCTCGGTTCCTTCAAACGCATCGCTCTGCCAGGTAATGGAGTTCCAGTCCCTGAAAAGCTGTCTCAGCTGCTGGAAAAAATGTAAAGCCGCATTTTTATCTTCAAAGATGAATTCCGATTCCAGAATACGGTAAATAAAATCAAAAATGTAAATCTGCCGTTCTTTGCGGGTAGCTTCATCAACTGCGTCAAAGGCATTCTGTTGCAGATAGACAAAATCAAAAAATTCTGCTTTGAGGTAGTCCACATAATCGGAAAGCGACGTCCCTTCTTCTCCGATAACTTTCATCATTTGCGCAATATCGAAACCTTTGCGCAGAATCCCGTGCCCCCGCTCTTTCTGCTTCGCGTCAATAAAACTTTTATATTTGCTCCAACTGATTAACGGGTCTATTGCAGGGTATCTGCGGGCATCTGAACGACTACGTGAAAGGCCGTGGAAAGCACCAACTACTTTTAACGTTGCCTGGGTTACCGGCTCTTCAAAGTTACCCCCTGCAGGGCTAACAGCTCCGCCAATAGTAACCGAACCGGTTGAACCGTCATGTAAACGTACCACACCTGCCCTTTCGTAGAAAGAGGCGATACGCGACTCTAAATATGCAGGGAACGCCTCTTCTCCGGGGATTTCTTCGAGCCTCCCGGACATTTCACGCATTGCCTGAGCCCAACGCGAGGTGGAATCCGCAAGTAAAAGCACGTGAAGGCCCATCTGACGGTAATATTCGGCTATGGTTACCGCCGTATAGACACTCGATTCCCTCGCTGCTACAGGCATGGAACTGGTATTACAGATAATGACGGTCCGGTCGCTCAAAGGGCGGTTGGTTCTGGGATCAACAATAGATGGGAATGTTCTTAATGTTTCGACAATTTCTCCCGCTCGTTCACCACAGGCAGCAATAACTACCACATCCACATCGGCATGCCGGCTGATTAATTGCTGTAAGACCGTCTTCCCTGCTCCAAAAGGGCCGGGAATACAATACGTTCCTCCCCGGGCGACAGGAAAGAGCGAATCGATAAGACGCATCTTGGTAACTAAAGGTTCGTCGGGTTTCAGTCTCTCCGCATATGCCTGAATCGGGATTTTCACCGGCCAGTTCTGGCTTAAATACACAGGATATTTCGTTCCTTTCTGGTCTTTTATCCATGCAACCGCCTCGCGTATCGTGAACTTGCCGGCATTTTCTATCGACACAATTTCATAATTCCCCTGTAAGGAGAAGGGAACCATACAGTAGTGTTTGAATATTTTTTCCGCAACAAATCCGATTTTATCTCCAGCACGTACTCTGCCACCAGTTTTCATCAGAGGAGTGAAATCCCAGACCTCCGTATCAGAAAGTGCCTTTATATAGACGCCACGCTGTAAGAAAAAGCCGCATTGTCTGGCGATCTCCGGTAAAGGATTTTGCAGGCCGTCGAATATCTGACCGAGCATCCCCGGCCCTAACTCAACCGAAAGCAGCTCTCCGGTAAACTCAACCTCTTCACCAATTTTTAAACCGCCGGTTGCCTCATAGACCTGCATCTCTGCAAGGTTGCCGCGAACACGGATAATCTCTGACTTAAGACGTTCTGCTTCGTGCAGGATATAGGCAACCTCATTCTGCATCACCGGAGAATCGAAACTGACAGTTACCATATTGCCGCTGATTTTGGTAATACGGCCTTTTCTTGGTACTGTCATTTACACCCCGTTAATGCTGTAAAGCCTGTTCAAGCAGAATCGTTCCGTCCGCATTGCGTATCTTCTCCCAACGCTGGAGTATCAATAATTTATAGGCATAGGTTATCAATAAATCCAGATCAAAATAGTGACCTGTTGACAACTCCTCTAAAGCCTTCCAGCGGATCTCATCGAGAGTCTTTTCTGCATCAAGGATGGATGTATTTGTGTTCGCTACCATAACAACAGGTACGAGCGAAGACCCGCTGTAATCAACGGTACGCAGATATGTCGCAGGGTCAACGTGTTTTCCGCTTGCACGTATCTTAACCAACTCGTTTCTTAAGGCACCTTCGAATTCGATCCATTTCTGAATAGTCCGGTGTCTTTTGCCATTTTCCCGATATTGTTCAGGTTTCGGCAACGTACATACCAGGTGATAGTCTTTTTTTGGGATAAACGGGCGACATACTTCTAAAAACCGCTCAAAAGAAAATGGCGGCTTCATGCCGAAATGCAGCATAGGCAGGCTTGCAATCAGATAGGGATAAAAATCTGCCATCTCACTTCATTTCCTTCATTGCTTCCTGAAGAATCTGGTTTAATTTCGGCTTAACATATGTGCCGATATAGTCTGCCAGAGCTTTGTCGGTAAAATCAAAGCAGGATTTTCCGTTGTCAAAACTTATGGTAAAACCTCCTGAAATTTCTTCTGCGGGCCTCAAAATGATCTTTTTCTTTGTTTCTCCCCTGAGTTTGTGTAAAAAGTGTTTTTCCAGGGTTTCCAGATCATCATTATTGATTGAAACCGTAATGTCGCTACTTTCCCCCGCGCTATAGTCCCTGATCACTTCTGATAAAAGTTTATATAGTGCCTCGGGTGTCAAGGCCTGCTGGGTATCTGAAACCACAATACGCCCGAGCATGGCATTAATTTCTTTTCTTAAGGAGAGCAGCAGATCCCTTCCTGCTTGAGTAAGCAGGGTTTTTCCTGTTTCGTCTTCACGGCGAATCCTGTCTTTTGCGGCAGCAATCATTTCCTCTGCCTCATGCTTTGCCCGTGCAAGGATATCATCGGCTCTTTGCCTGGCCGCCACTTCAATATTTTGAGCCTTTTCCTCTGCGGCCTTGATTCCTTCCTGATTTATTTTTTCGATCAAGTCTCTAATCTCTTCTGCCATATGAAAACCCCTTGATTTTTATGGTATATCAGGAGGGCATAAAACATTTTTATGAGCTCACTGCCGCTTTGACGTACGTACATCGCAAGATTTCGATTACTTGGTAGTAGGTGCCCTTCCTTTAAAACCATTGACTCCAAAATTTCTGATCAGAAGAACAGGTCGGCCAGACAATGCTGTATTGATTTCCTGAATCAGTAATACCATGATATTCCAATCTACCTGATATGGATAATTTAAATTATAACAAAAAAGAGAGTAAGAACAACGGGGGATAACGAAGATGTTTGGAAAGGTATTAGTTCCCACAGATTTTTCTGAACACACAAAAAAAACAATTATATGCCTGACCAGAATCCCCGGGCTACAGGAGATCGTCCTCCAGCATGTTGTCGATGCCACCCAGCACACTAAGCACGGTTGGACACACGAGGCACATATCGAGAATGTCAGAATTCAGCTGGCAGAGGAAAAAAAATTCCTGGAAAGTCTTGGATTTATCGTCAAGGTGACCGTTGATGTCATCACAAGTGGCGATATCTCAACTGCAATTCTCAGGAAGGCCGATTGCGAGAACGTTTCACACATTATTATCGGTTCCCGCGGGAGAGGACTTGTTAAGGGCCTCCTGCTTGGGAGCGTTTCGGCTGATATATTGCGCCATGGAAAGACGCATATTTTGATCATCCGTGACAGTCTTGCCGAAGAGCTTGAGGGGGCCGTATTTAGCAGGTTCTGCTCCGGCATATTCTCCCATGTATTAGTACCCACAGATTTTTCTGAATCTGCCCAAAAGGCGCTGTCATCAATAAAAGATATTGAAGGATTAGGCGAGGTACATTTACTTCATGTCGTGACGAAGGGGGAAACCCAAGATGAGATCGAGGCAAATGTCCAGGAGGCGACAAAAAAGCTGGAGAGAATCAAAACCGACCTTGCTGGTGCAGGGTTCACAATAAAGATCCATATACGCTTAGGTCGACCGCCTGACGAGATCATCAGCCTTGCAGACAGAGAGGATATCTCACTAATTCTTATGAGCGCGCACGGGAAAAGTTTATTGACGGAGCTTCTCATCGGGAGTACCACGCTTGGTGTCGCCATTCACACTAACCGACCCCTGATGGTCATCAGGACGCCTGCCAAACAGCGGAATTAAGAGCGCGCACGGGCTTTTTTTAGAAAGAGGTGTTCCGTACAATAGTACCTTTCTTTTCCGGATTTCCAGAGAAATGTCAGCATATCTCAATTGCTTCCCTGATTTTGGCAATATGCTCCCTTATCCGTATAGTACTGCTTTGCCAGCCTGAGACCCAAAATATTGCGGATCCAAGATTTATTCTGGCATTTTATCCAAGAAAAACTATTTAATCAGAATCAAAAGATTAAGTTGAGGATGGGAGTATGCCGGATGTGACAAATGACGAGCGGGGTAGAAGAATTTTTCAGCTGCACAAGGAGCGGGCAGTCGAGACAGCAATAGAGAAGATCCGCCACAACCCGGGATCCAAGTGGTCTGCATTTTCATCGCATGATATAAAAACGCTGACTTACATCCTTGGCGAGACGTGGGTCTCTGTGGGGAGACAAATCTGGGAACAGAGTTCCTTTACCCGCCTGACAAGAAAAGATCTGGAAGAGATCATCAGTATCGGAAACGATGTGAAAAGCAAGAAGTTGCGGGAGGCGACGGGGATCGATAAAATCTGCGGGATCCTCAAGGGATCCATCTGATGAGAGAGAAACAGGATCCTTGACTCTTACAATAATCACTTTTACTCTTTTTTCAATTTCTAAAAAAAATTGTAACTGTTCAGCAGGTCCGATAAGCGTTTAGAGGGGTGAAAGGATTTCCTGAAATACATCAACAAGCGAGGCGAGGACCGGCCGTTCATTTTTCTTAACTGTTGAGAGATACCCGCGAATCCTGCAGAAGGCGGCAGCGCCCTCCTCACTTCGGAATGTCCCGGAGATTTTCTGCTGGAGTTTGGCCATTCTAATATCCCGTTCCGCCTGATTATTTGAGAAGGGAATTGAGAAATTGTGCATGAAAGACAAGATCTCACGCTGGAATGTCTTACAGCGGTCAAGCAGGTTTCTGGCTTTCGACTGTTTCTTACGGCCGCGTTTCCGGTGGGAATGTGAACTTGCCGGGACCGGATTCTCGTTCAATCCATTCCGGATAATCCGAAAAATACCGGTCCTCAAAATCTGATATCTTCAGAGGACTAAGAGTACATGAGTGTTCCCGCACACAATCCACCTCACGCTTGATCTCCAGAATGAGATCGTGAAGTTCTTCACTCCAGGATTGCCGATAATTCTCCGATATTCCTTTCAACTCGCGAAGCAGGTGAGTGTTGCAGAGAGCATGACGACTCGGATACCGGAAATACGGTGCCCAGAAATCATGAACCATAGTACCTTTGAATCGTGGCAGGATCTGCATGTCATCGGTTGCCAGATTTCCACGTTTTCGATGGTGACCATACCAAGTAAGGAATTCGGTACTTGCGACGTGCAACCATTGCCGGATACCGGTGACCTGCATTCCGGTCTCATCAACATGAAGTACCTGTGCTCCCGTCAGGAGTTCTCGTATCTGTCCTTCAACTCCTGCAAGGTTCTGGTGGCAGTCCTGAACAGCATTAACCAGCGTTCCGGCGCTGAGGGAACGTCCAAAAATATCTGAGAATGTCTCACGAACCCGGTCATAGGGAAGGAGCTGGTAGATACAGAGATAAACCATCAGCGCCTTGAGGTTTCGGCCATACTGGACTGTGAACTGCACATCCGAGGGAAATTCTGCTCGGTTGACCCGGCCACAGTGCGGGCATTGTTTGTGCTCTGCACGGTGTTCGGTGACTTCGATCCTGAACTCGGCATCATGCACCTGGCGCCGCTCACTCTTGACCGGCTTCACATCTTCAAGGGATGCTCCGCATCCCAGACATACTTGCACTGAATGTACTTCGATTTTATCGGGATTCTCTACCATTTCCAGGGTCTGGCCCTTATGCCCCTTCTGCCCTCCAGGTGGATTCTCTCCCCTCTTACGGGGACTCTGGGGTCTCCGGTATCCATCCGTGGATGGTGGCTGACTGCTATTCCGACTGTTCCGGTTCAGTCGTGCCTCTAACTCGACTATCCGGGCTTCCAGCTGTACAATCTTTTCTGTGAGCTGAGTGATTATCCGATCCTGCCGTTCTATGATGTCGACTATGGCTTCCGGTTTGGTTCTGCATAACTCCAGAATCTCTTCGCGGTTGATTGCCATCTATGTTTATTGAAGAGCTCTTGGTATTTTGATCTGCCGGTTTGTTCGTCTGGAGATATCTGAATAGTTACAAAAAATTTAAGTGAAGCGATTCTTGTTTTAAGGAATGAAATGACACTCCAAAAAACCGTAGGCTGCCTTAAATTCTGTCATGCATCCGGCACCTGATGCCTTCCTGTTCTCCATACTTCACGGCCTGCGGTTTTAATTCGCCCGTATCACGGAACAAAAAATGTCTGCTGTTTATGCCAGACCAAGATACTGTGGAATAAAGAGAATGCCAAAGAAGCAGACCATCAGAACTAGTCCGAGAGGGACTCCTCTTCTTGCCCACTCCTTACTCGTGATTTCCAGTTTTCCTGCAGCAATGATATTGGGAATGTTTCCGGGGATAAGCATCCCTCCGGCAATAATAAGCCCCATAATTGCGCTTTTTATCTGCTGGACAGACAGGATCGGGCTGATCTCAGCGGCCGCAAGCGTAGCGTTATCGAGCACAGCAGAGACCATATTTACCCAGTAAAGACCTTCAGCCGGGATATGTATCACGTAATCGACGACGACAGGTTTGAAACCTTCGCCAAGAAAGACCAGCGCCATAATAAACAGGTATACTTTTCCGGCACGTACAACAACCTGCCTGATTGTCTCCCGCTGGAGGTGGCATTCGGTCACTCCAGTTCCGGTCCCGCCTCTTTTGTACATGATGACGCCGATAATTCCCAGTAGGGTGACGGCAGGTATGATATAGATGCCCAAGATACGAAGGAGAAAATCGAAGCCGGCATAGTGGGGGGCTCCGGAAAGCTTGGTTACAACAATAGTAGAGAGGGGCTCACCGAGCGGTGTTAAAGCAGCACCCAGCCCGATTGCAAAGCAGGCAACAACGGTAATGTCAATCTTGGAACCCCGGTCCAGCGGCAGTGCACAGATAATTTCGACAAGCAGAATCGATGCAAGTATTGCGGAGATCACACTCGAGATGAGTCCCAGAATGAGAATGAGTCCGAAAATGATACCGGGTACAGGGAATTTTTTCACCAGGTTATATATTGCCAGCTCGATTTGCCGGTACCATATATAGATGACAATTCCAACGAGGAGGACTATCTGAACGATACCAATTGGTATCCCATAAATATTGGTAATATTCAGCGGGGTGGTCAGGGCTTCTGTCAGAATCTCCCAGCTCCAGCCGGTATGTTCACCAGTAACGGGTATAAAACCAGAGAAAGTCAGTGCAAGTACTCCTGAGGCGAACAGGAAAATCTCGAGATTGCGTTCAATTGCCCGGACTTTGAATGGCAGGACTAAAACAGCAATGAATATGATGGCGAGGCAGATTTTTGCCTGCAAAACATCCAGCATCCTAATTTTATTGGAGGATGATGCTTGTAAATCTATTGAATTTTTTGTTTAAACCAGGAAAGGTACGAACCAATCGAACCACATGAACATTATCCCACCATCCGAACTCACCATTTTTTTCATCAGAGGATTTCATGTTTATTTGCTTTCGATTGTCATACTCAAATGGGGAGCCATAAAGGTTATCAAGTGAAAGGGAAATGAGAGTGATGATCACGCATTTGTGTGTGAGGGACCGGGGGTTGAAAAATGCCGGATGTATCACAGAAAGAAATCGGAAAACGTCTTTACCATGTACACCGTGAGAAGAGAGTGGAAGAGGCTATAAAAAAAATAAAACCTGGTGTTGGCAGTGAGTGGAGCTCATTTACCCGCGAAGATATCGTACTCCTTAGTCATCTGCTGCAATGCACCTGGAATGTAATTGATCAGAAGATCTGGGAGAATATACCCTTCAGCCACCTGACAAAAAACGATGTCCGGAAAATTCTTTCATTTGGTGAGGGGGTCAGTCCGGGGAAGAATCCGGATACAGCTGCAGTTAATGAAATCAAAAAAATACTGCTCTCCCTTACCTGATCCTTATTTTTCGAACTTGGCCATTATACACCAGGGATATCACAAAAAAATAAAAGTGTGCCGTGACTATGAGGATAGCGACGTCGCTACTGCGACACACTCTTCAATCGAGCCGATCCGGGCGACTGCGCCACACATATCCGGCACATAAGCAAGAGCCTTGCCACTGTTGACCATAATCGCCGGGTATCGCTCCATAACCGGGGAGACCACCATACACGTATCGGCAAATACCCGTGCACCACTCCTTTCAATGCTACTGACAGTCTTTAAGTTTTTATCAATTACCCCTTGCGCGGCAAAGACATAGAGGGGCTTGGTCACAGTTTTTCCTTTCAGGAGCCTTGCGATCCCGATAAGTTCCCCGGGGGAGCAGTGCGGACAGCCTACCGCAACTGCATCGACCGGGATCTCGTTAAAGAGCCGCTCAATCTCGGCATGTTCTACTGAAATAACCTCAAGACCAACCAGATTGTAATTAGCCTTCTTTGCCTCCGGGGTGACATTATCGACATGATAGAGAGCCACTGCTCCGGTTGCAGCCATCGCCGCACCAAGCGCTTTCAGCTGGTCGGGATCCGGTGTAATGCCCCGGAAATACGGTATTTTATTACCCACCAGTTTCCCTACATGATAACCAAGCGCACCGTAATGGGCAATGCTCCAGTCGGTTTCATCGGGTTTTACTTCTAAGATCACGTGGGGTATACGATTTTTTTCGAGATGCAGTCCGTAACAGGGAGTTTTTCCAATCAGTGCAGCAGCGAGAGCACTCGGCCCTCCCTCCCGGTTTGTCCGTGCCCCGACAACAGAATTTGCATAACTGACAGCAGATGATTCAGACCATGCAAGATGATCTCCAAAAGAAGTTTTATGCAGGTAATAAGGGGTGCAGGTACATTCAAGATTCACTCCAAGCCGATCATATGCCGCGATCACCGCCTGCTGGTTTGCTGCAAACTCCGGATCTATACCCATCTCCTTCCATCGTCCGCGCGGCATGCCGATGGGATTTAGCACTGCCGGAACCACTGCACGGGCATCAAGGCTCGACAGCCATGCAAGCCCGTATTCACCGATCGTTTTGTACGAAGCCCCACTGACCTGTGCACTTTTTATTCCGACAAGTCGTTCTGCGCCAAAGACTTTCCCGAGAGCTACGAGAAGTTCCATCATCTTTTGCCGGGTCTCGCCCTTTTCACCGGCAAGGATCCCCTCGTCATCAGGATCAAGATACATCGGGTTCACCAGGTCGCGCGTGAAAACTCGTCCTCGCGCCCGATCACCATGGTTGCATCGACCCCGACCTTCACGTTGGTACCATCTTCGAGCTGGCAGGGATCGAGAGATGAACCCCGCACACCCGTTATCACCATGACATCCCGGTCACCACTCACGCGGGTAGCGATGGCGTACTCCACATCATTCGGATTACAGGGATCAATATCTTCATCCACGACGACAACATGCTTGAGGGAGGTGTGTGCGGCAAATGCGGCCATAATCGCGTTCTTAGCGTCACCCTGCGTACTCTTTTTAATCTGGATTACTGCATGGAGGTAGCCACAACCTCCTTTGGTCAACACGACGTTAGTCACTTCAGTTACACCGGCAACAGCACGGTAGATCTTCGGTTCATAGGGAACGCCCATCAGCATTTTGTGTTCATCACCACCGGGCAGGATGCCGTGATAGATGAAATTTTGTTTGAGATACATGCCCGTAAATTCAATCACCGGTTGTTGTCGCATGGGATCATAGGTTCCGGTGATGTCTACAAAGGGGCCTTCATCGGTGACTTCCCCGCCGATATATCCTTCAAGGACGATCTCGGCATCAGGGACAAGCACCCCATTGCTGCATCGCCGGACCGTGATTTCCCCGCCGAGAAGTTCAGCCGCAAAACCAAGTTCCTTACCGGAAGGAACCCGGGTGCAACTTGCAAACGTAACGGCGGGATCTGTCCCTATGGTAACCGCGACGGGGAGTTGCTCATGCTTCGCCAGTGCTTTTCCCAGCATCACGTGCGTATGCCTGCCCTCAACAAGCCTGGCTGCTACCCGGTGATCGTCCAGCACCAGCATTCGGTGGATTGCTGCATTCTCCACTCCATCAAACCGGGAAAAAACAATGCCGGATGTCAGGTACTTCCCGGCATCCTTGGGGAAGTGATGCATAACAGGAATTGAGGAAAGACTGGGTTTTTTCATCGTGAGTGTCCCTGCAGTTTTTACTTTCCCGTCGAATTTTGCCTCGGCAAGTGTTTTTACCATCTTCTTCTCGTCAATTCCGAGGGCAATCGAAAGCGCACGCCGGCTTGCGGTCAGGTTCATTACTGCCCGGGCTCCATCGATCTTATGGAAAAACAGGAGTTTATCGGTAGTACTTGCCATCTTTGGTGCTTGCATATCAGCTGAAACCGGCTTCTCGACATCAATAACGAGCCCGTGTTCCCGCATTTTTTCGATAAATTCACGCATCGTAACCGCCCCAGCGCTTTACAAGAGTATGTTCAACCCCAAGATGATCGAGCACACGGGCAACGACCATATCCACCAGATCGTCTATTGTGCCCGGGTTGTGGTAGAACCCCGGGCAGGCCGGCATAATCGTTGCTCCGGCATCCACGGCGGCAAGCATGTTCTTTAAATGGATTTTTGAGAGCGGCATCTCCCGGGTGACAAGGATACAGGTTCGGTTCTCTTTGAGGCAGACATCCGCAGTCCGGGTTATCAGGTTGTCTGCATATCCCGATGCTATTGCCGCAAGCGTTTTTGCACTGCAGGGAATCACGACCATTCCATCAACATGGTGAGATCCGCTCGCGATCGATGCGCCCATCTTGTCTATCGCATGGTACATTGCGTCGAACCCTTCGAAAGATACCCCTTCATGAGCAGCAATCTCCCCTGCAACATTTGAAACGATGATGTGAATTTTCGCATCCCTGCAGAGCACTTCAAGCAGCCGTCGGGCATAGCATGCCCCGCTTGCACCCGTCACTCCGATAATAAACTCTTTTTGCATCTTACTTTGCGCTCTCCTGTGATACCAATGTCGGACTTGTGATAAAAAGAGTTTATGGCGGAATCGATGGAAAAAAGATTCATTTTGTTTTGGGCGGTGCAAAAAAACGGTATCGGACGTGGGCTTCCTCGATGCGTCGGGCGTGTTTCGGGTTCAGGTCACGGCGCGCTTCAATTACGATAGTATTGAGAATATTGTGAAGCCGGATAGTATCGTAATCCTTGTCCTTGTGTTCATTTAAAAAGTCCAGAAGATCACTCGTACTCTTAAGCACACCCGAACTTCCCACAAGATTCAGGCGGTTGAGTGTTATAGCGAGATTCTTTTTTGCGATATCCATCTTATATGGATCGCCACTGGCAAGGTTCAGCTCGGTAATCGCATTTAAAAGATCGGTATAGACTTTGAGTTTATGGGAGCTTTCATGCATCCTATGCTCGGCACTGCGAAGTTTCAACAATGTAAAGGTCATGATAACAATAATTGCCACCACGCCACCTGTCACTACAATCCAGTCTTCGATCATCAACGTTCACCTTAAAAGTTATGGGTTCCTCTTTGCCAGAATGACATCAACCTTGACGAGATACCCTCTCATCTCAATTTCATAGAGTCCGGTACTATACATGGGTATCAGATGGTGGAGTTCAAAACCGTTGGTATGACCATAACCGTACGTGTCTCTATGCCCGCTATCCCTGTTGGTTACGTTCATCGTGAACCAGCTATCAGTTAGGTTTTCAGTGAGTGGAAGCACGTCAAACCCTATTCCCCACGAAGCGTTGTCCACCCTCTTCTGTTCGACATACACATCCTTTTCACTCTGGAAAGAATACGACCCCTTCAAGTAATGATCACCAAGGGTGAAAGAGGGTTGCGGAGAGGGAATCGTTGTGGTCTGGGTTATCACAGCTGTTTGTTCAGAAGTTGGAAGAGTTGGTGCCGGTGTAGCGGGTCCCGGACCCTGAGTACATCCAGAAATAATTACTACTATAACGACGAGCGTAAGAATAACGAACGTGTGTATGTTCATATGAGTGAGTGTTGGGGAGAGAATATATTATTTTTCACTAATGTTCTGTATTATTCTGGCTGAGGTTTTTTTTCGGCCAGTATGTGCAAAGAAGCAAAAATTACCTCATTCAGGAGGATGATTCGGGAATGGAAACACCCGTGTCAAAGTCATCTTATTCACATGAGAACAGCGAATCCTGCCGTGTCGGTTTTTTGATATGTAGAACATCGCAACTGGCCTCAGCAACCTGATCCCTGTACTCAGGGAGTGTATACACACCAAGACGCCATTGTTCACGTCGCGTTGCATTGAGGGTGCGGATGCGTGGGGATATCTCCTTGAAACCGACTGCAGTATACCTGTTATTCACCCGAACACCAAGCGACATCTCGCTGGGAACCGGGGGGATATCCACCAGAACCTGATGCGGCAAAAGACCGGCATCTGAAGCGATATTTCCTGCAAACTCCCGGCATTTTTCAATTGGTACTCCCTGCTCAAAAAGCGTTGTATTAACCTGGTCACTTCCTGCGAAGACCGCCCGTTTATAAAGCCGGCGTTCGTAGAGCCGAAGGGCAAGGTCCCGGGCGACGGGATTTTCTGATGTCTGCAGCGCATGCAGGCAGCTCGCATCATCCATCTTGAAGAGAGACCGGGCAACCTCTTTTTTTGTTCCATCAAGATGTTCAAGTACCGCGAGCTGGTACATACTCTCTCCAATCCGGCTCACATGATGGAAATAGACCGTCGGCCTCATCAGGGTGCGTGCGATAAGCAGCGATTCTGCCGCATTCACCCCATTTTCGTCAAGAACTGTCCCCTCGCTGGTCCGGACCAGGTGCCGGATAAGACGCTGGGCATCAACCGACCCATAGGGCGCGCCGGTGTAATACGCATCCCTGAGAAGGTAATCCATCCGGTCCACATCAAGGTCTCCATGAATTATCCCGGACAGCGAATGTTTTCCTTTCACCACGGCGCAGACCTCTTCAGGATTAATTCCCCATGAAAGAAGCGCACCTCCTGCCATTTCATCGACAATCATTTCGATGTCATCATGAGAACGACCAAGGAATTTCTGCATGAGCGGTTCACTTGCATGAGAGAATGGTCCGTGGCCGATGTCATGGAGAAGTGCTGAAGCGACAACCAGCGTATGCTCAGTATCGATAAGCCCAAACCGGCGCGAAGCCACATCCGCAAGATACATGGTACCGAGCGAGTGCTCAAAGCGCGTATGGTTGGCGCCGGGGTATACGAGATACGAAAAACCGAGCTGTTTAATATAGCGTAGACGCTGGAGTATTGGCGAATCGAGCAGGGCAAGTGCAAAATCCTCCACCTCAATATAGCCATGGACCGGGTCTTTTATGATCTTCACGGATTCACTAAAAGAATCTTCATATACATCGCATAAAAGTATTGAGTAATGATCACATTCCTTTCTGGCGGGACAGGCACTCCGAAGCTCCTTCGGGGCATGCAGAAAGTGATGGACCGGCATGAAATATCTGTCATCGTGAATACTGCTGAGGATATATGGATATCTGGAAATCACATCTCACCGGATCTTGACACGGTAATGTACCTGTTTGCCGGGATTCTTGATACCGATACATGGTGGGGTGTCAGAAACGATTCATTTACAACCCATGATGAGATCACCCGCCTCGGTATTGATGAGTTCATAACAATCGGTGATAAGGACCGGGCAGTACATATCGCCCGTGGTGAGATGATCAGAAACGGGATGCGCCTGACCAATGCGACGAAAATTCTCTGCGACCGGTTCGGCGTCCGGGAGAATGTTCTTCCTATGACGGATACCGAAGTGACAACACAGCTGAAAACTGCACTCGGACTTATCCACTTCCAGGAATACTGGGTACGTGCAAAAGGAAAGATCGAGATAGAGCAGGTGGTGAGGAGTTATAAGAATCCCCCCGTGGCAACCATGGAAGGGCTTGCGATGATTGAAGCGAGCGAGGCCGTCGTGATCGGGCCATCCAATCCGATCACCAGCATTTCCCCGATATTGGCTTGTGAAGGGATGAGGGAGGCTATCAGGGACAAATTGGTCATAACCGTGAGTCCCTTCCTTGGCAATACCCCGTTCAGCGGTCCCGCCGGCGCTCTCATGCAGGCAGCAGGATTTGAACCCAGCTCTCAGGGGACTCTCGATTGCTACGAAGGAATTACCGATATCTTCGTGCAGGATATCCGGGATCCCGTCAGGGTTGGCAACTCTGTCAGATTTGACACCCTGATGACAAGTGAGGAAAAGAGCGTTGCACTTGCTTCTGAGATCCTCACCCTTGCAAAGGGCAGTTGATTCCCCATCTGGCCAAGTGCAAACCTATATAATACCGCGCAATAAGGGTTATCGTGGGAGAGAGGAATGAATTGGAAGATTGTCTTAACAGTCCTGACATTCTGCGTTTTAATATCCGGATGTCTATCAGGAGAAAACAACGGAAGAGGTACCCTTCAACTTACCTCATCACCATCCGGTGCTGAAGTATACCTTGACGGCCAGTTTCAGGGAAGCACCCCCTGCACCGCCGCCAGTGTGGAACCAGGAAACCATACGCTTGAATATCGTTATCCGGGGTACCAGAGCTGGTCGTCGGGTATCACAGTTCCTTCCGGAACATCTACCTTTTTCGCTGCATTAAAATCTCAAACAGACACATCGTCGACTCATGATGTTACCGGTCTGGCTACATCTTTACCTGCCAAAGTGACGATCCGGTCGAGTGATGCCTTAATGGTAATAGGAGGGTCAAATTTATTTTCCGGCACGTGCGTTGGCTGTAACAAGGTATTATTGACCCTGTACGGGCCCGGATATTACGCACAAGGTGTTTCTCTGGATTCACAAAAAACTAATTCTGCCGATGCGTGGAGTTATACATGGAATCCGGGCTACACTATTCAGTCAGGCTGGTACACACTGGTAGTGGAAGATGTGAATAAAACCACATCCGACAGGGTCGAGTTCTCGATTGTGGGAGGGGGAGAGGTTTCCATTTCATCGAACAGCTATTCAGCTGTCAGAGGAGATACCCTCCGATTGTCTGGCCGATGTACAACGGGCGCTCAAAATGTTTTGCTCGTATTGTATGGACCTGAACGATTTTCCGGTGGTATTGAATTGGGTTCGGTATCAGTCACCGCAGATAAAACCTGGAATTTCAGGTATAATCTCGATTCGGCAATGCCCACGGGGCTCTATACAATATACGTCTATGATATCCCGAAAACAGCATCCAGTACTATACAATTCACCGTCAGCCCCACGTGATTATAATAAACAATTTTTTCTGGCATTTTTCATGTGAATTTTTTTAAAAATTCAAAAATGAGCGATCTATAAAAAATATTTCAAGGTAGAGAGGAAAGTACACTGATATAGTGAATGCCCAATTAATTCGTGCTGCTTCACATCCGCTGAAATTTCCTGTAAAAACCCACGAATCGGTTAAAAAAAAGGTTAAATTATCCTAAAGATGAGAAAAACCCGTTGCAGGTATCCGATACCTATTTGAAGGATTTTATACTAATATTCGTTCGGAGAAGTTCTATGGGTGTTACAAAGAAATTCCTCAACCTGTTTAAATCGGGGAAAGCTGACGGAGAGGGGGAGAGGGAGAGGGAGTTTGTGCGCCTCCGGGATCAAACGGTGCACTATGAGAACTTCCTTACGGCACTAAGTGATGGTGATCTTGATGCCCGATGGAGTGCGGTACGATCTGTCGGAGATCTTGGTGAACCATTCATCGGACCTCTTATCCATGGACTCAAGGACGAGTACTGGATCATCAGGCGTGGATCTGCTGATACCCTCGGCAAGATTGGCGCTCCGGCTGTCGGGCCATTGATTGAGGCTTTTCAGGAACCGGGTGACGACGTGCGGCAGGAGATCGTGCGTGCACTCCAGTTAATCGGAGAGCCCGCAGCTAGTTCCCTGGTTCAGGCACTGAAACACAACCACCCGTTTATCCGGAGAGGTTCCGTTCAGGCGCTAGGAATTATTGGTGAGGCACGGGCTCTCCCCAACCTCATAGAATCTCTCAAAGACCCCGATGCCAGAGTACGTCAGGAGAGCGCAGTAGCGCTCGGCCGCATCGGGGATCCCCGTGCAGTTGGCCCGCTCATCGAAACACTCGACGATGCAAAGGAGTTTGTCCGAATGGCTGCGATGGCAACTCTCTGTTCCCTCGGAGAACCATCAATACTTCCCCTCATTCGGGCACTGACCGATCCAAACGAGGATATCTGCCGGAGAGCGACCCTCGCACTGGTCACTATTGGTGAACCGTCAATCGATACATTGATTAAAGCGCTCGGTGACAAGAACCAGGGAATTCGCAGGGGTTCGGTAGAGGTGCTTGGCCAGATCGGAAATACCAGGGCAATCCCCCCCATCGTGGAAGCACTCGATGATCCCGACAGGTCAGTCCGCATTGAAGCCGTTAAAGCACTCGCCGCTCTGGGAGTCCCTGCAATTGCACCACTCATGCAGGCATTCCGCGAGGGAGACGCGATGATGAGAACCAGCGCTATGGAGGCCCTCTGGATGCTCGGGCAACCTGCGACAACACCTCTCATTATGATACTGAAAGATGATCAGAGCGATGTTCGGAAGAGGGCAGCTCTCCTTCTCGGCGAGATCGGCGACCAGAAAGCAGTTGACCATCTGACCGGCCTCCTCACCGATCAGAATGTTTCTGTGAGACGGGAAGCATTCGAAGCGCTTGAGATGATCAAGAAGCGAACTGCACAATAACTCCCAAATATCTTTTTTTATCGCTTAATGTTCAAAAAATTCCTTTTCAGATGATCGGCGATGTGAGGATTGGAAGGAACGGATCTCTGAATTATTCTTCATGCACAACCATCATAACTTCCCGGATATATTTTCATGTGCATGGTCTCGCTCGCAGACATCCACGCGGCCGAATCAAGGATTTTTCCGCATATCATTCACACCCCCCTTGTGCATTCGCCCACCATTTCTGAGATGACCGGGGCAAATGTCTATCTCAAACTCGAAACGCTCCAGAAAGCCGGATCCTTCAAGGTTCGTGGAGCGACAAACAAGATTCTTTCCTGTGTCAATACGACCAGAGAACTAGGTGTAGTCGCTGCTTCGGCCGGGAATCACGCTCAGGGCGTCGCAGTAGCGGCACATTCTGCCGGCATTCCCGCAACTATCGTAATGCCGGAATGGTCTACCCTTACAAAACAGGAAGCGACCAGGAGTTACGGGGCTCAGGTAATAATTCATGGCAAGAGCCTGGAGGAGAGCATAGAGAAGGCACGGGAGATCGCACGCAAAGGGAACATCTTCATTCACCCGTATGATGATGATGCTGTGATCGCCGGGCAGGGAACCATAGCGCTCGAGATCCTGCATGATCTTCCAGCGACAGATATGATTGTTGTGCCGGTTGGAGGGGGAGGTCTTATTGCAGGTATTGCAACCGCAGCAAAAGCAATGAAGCCGGATATCATCATAATCGGAGCCCAGGCGGGGTTATGCCCGTCTGCCGGAGAAGCGCTCCGCCATGGCTCCCCGTGCCGGGTTCAGGCAGGAAAAACCATCGCTGACGGTATCCGGGTTGCAGAGACCGGTATTCATACGTTTCCTCTCATACTACGATATGTTGATCGACACGTCCTTGCGTCCGAAGAGGAGATTGCCGATGCCATGCTGTTGCTCCTTGAACGCAAGCACGTGGTCGCAGAAGGTGCCGGAGCCGTTCCGCTCGCTGCTCTCATGAACGGTTCCATTGATGTTCCTTCAGGCAGCAATGTTGTTCTCGTTATTAGTGGGGGAAATGTTGAAAGCTCCCTTCTCTTCCGGGTCATCCGGCAATCCCTTGCCCGCCAGGGACGTATCATGAGCTTTTCGGTATTGCTCGAAGACCAGCCCGGCGCGCTTGCCCGGATTCTCATCTCAATCGCGCAGGAACGGGGCAATATTCTCCACATCCACCACTTGCAGGGGGAAAGTGATATCTCCGTGCTGATGGTGAGGGTGAACATTGAACTGGAGACACGAGGCTGGGACCATATCAGCGGGATCAAAAAAGTGCTGGCTGATGCCGGGTACGAGATCCGGATGGAATGATTTGGCTATGTAGAGAGTATACGTCACCTGAAGGTCGATTACTGAAATAACGCTTGAATTTACCGGGATGTGCAGGAAGATCGCCGATATGGCGATCATTGTTACCGAAACTGACGGGGAAAATTTTCGAATGAAATATTAAAAATCAGAGGAAAATTCCGGGGGGGGAAACGGTAGTATATCCATAATTCTGTAAATTCAGCCGCTGCATCCGAGTAGATCACCTCACTTTTCAAGATAAACACTGGTTTACTGCGACGTTGTGTACGCACCTTCCATAACCCTGAAAAAAATTTTATAAAATTCAATCAATCAGTAAGAGAGAAATTCCTAAAAAATTTTTTGGCACGTATTATTTCAGTTCGCCTGTCGCCTTCCAGTAATCATACTCATGTTTCCATAGATCCTTGTTGAACATCACAAGACGCTTGAAGTACTCCCTGCGTTCTTTATGATATTTTTCCTGTGCCGGATCCTTCCATTGTGTCCGGATTGCATCAGCCAGTTTCCTGCCCAGCTCTTTTGCCTGCTTTTCCGCGGGGACTATTGCATTCGGATCAGCGCCGAGCAGTACTGCAACCTTCCCGACAGTTGTCGCACCAAGATTACGCATTGTTGTGTTCATGTAGTCCGCCACCTCTTCTGCCATTGAACCCCCTGCGGTGGAGACCGAACAACCGTACTTCCCGGTAAACGACTGGCAATGGATCGAATCTGCCATCCGGTCAAGAAGGGTCTTGAGCTGGGCTGTAACCGAGTTGATATAATTTGGCGAGCCCCAGACAATACCGTCAGCATCCAGCATCTTCTCCAGAATTACCGGAAAATCGTCATCATGGATGCACTCACCCTTGGCATAACAAGTACCACACGCAGTACAGTATTTTATTTCCAAGCTGCAGATGTCCACAAGTGTTACATCCGCCCCTGCCTGCCGTGCTCCTTCGAGGACTCCCATAACGAGCCGGCGTGTCTGGCTTTTTTCCATTTTCGGGCTTGCGCTGATGCCAATAATCTTCATCAATAATCTCCATGTAGTGATTTCATCATCGGAATATAAAGATGTGCACGACGAGGAAGTTCCTTGCAGGGCCGTAATGGCGCACAGGGAACGAAGAATTTGTTCAAAAATAACAAAAAAGTTGCACATTTTTTCAACCGACCAGTATCACAGTGGGAAATTGTATCTGCAAATCGGGATAACTGACTGATTATGAGTGGACCGTCAGAAAAAATGGAATGCCATATCTCAAAAAACCGGTTGGAGACAATGGTTGATGGCATCTTTGCAATTGCAATGACACTCCTCGTACTGGGTATTAATCCTCCCAGACCAGCAGTATCCCAGGCTCAGGCTATGCTTCCCACCCTGGTTTTCGATCTCATCCCGCAGTTCTTTGTATTTGTTGCCGCTTTTTTAATTCTTGCAAGCTTCTGGCTTAATCATCATCGCCAGTTCCATTTCGTCCGCGTAGTTGATCCCCGTTTGCTCTGGATTAACATCGCCCTCCTCATCTCCATTGTTTTCATACCATTCTCCACGGATGTGGCCGGGGACTATCCCGAAGTCCAGATCGCTGTCCTCCTCTTTCATATCAATATTCTGATCGTCGGTCTCATCTTTGCATACCAGATGCATTACATTTCAAAATCCGTGCACCTGTGCGATCCGGAGGCTGACAGGAACTCCCTGAGATTGCATTTTCTTAGAGCCATGCTTATCCCAGGCGTTGCGTTTATAGCAGTGACCGTTTCATTTGTCATGCCAGAGGGCTCTTTGCTGGTATACCTGATTATTCCGGTTGCCATCTATTTCCTCCTTCGGTCTGGTTCCTGAACTTCATATATCGCCTTTTCTTCACGATCTGCCCCGTAATACACAGTAAAAATTTTGCTGATTTGCTAAGGATATAAGGCATATTCAGAAACAGTCCGTGTCGGACACTCCCGTGTCGGACACTCTATTGATAGCGAGATCAGGTAAGATGAATGTGCATATGATGCTAATACCGGCATTCCCATAAAATCCATTAGCCTACGCACCCCATAGGTATAGGATTTCATCATGCGTATTCCCATACAATCAGTCACGCCGGCGAGCGGCCATGCAGAAGTCTGCGGCTGGGTCCACGAAGTGCGGGATCTTGGTGGTCTTGCCTTCTTTTTGATCCGCGACCGGACCGGAATCATCCAGGTAACCATCCCGAAAAAGAGGGCATCAGAAGCGGTACTAGCTGTTGCAAAACAGGTCTCCCGCGAATCCGTTGTCCGTGTTTCAGGTGCGGTCAAGGCGATCGACAAGGCACCGGGCGGGCGCGAGCTCATACCTGATGTATTCGAAATCATCAGCCTGGCAGACAGCCCCCTCCCTCTTGATGTTGTAGAGAAGGTCCCTGCTGATCTTGATACGCGGCTTGATGCCCGGTTCCTTGATGTCCGGAGACCCCGTGTCGCTGCTGTTTTCCAGATTCGCAGCGCCGCAATGCACGCCATCAACCAGTACCTGCACCATGAAGGATTCATCAACATCACCACCCCCAAGATCGTTGCAGCCGCAACTGAAGGCGGCACAGAACTGTTCCCCATCGCATATTTTGACAAGGAGGCGTTTCTCAACCAGAGCCCGCAGCTCTACAAGCAGATGATGATGGCGGCCGGATTTGAGAAGGTCTACGAGATCGGGCCAATCTTCCGGGCGGAGGAACACAATACGACCAAACATCTGAATGAGGCTACATCGATTGATATAGAAGTCTCGTACGCTGATCATCTCGAGGTAATGCGCATCCTTGAAGAGCTGATCATAAAGACCTACGAATATGTCAATACATCATGCAGCGATCAGCTCTCCAGACTTGAGATCTCCGATTTTGTCGTTCCGAAACCCCCGTTCCCCCGGCTACCTTACAGTGAAGCGATCGAGATCGCAAAGAAAAGGATCGAAGATCCGATCAAGTATGGCGATGATATCAGTCCAGCCGCGGAGAGAGCCATCGGGGCAGAGACGGGCGGGCATTACTTCATCGTTGACTGGCCAAGCGCGATACGTCCCTATTATGCCATGCCATATGAGAACGATCCCTCCATCTGCAGGGCTTTTGATCTCATGCACCCGAGAATGGAACTCGCAAGCGGTGCCCAACGCGTCCACCAGCATGATCTTCTCGTACAGCAGATCCAGAAAAAAGGCCTGAACCCGGAGAGTTTCGAGTTCTACCTTCGCCCGTTCCGGTTCGGTATGCCGCCCCATGCAGGCTGGGGATTGGGAGCCGATCGGCTGGTTATGACGATGGTTGGGTTGTCAAACGTGCGCGAGGCAGTACTGTTTCCGCGTGATATGCACCGGCTGGTTCCCTGACCACATGCTTTTTTATCGCCGCGGTTGATTCGGTTGTACGATTAATTATCCGGAAATCTTATGGTAAAGGAGTATTTTATCAACAAAGTGCTGCCGACTACGGTAGTCGGGAGTTATCCCGTAGTGAAAGGAGGAGGCCTGAGAAATCTCTTCGACCCTCTCCATACCGCGGTTGAGACAGCAGTCGCCGACCAGATCAAAGCTGGTATCGATATCATATCGGACGGTCAGGTCCGTGGTGATATGATCCAGGTATTCGCCTCAAAACTTCCCGGCGTAAAAGGACAGGAAGTCACCGGTAAGATACAGCCTGCATCCGGACCTATAACGGTCGGAGATGCAAAATATGCACTCACAAAAGCTCCAAAAGTGAAAGGAATCATCACCGGCCCGACAACGCTTGCCCATGGTCTCCATATTGATACCCCGATGTACCGCAACAAGGAGGAACTTGCCCTGGATCTTGCCGCAGCACTCATTCCCGAAGCAAAAGCACTTGAAGCAGTCGGGATCACCCTTTTGCAGATCGATGAACCGATCTTTTCTACGGGAATCGCCGATCTTGACATCGGAAAGCAGGCGATGGGAATCATTACGACAGCCCTCCATATCCCCACCTGTCTGCATGTCTGCGGAAATTTGGGGAATGTCATTGATGAAATCCTTAAGTTCAACGTGAATGTGCTGGATTTCGAGTTTGCGAACAACCCGGCCAACCTCGATCTGCTCTCCCGCCGCGACCTTGCCGGGCGGATGATTGGGTACGGATGTGTTGACTCCGCATCCGAAACCGTGGAGGGTGTCTCGGAGATCAGAAAGCGAATCGAGAGGGGGATCGAAATATTCGACCCAAGGATTATGCTGCTCGATCCAGACTGCGGTATGCGGATGCGATCCCATGACGCTGCTTACCGTAAGTTAAAAAATCTGGCAGATGCTGCAAAGGAAGTACGGCTGGCATTGTAATCGTTCAGGATTTGTAAAAAAGATGTAACTATTCAGCCGGTTCGATGAGCACATGAAGGGATGAATGGCGTTCCCGCGAAAGTGCCAACAAGCGATGCGAGAACGGGCTGGTCATTTTTCTTAACAGTTGAGAGATAGCCACGAATCCTGCAGAAGGCGGCAGCGCCCCCTTCACTTCGGAAAGTTCCGGAGATTTTCTGCTGGAGTTTTGCCATTCTGATATCTCGTTCAGCCTGATTATTCGAAAAGGGAATTGAGAAATTTAGCCCCCTCCAAAAACTACCATTCAGAAATCTGCTGTAATTGCTTCTTTGAGCGAAATCCGAGAGAAATGACGAGACCGGATAAAAGTACATTCAGACTAACGGCCTTTTTGACAGAACGAGTT
>Ga0315275_10000604_pt1 | contig 30162 bp, 25 predicted proteins | sample YL17G03_0_MG_FD_205557 | JGI IMG/M metagenome (GOLD analysis project Ga0315275, IMG submission 205557) | Sediment microbial communities from Yellowstone Lake, YNP, Wyoming, USA - YL17G03_0 | ecosystem: Environmental > Aquatic > Freshwater > Lake > Sediment | place: USA: Wyoming | collected...
TTATACTATAATGAATAGGGAGGCCTCTGCCTATGGTATATCTTACGACTCAGTCCAATGGAAAAGGGTGCGGGAGCCCTCATAGTGGTACCAGGCTCGGATTATCAGAACTGAGGCTAAGAAGATGAGGCGAGACGTCCGGCAGTTCCAGACCGGCGGGGAGCGGCTGGACCTTGGCCTTACGATGGAGTGCGGCCAGGTCTTCGGCTGGCACAAGCATGCTGACACCTACGTTGGAATGATCCAGGGCCGGCCGGTAGCCCTGCGGCAGGCGGGCGACCGCATTGAATTCACAGCTCCAAATGCCATCAAGGCCGCGGCAATCGAGCATTATCTCGGCCTCGATGAGCGGCTTGAAGCCATCCTAAAGTCGGTCAAGGTCGATCCCTTCATGAAGCGGGTGCTGGGTTCGGTCAAGGGACTGCGGCTACTCAAGCAAGAGCCCTGGCACTGCCTGTGCTCGTATATGCTTTCTTCAAGCAATCGGGTGGAGCGCATAGATAAGACCGTCAAGGAAATCGGGCGCAGGTGGGGGGAATCCCACTCCATAGCCGGCCATGAAGTCCACAGCCTGCCCGAGCCTGCGGTGCTTGCCCGGTGCGGCGAGCACGGCATCCGCGAGTGCGGTGCGGGCTTCAGATCACCCTATTTGGTCCGGGCTGCGGCGAAAGTGGCGGACGGCACCATAGACTTTGCCCGCCTCGGCAGGCTGCCCTACGAAGAGGCCAAGGAGATTCTCATTACCATCGATGGGGTGGGGGACAAGATTGCCGACTGCGTCCTGCTCTTCGCCTTCTCCAAGTATGAGGCCTTCCCGGTCGACGTCTGGATCAAGAAAGCCATTGAGAAGGTCTACTTCGATTCCGAGACCGTCAACAACAAGGAGATCCGCCGCTTCGCCCGTGAGCATTTTGGCCCCTACGCCGGCTACGCCCAGGAGTACATCTACCATTATGCAAGGACCCACGGTCTTGAGTAGACCGTTGCACGGGGCGGGACGGGGGCTGGAGCTGCCCGGCAACTAGGTCGACTTCATACGCAACGCCGAGGTTTGAAACCGAAAGGGGGGAACTCGGGTCCCCCCCAAAAAACCAGATACCGCGAGAGCCTACTCCATCTTTATGGCTTCAACAGGGCACTCGTCTGCTGCCTGCTTGGCGCAATCTTCCGATCCAGAAGGGATTGGATCCGCCTTGACGGCGGCCGTATCGCCATCCATCTCGAAGACCTCGGGGCAAGTCTGGGTGCAGAGCTCGCATCCTGTGCAGAGATCCTTGTCAAGAACCGCTTTCATCGATTCACCTCCTCCCTCTTGGTGGTGCCGTTGGTATTGGCTGGTAGCTCTTCCTTCTCTTTCTCTACGGGTACGAGGGGTGTCGATTCGCCACCCTCAGGCTTGCCCAGCATTCTGAAGAAGGCCTCGACCACCTTCGCCTCAAGCTCGTCACGCTGTTTCTCGGTCATGCCGGCGCAGGTGATCTGGCCTCCGGCCACCATATCGTGGCCACCGGCCGTGCCCATCGCACTCACGATCCGCCGGGCCAGCCGGCCCGCCTTGCCCGTGACTCTGGTCGTCCTTAACGATACAAGGATCGTATCCTTGTGTCTGCCCGTGGAGGCGGACCAGGTCATGCGCCGCAGCATCAACATCATGTCGGCCACCTGGGCCACTGTGTCGGGATTGTCCACGCGCCCCAGGCTGGTCGCGATCGAATGCTTGTAAGTGACGGCATTCCCGATGGCCCTCGCCATATAGGCGAAGTGCTCCCGGGTGACGACCGGGCGTCTGATCCGCGAGAGCAGCTTCTTGTTGGCCCTCGGAAAAAGGGCGAGGTAGGCTGCCGAATCCGCATCTGCGACCTCGCGGCCCAGGTCCTGGGTCTCCGAGGCAATCCCATAGAAAAGTGCGGTGGCGAGGTTGGTGGGGATATCGAGGCCGCTTGCGAAGAGGTATTCGGTCAAGATGGTGGCCAGCGCCCCGTAATCCGGTCTTATGTCAAGGAACTGGGCCCGGGTCGACTTGCGTTCGGGGTGATGGTCGATCACGCCCTTGACCTGGACGCCGCGCGGCAGCGAGTTGTTGCCCGTAAGGGGCTGGGTGTCCATCAGGATGATGGACCTGTGTTTCCTTATCTTGGCCTCCGACAGCTTGGTGGTGTGAATCTTCAAGAGCCGGAGCATGGTGCGGTTCTCGGCGCGCCCGATGATGCCTCCATAGCCGATTCGCACCTTTATCCCTAACTTCTTGGAAATAATGTGGCTAAGGCAGGATGCGGACGACACGGCGTCGGGATCGGGGTTGTCGTGCGTGAGGATCAGCACCGACTCGGCCTCCCGCAAGGTGTCGAGCAGCTCTTCTAGCCTAGCCTGCGACCTAAAGACCGATGGTGCCGTGTTTCCGTTCACTCGGTAACTCCTACGAGGCTCCGAAAGGGGACAGCGCCCTGGGCTCGCGGCAGGGATCCTTCCTGCCCCATAAGACCAAACTCCCCGGGGCCGCTAGCCGCGGGGAGAATCCACGGGACAACATCCCTGGAGTGAGCATCGGGATCGTCAAGCCATCTCTTCCCTCAGGTCCCCAGTTTTCTGAAGTCGATCTGCTGCCAGGCGCGGGAGTCCTCATCCCATCTGAAGAGCATTACCCTGTGGGTCTTCTCACTGTCCGAGTAGAGGTACTTCTCGGTAGACTCGCCGCCGATTCTGTGCGAAAACTTCACCTGGCGTTCCAGCACGAGAGCGCGGGTCGACCGTTCCAACTTCATCTTGCCGCCGGCCCCCGTGAACACGGCCGTTTCGACCTTAAGCCGTTTTTCAGGTACGTCCTCGGTCCTCTTCTCCTGGATTCCGAATTTCCTGTCTATCTCTTCAAGGAGATAGTACCACTTTTCATCATTCAAGCCGGACCCCCCTCGATACATACTCTATCACGGGGCTTAAGACCTTTCAACGGATTTGGAGCATATTAGTGGAAACCGCGGGCTTTGACAAGAGAATTCTGGGAGCGGGGCACGGGCAGGCCGGGGGCTTTCCCCTTGACTGCCGCCGGGCCGAATGCGATATTCAGGTTGATTCGGAAAAGCGGGGTGAAAGCGTAATGTACAGCGAAAAGGTGATGGAGCATTTCATGAATCCCCGGAATGTCGGGGAGATCAAGGACCCTGATGGAGCGGGTACCGTTGGCAACCCTGTCTGCGGTGACATGATGACCTTCTACATAAAGGTGAAGGACGATAGGCTTGAGGACATTAGGTTTAAGACCTTTGGCTGCGGGGCCGCGATTGCCGTTTCAAGCATGGTCAGCGAAATGGCGAAGGGCAAGACCCTCGAGGAAGCCATGAAGATTACCAACAAGGACGTTGCGGCCGAGTTGGATGGGTTACCCTCCAACAAGATGCACTGCTCCAACCTTGGAGCCGATGCGCTTCACAAGGCCATCGAAGACTACCGCGCGCGGAAGTTGGGAGAGGTGGGTGACCGCAGTGAGAAATGATGCGCCTGAGGCTCGCGGCCGAGGTGAGGGCAAAGCCCCTTGCCAGTGCCCGTTCTGTGACTCGCCCGTGGAGGCGACCTACCCTTTCTGCAAGGCGTGTGGACGCGAGGTCCGGCGCTGCAGCAAATGCGGCAAGGTGCTTGCCACCCACGAGCAGGTCTGCCCCAACTGCAAGTAGGGAGCCGCTTTCGGTCGGCGAGGATACCCTGAAGTGCCTCGAAGGTACGCCCTGATCAATGGCTCGGTCTATCTAGGCCGGAGCCGCATCATTGAGAAGGGTTACGTAGGCTTCTGCGACGGCCTGATAGAGGATGTCGGGCCGGCCGCAGAGTTCACCCGCATCTCCGGCACCGAGGTAACGGATCTTACCGGTAAGCTGATCCTGCCGGGGCTTGTCGACGCCCACCTTCATCTGGTCAATTATGCGCGGTCGCTGGTCGAGCCCGATCTTGCTGCCACCCACAGCCTCGCTGAAGGGCTGGAAGTAATCCGCACCTTTGCAGCCGGCCTGCCCCCGCGGGCATGGCTCACCGGCAGAGGGTGGGACAAGCAGCGCTGGGGCATGGCCGAATTCCCAACCCGCCAGATGCTGGATGGGGTGGTTGGCGCCCGTCCCGTGGCGCTCACAAGCCGCGACGGCCACGTGGCCTGGCTCAACACCGCGGGGATGCGCGAGCTGGGACTCTACGACCGGGTTGAAGCGGTTGAGGGTGGTGAGGTGGTGACCGACCGGGAGGGCAGGCCCACCGGGATCTTCAAAGAGAATGCCGCGACACTCGTTTGGGCTAAGCTCGGGGACCGGAATCAGGAGCGGACCATCGAGGCGCTCGCGCGGGGTGCGCAGCAACTCCGCAGGCTCGGGCTCGCCGGCGCCCACACGCTTGAAGATCAGATCGGTACGCCACTCCTTGCCGATGCGTTAGATGGGGGTAGGGTCGGCATTAACGTGGTGAGGATTCGGGAGGTCCACGAGCCCGAAGAGCTTGATGCGCTCGAGCCCTTGCCCGGGGCGAGCTGCGTAAAGACCTATGCCGACGGCACCCTGGGTTCGCAGACCGCCAGCATGCTTGAGCCATACTGCGGCGAGCCCGATAACTTTGGTATACCGGCGCTCACCCCGGCCAAGTTGCGCGAGATCATCTTCCGCGCGGTCGACAAGGGGTTTGGGGTCTGCGTGCATGCCATCGGCGACCGGGCCAACCGGGAAGTCCTGAATGTCTATGAGGAGGCGAGACGCCGGCCGGCATACCGTGGGACGCTCCTGCGTATCGAGCACGCCCAGGTCCTCGCTCGCGATGACATCCCGAGATTCGCCCGGCAAGGCATAGTCGCCTCGATGCAGCCCATCCATCTGGTCTCCGACCGGCACGTTGCGGACAGGTACTGGGGAGCGCGCTCCGCGAACGCCTATGCCTGGAAGCGCATCCTGGATGCCGGTGGGACGGTGGCCTTTGGCTCGGACGCTCCAATCGAGAGCCCAGATCCGCTCCGCGGGATGCACGCGGCAGTGACGAGGTCGAATCCCGCCACACCGGAGGAAGGCCCCTGGTACCCTGAGGAGCGTCTCGAGGTGTGGCAGGCGGTGGATTGCTATACCCTGGGCAGCGCTGCGGCCGCGCGAGCCGGCGCCGAGCTGGATCGCGGGGCCGATGGCCGAATACGCGCGGGAGCTCCCGCCAATCTCACCATACTGGACCGGAACATCATCGGCGCGGCCGATCCGCAGGTGCTGCTGGATGCCGGAGTGGTCGGCACGGTCGTCGCAGGCGAGCCTGATTTCATTCGCTGACGCGAGACAGATCACTTGATCGATATCAAGTGTTTGTGCTCTACTCGGGGCGGGGGTAGCTGCAAAATGCGACCGCAGGCAGGCGAGCATCTCGGAAAGCGCGAGAAGACCAGGCTGGTGGCAGTGATCTTGCTCGCGTCGGTGGTGGCCTGGGGTAGCCAGGCCGCCTGCGGGACCTATGTCCAGACCCTCGCCTTCTCCGAGCGCGATCTCGCCTTCCGAAGAGCCGCTGACTGCGACCTGGTGTCCCTGGCGGGGGCCAGGTGGATTACTCAGCCCGGAGCGCCCCGGCTGCCGCTCCTTCCCGTGAGAGTGGCCTTGCCTTTGGGCGCAGCCAATGTCTCCATCTCGATTGTGGCCTCCGACAGCATCGTGCTTCAAGGCACCTACCGGATCCTTCCGGCGCCGACTCCCCAGCCTCTTCAGTTGCCGGCGCGCCCTGAGTCTCAAGGGCCCGATATGCGGATCTACGGCTCAAGCGAACGCTTCCCGCGGCACGCCGCTGAAGTCGCGGGCACGGGCACGATCGCGGGCGTCACGATCTGCGAGGTCCTGGTCTATCCGCTGCGCTATTCTCCCCGGGAGCTCAGGCTCACGCTCCACACCAGTGTGACATTCCGTCTCGATTACGTAGACGCCGTTGGCGGCGCTGCCGCTTCGAAAGGGGCCGTGTCGCCGGAAGCTCTGGCTCTGGCCAGCAGGCTTGTGAGCAACCAGGCCGAGCCCTGGAAGTGGTCGTCGCGCCTGGTAGGTGACCGCGCGCCGCAGGGCAGCGGGGAGGTCAGTTATCTCATCATCACCAGTGAGGCTCTCAGGGCTTCGTTTGAGCCTCTGAAGCAATGGAAGATGAGGAAGGGGCTGGTAACCGAAGTGGTCACCGCCGAGACCATTGCGGACTCCTATCCGGGTGCCGATCTTGCGGAGAAGATAAGGAAGTGCATCAGGTATTTCCACGTCGAGCGCGGAACCGACTGGGTGTTGCTCGGTGGCGACGTGGAGGTGGTCCCGGCCAGGAAGGCCCACGTCGCGCTTTCGGACAAGCCCGACATGCCTTGTGATCTCTACTATGCCGATCTTGACGGCACTTGGAACGACGATGGCGATCTTTACTGGGGGGAGGTGCCTTCGGACAAGGTGGACATGTATTCAGACGTTTTTCTGGGGCGGGCGCCCGTAGCGACACCCGGGGAAGCGGACACCTTCGTCAAGAAAGTGCTGACCTACGAGGGCTGTTATCCGCTTCCCCTGGACTACCAGCTCGAGATGACCTTTGTGGGTGAGATTCTCTGGGGAGAACCAGGGCATACTTCCGACCCCGACTACACCGACGCCGGCATCGCGAAGGACCTCGTCCAGTCCCGCTATGTGCCGCCGAGGTTCACCGTCCAGAAACTCTACGAGTCGTTGGACAGGCTCAATCATGCGGCTGTCGTCAGCGCTCTTGACGAGGGCCGCGGTTTCATCAACATTTGCTGTCACGGCTTCTTTAGGGAGATATCGCTGGCCGAGGATTTCGTCACCGACGCCGACTTTGCGGCGCTCACATCGGAGGAGCGCTATGGCCTCATGTATTCGACCGCGTGCCTGAGCGGCGGTTTCGATCAGAACGACTGCATCGGCGAGGCCTGGGTGCTGGCCGGGCACGGCGGAGGTTTCTACATCGGCAATTCGAGGTACGGGTGGGGGGCGCCCGGGTTCCCCGGCGAAGGTCCCTCGGACCTGTACGATCAGGCGTTCTTCGCATCGGTGTTCCAGACCGGCTTCACCAATCTCGGCAAGGCTCACGCGGACGCCAAGCACGAATTCGTCGCAGAGTCCCGATCCGACTCGTACCTGCGCTATATAATGTACGGCCTGAACCTGCTGGGCGATCCCGAGCTGCCGCTGTGGACCGAGACGCCGCGTGCGATCGCAGTTGTCGCTCCGTCGGCCATCGATACCGGCTCCCAGCTTCTCGGCGTCAGCGTGAAGATTGGGGCAACTCCGCTTGCCGGCGCCAGGGTCTGTCTCTGGAAAGAGGGCGAAGTTTATGCGGTGGGTGAGACCGACCTGGCCGGCAGTGTGAGCCTGCTTGTGGATGCCGCGACCCCGGGGACGCTCAAGGTTACGGTGACGGCCCGCAATGTGCTGCCCTACCTGGGCGAGGCCACGGTGGTGGCAGGGAGTGTCTCGGCTCCTCGCGGTCCGGACGGCCACGGAATCAAGGTGGCTGTTGCTCCCAATCCCTTCCGAACGTCGGTGCGCCTGGTGATCGAGGCACCTCACTCCACAAATGCGACGGTCGCGATCTTCGACGTTGACGGCAGATGCGTCGCTCAGCCGGCGCTCACCCGGGGCGATGGAGGCAGCTGGGAGGCCATCTGGGCGGGCGTTGGTGCGGATGGCAGACGAGTCTCGCCGGGCATCTACTTCGTGAGAGCGGCCTCGGACGGGCACTCTGAGACCCGCAAAGTTATCAGACTTGAGTGATTCCTACCTGATTCTGAGGATCTTCTCCACCAGGTTGGCGTGCGCTGTTTCAAGCCTCATGAAATAGATCCCGGGTGCTGCAGGCTCTCCACGCAAAGATCGGCCGTCCCAGGTCACGACGTGGATTCCGCGGGCGGCCTCACCGGCGGCGACGGTGCCCACCAGGCGGCCCTCAACGGAGAAGATCTTGAGCGTCACTGTCTCGCGGCCGGGGACGAAGTAAGTGATTCTCACGGCCTCCCTGAACGGGTTGGGCACAACCGAAATGATCCCCGGCCTGAGACTGATGTTGGCGGCTGACTCCTCGGAGGCAATGAAGTCGGCCGTGCCTGCCACCAGGGCAAAGGCACGGCTTCCCTCGGCCTCGAAGCTATACGGCAGGGCCGAGCGATCAAGCCTGAGGCCGGCCTCAAGATCATAGACATAGACCTGCCAGGCCTCAGGGATATCGCCCGTGGTCGCCAGGGCGAGCGAGGCGTGCTGGCGAGCCGAGGCCTCGACCGTGAATTGCCACGAGGCGCCGTCACTTGCCGGCGCTCGCACATCTGACATGTAGACACCAGCCCTGCCACCCCAGCCGGCGTGCCTAAAAACCACGCGCTGGTAATCGCCTATGAGAGGTGGCTCGTGAAGATCGCGCGGGTCCCAGCCGTCTTGGGCCGCCGGGCTCATACCGGCCAAGGCCGGCCGCGCCGCCGATCTATTGGACCTGACCGAGAGGTTGATGGCGAAGTCCAGATCTGCGGCCGCCCGGCGCCCGGCCAAGTTCTCTGGGGCAAGGGTCTCGCGAGGCGGACGGGGGTCGAGTCTCAGGTCAACCTCGGCGGTGCTGGCGTTGTAGATCCAGTAGCCCGCCCACGGAAGCAGCTGCGACTGGAACGGCTGGTAGGCGCCATCGTAGGCGATCAGATTGTCCTCCACGAAGATGGTATCAGCGCCGACCAGGTGAAGCTCGCCTACGGAGTAGGTCTGCTGGTTGAACTGGATACGGGTCGACAGCCAGTCGGTCGCGAAGCCGAATGGCGTGGCCACCTGGTTCCAGCCCTTGGCGAGGTGTACGGCGAAGGGCCGGGAGAGGTCAGTGGTGACGCCGCTCATGTCGAAGGGCCGCGCCGCACTTGATATGAGCCAGAAGGACCTGCCGGGCGCGAAGTCCCCGGTCGCGGGATACTCGTCGTAGCAGGCCTCGTCACATCCGGTCCGCCCGCCGTTCCATCTCCCGAGCCGCCAGTTCTTCTTGTCGTAGGCTCCGAAGTCATCGGCCAGAACGCTGTCGGGGTCCCCATCGGTGGGAAGTCCTGGCAGTGAGATCATCCGGTGCCTGCCCGAGGGCATCTCGAAGGCCGAGGCCAGGTCGTAGAAGTAGATGGCAAGACTGAGCACGCTGTCGGGCGCGCCCTGAGGATAGCGGCCGCGATTACCGAGGTGGTCGCGCGCTTCCAGGTAATAGACCAGGCCGCGTTCGGTTATGGACGACGGGGGCAGGCTTGCCACGTAGGTGCTGCCCTCGCCCTTCTGCATTGGTTTCTCCCTGAAGGTCAGGGCGCCGCCCTCGCGGAAATAGACTACCGCAGTATCAACGCCCGTGCCGAGGTCACTTATGTCGGCCTGGATCTCGACAGCTGTTCGGGCCGGCGCCATCTGGCCGGACTGGTGGACTATGGCGGGCGCCTGGCGATCGGAAAGCACGGCCATGAGGCCCGCTGAAAGGGTGTAGCCGGCCACGGCGAACGTCCCGGGGGGCGATGCCTGTCCGATGGTGTAAGTCAGCGCATATGGCCCCGATGTGCCCTTGCCGCCGCCCTCGGTGGCGGCGGACATGGGAATGACGTAGCCGGCTCGGCAGGGGGGAGGAGCCAGCGCGAGCAAGCACGCCGCTGCTGCTGCGGCAATCACTATCGCTTTCGGTTTCATCTCGGGCTCCCTCCGTCCGACGCGCTACTGGCCACCGCCACTCCCAAGCATGGTCGCGGGGTAACTCGCGGTATCGTAGGGGAAGAAGACGGCAACCACGGACGGCCGTTCTATCCGATTCTCGGCTCCCGAGTCTATGGCTGTTGAGATCTGAGTCAGGAAGTAAACCGTGTGCGGCCCCTTGGCAACCGGCAAGAGCGTTGTCCCGGCGATCACCTTGGAAGGAACATAGAGACCGCCTACGTAGAAGACGGTGTCCTGCATGCTGCTTGTGACGAAGTAGTCGAACGGAGATGACTCGTCCAGCGAGACGCCGTACCTGGCGATGTAGCGCAGCGGCACTACCTCGGGTGGACAGCAGACGACCGCGGTGTCCAGCATCTGACTGCCTGAGAAGGAGACTTGAACAAATCCATCCGTCGGTGCGTCGAAGGCCACAGCCCGTACGACTACGGGTGATGTCGAATCCGACTCGAATGTGGTCGTTTCGGAATTGGCCACCATCGGGGGATAGTGGTGAGCGAAGGGAAGGGCGCCGGCATCCTCGGCGTGGGACAGCGTGACGTCCCCGGTGGTGCCCCCGCCTGAGAGCCCCTCGCCTGCGGTCACAGCCGAGATGTCACCGGCTTCAGCGTGCCTGTGAAGCGTGGAGAGGCCGCCACCCGTGAGTTCGGACCTTTGTCCGGCAGTGAGCAGCCTGGCATCGGCACTGACGACCGCGGTGCCTGCGATTCGCTCAGGACTCATACTGCCTGACGTGATCTGGGAGGCGTCGGTGGTGATGTCATCGATGCCATCGGCGAGGCCCGCAGGCATGTCCGCAAGGTTGTCCCAGTTTACCAGGTTGGAGCCGGCATTCGGGGGCGTGCCGTCGCTCGTCAGGAGCGAATCCTTGAGGGCGTACTGGGGGTGATCGTTGTCGGTAAGGCCTGTAAGAGCTCCGTGATCGGTAACGCCACCGGCCCCCGCATCGTCCACCCCGTCCGCAAAGCCCGCCGGCATACTGCCCAGGTTGTTCCAGTTGACCGCGTTGGAACCCTGGTTGGGTGGTGTGCCGTCGGAAGCGCTGAGCTGGGTTTGAGTATAGTACCGCGAATCATGGGTGTGGGTAGCTCCGGCAAACTGCGAGGAGTCGAAGCCGTCCAGCTTGTCGGCGTTGGTGGCAGCATCCGCATGGGCCGCGCTGGCCGATGTTCCGGCGGTGTCGGCCCGCTGGGCCTCCTGCGCGGCGGCCGAGCGGAAGGCATACCCGACGCTGGCGATCTCGCCCCTGGGCGCGATCTCCGGGCCGTCGGCGATCGACACCGAGAGCCATCGCCTTGACCCGTCGAACACGGTCTCGGGGATGGCGTCGGTGCTGCCAAGCAGAATGCTGAAGAGGCCGTTGGCGAAGGTCACGTCCTGGACCTCAGTCCAGAGAGATATGCCCCCCGTTGCGCTGTCATAAATCTTGAAGCGCACGCTCTTCGTGCCATCGACGGGTACGCCGTTCTCGACCAGCATTCCCTGATAGTTGATCGTGCCGGGCACAGCCCGGAGGCTGCCCGCAAGCCCAAGTGTTAGGACGAGCACGAGCGCGGCCAGCATGCCGGTGCGCCCGGTCCTCCCGAGTCTAAGTGTAAGGTGTGCTCTCATGGTTCTCGCATCCTCCTGGTAGCCGCCTTCATGGTCCGCCATTGTCCGTTGTGGTCTATCATCGGGTTGGTGGTTCGGGAAAACCCGGGAGATCCTTGCCGGCCTTCTCGGCGCGGCCAACGATGATCGCGGCCGCAGTGCCGGCAAGCACGGTTGTGCCGATGGCCCACAGCCACTTGTTCTTGTAGAAAGGCGTTGTGCCCTTGGGGCTCTCGCTCACGCTGCCCGGCTCGTCGGGCTGCTTGGCCGGGAGGCCGTCCAGGCCGTCCTCCGACTGGATGATAGGGGTTCCCTTGGCCGACGCGCTGGGTGAGGGTATTTCGACCTTGCCGGGCTTCGCGCTTGACGAGTCCGGTTGCGCAACGGGCTCGTCCGCCGAGGCCACGATGTCACAGGCGGCTAGGTTGAGGACCAGAGCTATCGATATGCCGGCGAGAAGCTTGTTGAGCCTGGACTTCATGCTGGCGCACCTCCTACGGTATAGTTTCACAGCCTCCGGCGCCTGTCAAGCGACACGTCCCCGGGCCCGTGCGAGTGCGTCCCTGTGCGATCCCGGTTGACCCTTGGCGACACGCTTGATAGACTTGTGGCCGCGAGAACTCGACAAGGGGCAGCGGGCAAGGAGGTTTCAAATGGCGCGGAATTGGGTTCTTCTGGCAGTACTGGCAATGGTCGCGGCCGGCTGGACTTGGCGTGCACAAGCGGCTGATGGGCCGGTAGCCTCGGAGGGTACGCGGCAGGTGGTTTTCAGTTTCGATGCCTGGTCCCTCGGGTCATACAATGGGGGAGTGGGCATCCGCTACTTCCTGGCAGACGATGTGGCCATACGCCCAGGCTTCGATTTCCGTCTTGAGGACCGCTCTGACCATCGGGTAAGCCAGGAGGAGAATACGCGGATGACGGACAGCGTAGATGTTGACGCCCTCACGCTGGGGTTCTCCATCTTCGTGGAGAAATACGTTGGGGGATTTGAGAGACTGGCACCTTTCGCGGGCGTCGGTATGGGCTACACCTACTACGCCTCCAACGACATGGATATCCATAACACCTACCGGGACTCCTCGGGGAACACCTACTGGTCAGACTGCTATGACCGCACGGCCAACACCGTCGACATCATGGGTACACTGGGATTCCAGTGGTTCTTCACCGAGCACATGAGCCTGGGTGGGCAGTACAACCTTGCGGTCAGCCACACATGGGAAGATCGGAATCATACTCAGACATCCTTCGATGGACATGCGACCGAAGTGTCGACGACACGGAACGACTTCGACAACACGGTCGTAGGCGTTGATGCCGGCCGGCTGCTGGTCTCAATCCGCTTCTGATCCTGGGGAGTTCGCCTGATCAGGACGCGGACTTGGCGCGGGTCTTCCTAGCCTTCTTGCGCGCCGAGGTCCCTGCGGCGTCCGACGGTGCGCCAACGAGTTCCTCGGCCACGATTCTTAAGATCTCCGCGACGCTCCAGGCCTGGGCGATGCAGCCCCTGGGCGTGTGAGGCGGGTCCCCATCGAAGATCTCCGAGATCTGGCCGAGCCCGGCCTCGGAGAGGTGCCCGATGAAGGCTTCCAGTATCTTGGACGCGTAAGTCACCGTCTGCTTGGAGCGGCCGTATGCGCGGAGGTAAGCCGTGAGGTAAGGCCCTATAAGCCAGGTCCAGACCGTGCCCTGGTGATAGGCGTGATCCCTCGCTTCGATGTCCCCGGAGTAGAGGCCTTTGTATCGCGCGTCATTGGGTGAGAGTGTCCGGAGCCCATAGGCTGTGAGCAGCTCTCGCCCCACGACCTCAAGAACCGGCTTCCAGCGTGAAGCCTCCAGCACGGGATGGGTCAGGCTCATGGATATCACCTGGTTGGGCCTCACCGATTCATCCTTGTGGGTCCCATCTATGTAATCATACAGGAAGTTGTGTCTGGCGTCCCAGAACTGCCGGTTGAAGGCTTCGTAGACCCTGGTTGCGAGCTCATCATAGGTGTGCTCCTCGGCGAGGCCGCCGAAGTCCGGGCAGAAATCCACCATGATCCTGAGAGCGTTGTACCAGAGGGCGTTGATCTCAACGGCCTTGCCGATGCGAGCGGTGACCACCTTGTTGCCCACCTTGGCATCCATCCAGGTCAACTGCACGCCGGGCACGCCGCCCCGAAGGAGCCCATCGTCATCAGCCTTTATGCCGTAAAGCGTTCCGTTCAAGTGAGCCCGCATGGCATCCCGGAGATTGGGCATGATGGATGCGACTAACTCTCCGTCGCCGGTGGTGTCATAGTACTTGCGTACGGCTTCGAAGAACCAGAGCGTTGCGTCGATGGTGTTGTATTCCGCCTTCTCGGCAAAATCCGGGAAGAGGTTGGGGACGAGACCGTGGTTCATGCTGGCGGCGTAGGTCTTAAGGATCAGCCTGGCGTCTTCATATCGGCCTGTGGCAAGCGTTAGGCCCGGAAGGCTTATCATCGTGTCCCTTCCCCAGTCCGAGAACCAGGGATAACCCGCGACGACGGTCCGTCCCTCCTCGCCCCGCTTCACCACATAAGCATCCGCGGCCAGGAGAAGGCGCCCGCCCAGCTCGTCTCCGGCTATGGCCGCGAGCCGTTTCCTGGCAGAAGCATCCAGGCCCGCCCCGCCCGGCGGCTGGCCGCCGCTGGTCGATGCCGGCCCGGTATCTCTGCCGGCCTTCGCATGGGTGGGGGTCTCCGCCGGGATTCCGGCTTCAATCCGGGCACGCCGCGCTGTCTCGGTCTTCTCAAGGTCCGGATTGGCGGCTGCGGCTTCGTTGGTCGAAAAGACGACGCAGTGGGAATCCCCTTCGGCGAAGGAGAAAGTCAGCGTACCCGGCGAGTAGAGGTCCTCGCTGTGAGGGTAGCCCTGTTCCTTTTCGCGACGGTAGTGATATTGCCGGTACCAGTAACCCGCGGGCTCGAACTTGCCCGTGCTAAAGGCCAGGTGAAGTGCCGGCATGTGCCGGTAAGGCGCGAGTCTCAGCCGTCCCGGGGAGATCTCGATGGTTCTATCGAAGTCCGGGTTCTCCCTCATAAGGACGTGGTGGCTTCTGAAAGCAAGCAAGGGCCGCACCTCGAGGCGCACCTGGCTCCTGCGAGGGCCGTTGGGAAGGGGTTCCAGGGAGTAGGTAACGACCGTGGTATTCTCGCCGTGGACCATGAAGATCGACTTCTCGAGTTTCACGCCGCCCACCGTGTAGGTGAACACGGGGAAAGGATCCAGTCTCACTTCGTCGATATAGCGGAAGCCGTCGGGATAGATAGTGTCTTCATACTCGCTGCCGGCCAGCTCGAAGCGTGCCTCGCCCACCAGCATGGCCTCGTCGACTCGGGAGACCAGGAGCAGCCTGTCGACCGGGGGCCGCATCGCGGCGACCAAGAGGCCGTGGTACTTGCGGGTGTTTATGCCGATGACGGTTGACGACGCGTATCCCCCGAGGCCGTTGGTCTCGAGCCACTCGCGGCTGAGGGCTGATTCGAGATCGTGCAGGTGCTTCCGATCAATCTTGATCATGCCTACTGCTGGCCTTCGAGGGCGATCAGGAACCGGGTGATCCGCGAAGCCTCCTCGGGACTTATCCAGGTGACGTCCTTCTGGCGCATGGTTTCGACCGTCTGCTGCCATTGTTCAGACGTCTTGCGGGCCGAGAGAGGCTTGTCCAGTCTGTGGCACTTGGAGCACTTGACGACAAAGAGTTCCTTCTCAAACGTGAGGTCCTCACCGATCCTCGGCGTGAGCTCGCCGGGCACTTTACCCACGGCCCTCACGAGATAGAAGGCGCTCGAAGTCGCGAATATCACGAAGACAACTGCAAAGAGGATGCTGCCGATCGCCAGCAGCCTGTTCCGGAGCTCCGGGTACTTCTCGATTATGAGCACTTTGAGAACGATGAACGGGATGAAGAGGACGGCGAAGAGAAAGTGGATCGCGCCGCGGGGGTTGACGTCCCCGGCCTGCCGCACGTCGATAACGATGCACATCACGGCCACGACTATGTAGAGGATTACGGCGATCATGCCTGCCGCCCTGTGGATCATGCGCAGTCCCTTGGCGTGGGGTGTATGTGGTGCGCCCAGCATGTGGAGCATCGAGACAAAGGCGAGTGATGAGAGAAGGAAGAACAGGGTTCCCACGAGAACCTTCACGCCGATTACCGACATTTGACACTCCTGCCTTGGCGACTTGAGTCCGACGTGGAGGGTAGCAGGCGCCCCCACCCCTGTCAATCTGGAAAACAGGGACACATCCCATTTACTGGCGGGCGGGACGAAAATGGGATGTGTCCCTGTCTCCTACCGGATCAGTTTCAGCCAATCGGCGAAGAGGAACTGGAAGCGGCCGATAAGGAGGCTGATTCGGCCCATCACGTTGTAGCCGAAGGTGGCGCCGAAACCGATCATCAGGAAGGTGATGCCGACCTTGGATATGCCCTTGAGCGCGCCCTTGTGCTCCGCAGAGAAGTAGAAGTAGATCAGGGTTGTCACGACGCCGATCAAGAGGACGAAGAGCGATACGGCCTCCTTGAGTGAGACCGCAGCCGGGTTGAATATGGTGCTCTCGGCCTGCTGGAGAATCCTCACCTGGACGTAGGAGGGGATCACGTAGCCCGCCCAGGCAGCGACGTAAAAGGCCACGGGATAGCGGGAAATCCACTCGGTCTTGCGGTTTAGCCTGGTGAACATCATGATGCCCAGGATGCCGCCCACTACCAGCACGTAGTCGTGATTGACGAAAACCGGCACCACAAGTTTCTTGTACGCTGCCGAGAAGAAGTACTGAACCAGGTAGTAACCCGCCGACACGCCCACCAGGAGGTGCTCGGCGAACTTGAAGAAGGGATTGTCCTTGTACAGGAAGGAGAAGATCGCCAGGGTCAAGATGGCGGCTACCCAAATCCCAATGCCACCGCTCATGCGTTTTCTCCCTGCGCCCTGGCTCGGCGGTGGGCCCGGCGGGCCAAGAAGAACCCCACGTTGCCGACGATGATGAATACGACCATCAGGCCGTGGGCTGCCGATTGGGCGTCCATGCCCTTGGTGGCCAGCGCGGGCTGTTTGATCAGGACCTCGTACTCGGCTGCGCCCTTTAGCCCCCCAAGGAAACCCAGGATCTGGTGCGCCTGGTAGTAAGGATAAATCAGGATTGCCTGAATCGCCGTGTTGCCGGAAATCACCTTGACACCGTACCGTCCGCCTGCCCAGATTGCCCAGTACTCTGAGAGGCCGCTGCCCGAGATTGATACGATCAGGCTGATATCCCGGTATGTCTCCACGCGTTTCATCAACGGGATCTCACCGGTCACTCTGCCGTGCTGGTCGGTTGGATAGGTCGCCCTGAAGCTCTCGCCTAGTCTCAAGATGGTGCCTGACCAGTCGGGGTTATACCCGAGAAAAGCGTAGTCTTCGCCGTAGGTCTTGCCGTAGTTTCTGGCGGCCTCGTTGAGGATCCGCTCGGCTATTCCGGTCCCGCCTGCGTAAGTCGTGAGGGCCACAACCTTGAGGTTCTTGGAAAAGGCGTGCTTCATCACGGCAACCGACATCGGGTCGACTTCGGCCATGACGTCACCCTCGTAGTCGATGCTCAGGAGTATGACATCCCCCTCCTTGAGTTTCTCTATCTCGCGATAGAAACTCCGGCTCTCCTCCGAAACCTGCACCGGGATGCCCAGCGGCCATATCACGGGTAGGGCCACAGCGAGGCCGATCGAAAGGAAGATGATCCGCCGGTCAATCGACATCATGCGGTCGTAGAATGCCATGTTGCCTCAGCCCACCTTACTCAATCGGTCTTGCCCAGGTACGTCTGTTCTATGCCGAGCACTATCTTGATCGCCGTGGCCGTCATGCCGAGCCCGACGCCGATCATGATGCCGCGCTTGGCGGCGAGATTGGGAACGTTAAGAATCCAGTCGGATATTTCTACGAGCGAGATATGGACGCCGAATATGTCGCCGGCGATGTATGAACCAATCGGCACCCGGCCCAGCATTACTATGCAGCCGGCGACGAGGAGCAGCGTGGCGTGGAGCGTCCGCGCCCTGAAGGCCCGGTAGGATGCCGACGCCACGAAGAAGGCCAGCAGCGAAAACATCGTTGACTGCATCGGCACCTGGACGTAATCGAAGAGCCACGGGTAAGGTCCGGTCGCGGTCTTCCAGATTGCCGCCGCCCCTACGGTCATCACAAGGCCCGTCAGGGCGACGTAGCTGTATTGCCAGTTCTCCTGCTTGCGCTGGATCTTCCTGGTGTGGTAGCGGATGAGACTCCAGGTGCCCAGAATGTACGTGAAACCGAGAACCACCTGTTTCCAGTCCAGGAAGACATTGTAGATGTTGAGGAACAGGGGATTGGGCGTGAAGAACTGGATCAGCATAAGCATCCCGACCGTGAAGGCTACGAATATCGGGCCTTGTCGCTTCACCTGCTTCTCCTGTCCGATCCTACCTGAAGAATGCCCTTATCTTGAGCGCGAGCTCGGGGTTTACGGCCGAAAGCACTACCCCGCCTATCATCGCTGCAATGAGGAGCACCTTGGCGTAATCCTGGCTCTTGAGGGCGCCGAGCATAAGAGGCTGCCGCGAGAGATAGACCGCGCCCGCGTAGAGCTCCTCACCAATCAGGGTGTAATCGCAAGACGTTATGAAGAAAGGCAGCTGGGCATCGGAGTCGGTGCCGGCTATCTGAATCGCCCCGGTGGTGTTCCCGGTTTCCGCGAGTACCAGCGCTTCGGCGTAAAAGTGGCCGATGAAGAAGTTGGCGGCCGGCCTCTCCCGGAGCATGATGCCTGCGACGGCTGCTGCGAAGCCGAACTGGCTGTAGGTGACATAGAAGATGTTTTCTTCACGGTATAGATGAGGCTTGCCGACGGCGGAGTAAGACTCCCGGACCACCTGCTGGGCCACGGCCATCACAATGGGATCCCGGTTGGGAACAACCAGCTTGGTTTCGTATTCGCCGGCCTTCTTGGCGACCTGGCCGAGGATATCGACAGCAGCCACCGTGGCCACCTCATCCATGGGATCCAGCCCCGGAACATATAGAATCGGGCGGCCCATCTCGGTCGCCCTTCCGACGGCTTCCTCGACCGCCTCGAGACCGGCTATTCTCCGAATGAACAGCTTGGCGCCCCGGCGCGCCCACTCGACGAGTGCCAGGACGGTGAGCACGAAGGCGAGCACGGATATCAGGATGTTGACGCGGTCACGGATGATCCACTGGCGCTTCGGCGCAAGCGGTTGAGTTGGGCTGGATGCAGCCCGGCCGCCTGGGGCAATGGCCACGACCGTGTAGGCATAACGTTGACCGTGCCGGAGCCCCGAATCGACCAATGACGTATCTGTCGCCGCGACCTGCTTGATCTTCTCCCAGCCCTGGGACGGCATAGGTTCCGGAGCCGCGCCGCTGCCTTCGGCCGTGGCGCGCCAGATCTCGTAGCCCGAGACCGAGTCAGCCGCCGGGGCCGGTGTCCAGGTAATGGTGAGGCACGTGCCCCAGTCATTGGGCGTGTCGGAGACTTTCGGCTGAGGGGCTGTGCTTGCTCCCACAGAGCGTGGTGTGAGGGCGGCGACTGCGCCTGCCACCATGAGCGCCGCCAAGAGGCTACGATGCCGTCGGAGCTGCATGCCGGTATTCTACCACCAAAGCCGGCGGCGGTAAACCCTGTTTTGTCCCCATTTACTTGCGGGACTTGCGGTGATAGTATTAGGGACGCTTGTACCGCGAAAGGTTGCATCGATGTCAAGAGAAGCGCCGTCAACCGGCTTGAAGGATTGTGAAGACCGTGACTTCGATGGCCCATTCCTGTTCTGTGACTATTGGGCCAGCGTGCTGGATCTCAGGGATGTCGTCAATCTCAAGGCCCTCAGCGCCACAGGCCTCTCGCTCGAGGTCTTTCGCAAGATTCTCAATCGCCCATCGGCGAGGATTCCTCGCCTGGGCTTAATCATCCTGGGTAGCCTCTTGACACCGTGGCTGGCTCTCTGGCGGCTCCTGCTCAGGGCTCTTCGCCTCAGGACCTTCGTTCCCCTCACCAGGTACGACCGCGAAGCGATGCGCACCCTGCTCGCGGAATATGCCATGCGGGTGGATGCCAAGCCCGGCGGCCTGGCGGACGTTTACCACGAAGGCAAAGAGGTCGCCCACGACGTGATCAATCCCGTGAGGCTCCGGGCTTCATCCACTACGTTCCTCGGCCAATACAAGGTGGTGCTCGCCTCGCTTGTCGCCCTCGGCTACGGCGCCCTGGTCAATTACGTCTCGTATCTGTTTCACGCGGAGAACGTGGTGCTGCCCTACCTGGGAGTGATGTTCTATCCCATAGTGCTGCTCATCCTTTGGTGGATGTTCGATGACCTGTTGACTGCCACAATCTCCCCCCTGCCCGTCATCGCGATAAGGATTCTCATCAGGGGGAGCCACGGCTTCCAGGGGTTTGTGATCGCGGTGATAGTGACGGCTCTGATCCTCTACCTTGTGGAATGGTTCTTCATCCCGAGGTCGCTGCCGCCTGCGCTCTACCTTTACATCAACGATCCAAAGGCCGGGCCGTTTCCGTACAGACCGGGGAATGAGCCCTACTGGCTGGAGGGCAAGTTCTACTGGGTCTGGCGCTACGTAACGCTGGCCCCCGCGGAGCTGCTCAAGTTCTGGGAAAAGGACTGGGAAAGGCTCGAGGTCTGGATCCGAGCCGACGGCGACGATCGGGGCCGGATCGAGTACGTGGTCACGGACTGCCACTACCGGGAGCTCTGGTTCAAGTATGAGACCCTGGCCGGCAGGAGGGCAAGGGATTATCACGGCGGGGTACTTGCCCGTTACCGCGACACCGACCAGCTGCTGACCTGGGTAGTAGACATGGATATGGACCTGGTCTTCCACTCGCCTGCAGTTAGGGGCATCTACATGGCTACCGGCAGGCGGCTATCGGTTGGGCGGCGCCTGATCGCTCTCTTCAATGTCGTCTTCCACAAGAAACCCTCCGAGCATCCAGAGAAGTACATGCGGAAAGTCGAGGCGCTCGAGATTCACGGCGATCATTTCTTGAACGACATCCCCGAGAACTTCCGCATAGTCGTTACGCGTCGCCTTCTGAGCTTGCCCTGGACGTACTGGCGCTTCCCACGGGGTGCAAAGTCATCGAGGACTTTTTCGGTGTACGGAGGTCAAAGCGCACTGGAGTTTGGGTCGGAGCTGGCCTCGGACAGAAGATATCAGATAAAGGAACCTGCGTGAGCCGTCTCGGCGGGGAGCCGAACCGGCCCCGATGCCTTGGAGCATTCTCCACCGGCGATGCCATCGAATCAGCGCCGATCGCCCGACCCCCGGATCAGTCCTCGGTCACGCTGAGGACCACGTCGCCGGCTCGGGTTCTGTCCTTGGTCATGATGCCGACGTCGTCGCCTACCTTGGCTTCGCTTACGGGCTGATTGTTGACCTGCATGGAGTCGGCCTTCTGCGTGAAATCCGTTGTGTGCCCGTGGAAACGGATGGTGTCCCCAAGCTTCAGACCGCCGGCTGTGATGACGACAGCAGCGACGCTAGGCTTCGCAAAGAACTTGACGACCTCGCCAATCTTCACTTCAGCCATAACCAACCTCCTTTGCCATGAGGATATTACGGCGTTTGCCGGCCCGTCAATTGATTTGTTGCAAGTCTTGCGCAACCGCCCCGCGACTATTACATCTAACAAAACAGGAGGAAGTGAAAACTTCCTCCCCTGTGGTCCTGTGGTAGGTGGGGTCTCGTGCTGGATAGGAGCGTCCCAGCGAGCTTCCGTGCCAAGCTCGCGACTTGAGGCCCCACCTTATTTTATTCTGGTGACACAAAACCGATTTCCCGGGTGACCTCATTCAAGCCGGACCTTCCCCCGAGCTCCACCCGGCGCTCAAGGCACTATTCTGTTGCAACATGCGGGAGGCGAGGGTTAAATCTCCAGATATGACAAGAGATACGGTAGGCCCTACCAGCCCGGCCGGCGTGCGCGGCGCGTCTCATCCGGGAACTCTCGCCGCTCGATGGCTCGCTGTCGCATTGGCATTTCTGCTCCTCCTCGGGCTTCTGGGCTCATCCCCGGCTATCGAGCCTGAGGCCGCCCCTGAGACGCGGGCGGTTTGGGTCACCCGCTGGGCCTGCAAGTCACCCCAAGATGTGACCGTGCTCTTTTCGAACCTGGCCGAGATTGGTGTGAACACCGTCTTCTTCCAGGTGAGGGGTGCCGGTGACGCCTTCTACAGGTCGTCCTTCGAGCCCTGGTCGGAGGTCCTCACAGGAACGCTGGGCAAGGACCCCGGGTGGGACCCTCTTGAAACAGCCGTCAGTGAAGGTCACCGGCTGGGACTTCAAGTCCACGCCTGGGTGAACGTCTTCACGGCCTGGCAGGTCACGGACGCGGGAGAGCCCCCGCCGGTGACGCAGCCCCTGCACATAGTCCGCGCTCACCCTGAGTGGCTTGTCTGCGACCGCGCGCGAAAACCCATGTCCATAAAGAAATCGGAGGCGCGTGATAACTATGCGTTCCTGAGTCCAACAAGCAAGGGTGCCCGGGATCACGTCAAGAAGGTCTTGAAGGAAATCGTCCTGAAGTACGAGGTTGACGGCCTTCACCTGGATTACGTTCGTTTTCCGGATTCGTGCTATTCCTATGACCGGGAGTCCCGGCTTGCTTACCTCAGAGATACGGTCCACAAGGAGATACCCTATTCGCAATGGAGGAGACTGAAGCTGACGGAGTTCATCGCAGATCTGAGCCGCTCAATCAAGAAGACCAGACCCCATGCCAGCTTGAGCGCAGCCGTCATGCAAACGATAGAGACCGGCAGAAACACTTACTATCAGGATGGGGTGGAGTGGGTGCGGCGGGGGTATCTCGATTTCGTGGTCCCCATGATCTACACCCCAAGTCTAAGTTTCTTCGGCACCAGGCTCAAGGCCTATGCGGATTCGGTGGGGGCGCATAGAGTGGTCGCAGGGATCGGGGCCTACCTCGAGGGCTTCAGTGATACCACGCTCGTGGCCGAGCTTAAGACAGCGAAGGCTCAGCAAGTCCGAGGTGTCTCCATATTCAACAGCGACCATGCTCTGCTTCATTCCTCAGCCGTTCAGGATTACTTCGGATACCAGCGGCCGTGACCTATGAGGGCATCTTGCGCGAACATGGTGGGAACGTAGGCGTCGTGATGCGTGAAGCGGTCTTTCTCGGAGTCGAAGGTGGAGGCTCCAAGGCCAGAGCGATTGGCGAGTATCACGGCCGCGTTTGCGTGAGGCTCGAAGGCAACGGCCTCAACCCTCGCGACATCAGCCGTGCGGAGTTCGAGGCAAGGCTGCGGTCGCTAGTGAGCCCGCTCCTGGAAGCGCTCCCGGGACCGCTCCGGGGCAGCCGAGTTCCGATCTATGGATACTTCGCGCTTGCTGGTGCGGGGAAGCCTGCGGTGAGGCGCAAGTGCCGAAACGCGGTCGCCCGGGTGCTCAAGATCTATGGCTCTTGCCGGCGCACCTACGTTACGACTGATTCCGGGGCGCTCGTCGAGAGGTATCTCAAGGACCGCGAAGGCCTGGTCTTGATCGCTGGGACAGGCAGTATCTGCGTGGCCGTGAGGCGCGTCGGCGGCAGGCGACGGGTGGTCAGAGTAGGTGGGAAGGGTGGAAGCCTCGACGAGGGCAGCGGTTACTGGATCGGCGCGCGGCTCGTCCAGTCTGTGCTCGAAGTGCCGCCCCGGCCAGGCGAGCGAAGTATCTGTGCCGGTCTTCTCCTCAAGGACTACGGGATTTCAGCCTCAGAGGTGGTCTCGGAATTCCCGCCCCGGGAGCGATCCAGGGTGGCATCCCTTGCCCCGATCATCCTTCGGGGTTATGGCCGGAGGGATAGGTTCGCACGTGGGGTGGTCGTGGAGGCGATCTCGGATCTCGTTGGGATGGTCGTGGCTGCAGCCGGGCAAGCAGGCATCCGTGACAAGGCTGATCTCTACCTGGCCGGCGGTCTTTTCATGAACGGGACTTTCGACGCGTTGTTTAGACAAGAGCTGCATTGGTTACTGCCGGGCCTGGCCCCGCACGCATCAGCCGACGATCTGACGGCGCTTCTCCAGCTGGCCAAGCAGCTCAGTCCGTCTCACCGGCTCCGCCGACGACGCTGACCGCGGTCTCTTAGATCAGGAGTCTCCCATCCTTGATGAGTTCCTTCCCATCGATCACGAGCGTGGGATTCTTGATTATGAGGTCCAGATGGCTCGGCACCGAAACCCTGCCGCCCATCGAGATATTGTCTCCCAGGGCGATATGCACTGTGCCCATCACCTTCTCGTCCTCGAGGATGCTGCCGGTGAGGCGAGCCGCATCGTTGGTGCCGATGCCGAGCTCGGCGATGTTCCGGGCTTCCTTGCCGAACTTGGAGACAAGCGCCAGCAGCTCCTCGGCCGCGCTCCCGCCGCTGATCTTGGTCGCCAGACCCTCAGCGACCTCGATGGTAATTGGCTCGTTCACGACACCGACCCCGGCGCATGACCCGTCGATCACCATCTTGCCCTCGGCCGTGCCCTCAACCGGCGCCAGGTAGGCTTCTCCGGCCGGTAGATTGGAGAAGGTTCCCGCCACAGTCACGATCCCGGTGTCCTCGTGGCAGGTCCGTCCTTCGATCGACATGGTTATGTCGGTACCGAGTTTGGTGGTAACGCGCGCCGTCCGCTTGCCGCCCACGAGCCTCGCAACGCGCATCGTCCGTTCCTCGATCTGCTTGTAGTCGGCACGGAGCGTGCGCTTCATCGAATCCTCGGTAATGCCGGGCAGCGTCGCCCCCCTCGCCCCGTTGGCGCACGCTTTCCGCCGGGCGTCGGTGTGAGTGAGTGAGCGGCTAGTGGGGATCACGAAGACATCGCAGTTGCGCAGCAGCGCAGCGACCGCCCGCGGCGGCTCCTCCCCGTTGGTCGCCCTCGGCACGATTTCACAGAAAATGGCGTCGGCCCCCAGCTCTCTCGCCGTCTCCCAGAAAGCCTGTCCGATCCTCCTCAGGGGCTCATCGCAGACCACAACCAAGTTCTCGCCTTGCTTGGCAGCCATACAGTCGGTGAGAGCAACCCGGGCTGCCTCCTTGAGTTCCTTCATGGATTTACCTCCGCTACTTCTTGTCGTTAACGCGCTTGGCCAGGCTGGGCCTCAGCGCAAGGTAGATCATCATGGCAACAGCCGCTGCGAACAGGACGAGCGACACGGGTGAGCTCTTGAGAACCTCGATCGGCAGCTTGCTCTTGCCTGCGACATCTTTGCCAAGGCCCACCATCAGGAAGGCCAGGATAATGCCCATCACGGCCTCACCCGCTATCAGGCCCGAGCCCAGGAGCACGCCCCGGTGTTCGGCGGCCTCTTGGTCACCGTGGCGGCGGGCGACTTGCTTGATGAAAAGGCTCGCAAGGCCACCGACCAGGATCGGCACCGATAGGCCGAATGGCAGGTATATGCCGACCGCAAGCGGCATCACGTGGGCACGGAAGCCGGCGTGCTGCCGCCTCAAGACTTCATCGATCGCCAGGATCGTGAGTCCGATCAGAACGCCTATCCCAACCATCACCCAGGGCATGGGCTTATCGGTGAACATTGATGTGCTTATGTTGGCGAAGAGCTGTGCCTGGGGAGCCGCGAGCGCCCTGGGCTCGCCGGTCCCAATGCCGTAAGCTTTGAGCAGCAGCGTCAGCACCGGCGCTATCACGATCGCCGGCACGGTTGCCCCGATCACCTCGCCCCATTGCTGGAGCCGCGGCGTGGCCCCCACGAAGTAGCCGGTCTTCAAGTCCTGCGATATGTCTCCCGCCGTGGAGGCTGCACAGCAGACGACGCCGGCTATGCCCAGCACTGCGAGAATACCCGGCGCGCCCTTCATGCCCATCAAGAGGAGCACCGCCGATGCGAACAGGATGGCGCAGATAGTCATACCGGAGACCGGGCTGTTGGAGCTGCCCACGAGTCCCACCAGGTAGCTTGCCACCGCGACGAAGAAGAAGCTCGCCACCACCATCACTACCGTGGAGACGATGGTAATTCCAATCGCGTGGGTGAGGTACATGTAAACGCCGAAAATACCCGCGACCGACGCCAGGATCAGGATGGTAATCCACTTTTGACTCATATCCTGGTCGGTGCGGATGGGCACGGTGCCTTCGGCATGCTTGTGGCCGTAGATGGCGGTCGAGAGGCTCTTGCCTATGGAGCCCCTCATTCTGATTATGGACGCCAGTCCGCCGACCACCATGGCGCCGATGCCCATGAAGCGGATCTCATTCCTCCATAGTTCCTTCATGCTGTCGACCAGGGCGGCATCTCCGGGCATGCCGTGCATCGCCGTATAGATGGGCATGCCGACAAACCACGCAATGACGCCACCCAGGAAGACCAACACGGCGATGTTGAGGCCCACGACATAGCCCACGCCTAGCAGGAGCACCGACATATCCGAGCCGAAGTACCAGGCGCTCTTCCCGACCCTGACTGCGCCCTCAACGGTCTCCTTCACTACCTGGACGCCGCCCACCAGGCCCTTGAAGACAGCTCCCACTCCGAGTGCCGAAAAGACGTATGCCGCGCCGCTCCCGCCGGCCTCGCCGGCCTCGAGCACCTTGGCGCAGGCTAAGCCCTCGGGATAGACCAGGTTCTTGTCTTCGACTATGAGGTTGCGCCTCAGGGGAATCATGAAGAGCACACCCAGGAGCCCGCCGCACATGGCGATCAGGGTGGTGGGCCAAAACTTGAAGTCCGTCCAGACTCCGGTTATGACAAGTGCCGGCACGGTGAAGATTACCCCAGCCGCAAGCGATTCTCCCGAGGATGCAATCGTCTGGACCATGTTGTTTTCGAGGATAGTGCCGCGCCTGAGCGCGCCTCTAAGGATGCCCATGGACAAGACGGCGGCGGGGATCGAGGCCGACGCGGTCATGCCGGCATAGAGACCCGCATAGGTATTGGCCGCGGCCATGACCACGGCGAGCACGGTGCCCAAGAGCACCGAGGCGACCGTCCACTCGGGGATCGACTTCTCAGCGGGGACAAACGGTTTGAAACTATCGGCTTCTGCCATGCGGCCCTCCCTGTGACGTGCGTGCTTGTGGTACTTTCGACCCAGGAAACGTGAAGCCCGAACCACAAGATCACTATGATATGGATTGCCGCGGGAAATGCAACTATGAAGAACAGCCCGGCCGGCAGCGCCTCTACGCCATCGCTTCTTTAAGGGTTGCCCCGAGCCGCTTGATGCCTTCCCTGATCTGGTCAGGCTGGGCATTTGAGAAGTTGAGCCTCATGGTGTTGAGGCCGCCGCCGTGAGGGAAGAAATAGGTTCCGGGCACGAAAGCCACCTTGTGGTCGATCGCCTTCTTGAGGAGATCCCTGGTGTTAACCTGCTCCGGAGCCGTGACCCACAGGAAAAGACCGCCCTGAGGCTTGGTCCACTTGACGCCCTCGGGGAAGTGTTCCTCCATGGCGTCCGTCATTACGTGGCAACGCTCGCCGTAGACCTTCCTTATCAGCTTGGAGTGGTCGGTCAGGATGCCTCGCCGCATCACGTCGTGGACTATCATCTGAATGAAGGTGCTTGTATGGAGGTCCGTCGCCTGCTTGGCCTGCACCAGCTTCGATATCAGCGCCTGCGGCCCGACGACCCATCCGAGCCTCAGTCCCGGCGCCAGGATCTTGGAGAACGTGCTCATGTAGATGGTGTTCTCCTTGTGCAGCGTCATTATGGCCGGCAAGTCCTCGCCCTCGAAGCGGAGCTCGCCATACGGATCGTCCTCAATGAGGGGCACCCCGTACTTGGCCGCAATCTTGACGAGCGCGATCCGGCGCTCCAGCGACAGCGTTACCCCGGCCGGGTTATGAAAGTTGGGTAGAACATAGATGAATCGTACCTTCTGCCTCTTGAGCACGTCCTCCAGATGGTCGATCTGCATGCCGTCATCGTCCAGCGGCAAGCACTCGATCCGCGGCTCGTAGGCCGCGAAGGCCTGAAGGGCCCCAACGTAGGTTGGACTGTCCGTGACTATGACGTCTCCCGGGTCAATGAAGATTCGCCCGATCAGATCCAGAGCTTGCTGAGAACCGTTGGTGGGGAAAATGTTCTCGGCTTCGGCCTCCACTCCGTACTTGTGCATCTTGACCGCGAGCTCCTGCCTCAGGGGAAGGAAACCCTCGGTGATCGTGTACTGGAGGGCCTGCTGGCCGGCGGTTCTCAAGACCTGGACGCAAGCCTCCTCAACCTCTTTAATGGGAAAGATCTCGGGAGCCGGCAAGCCTCCGGCGAAGGATATGATTTCCGGTCGCTGGGTAACCTTGAGAATCTCCCGGATGGCCGATGAGGTCATTAGGGAGCATCTTGCGCAGAACTTGTTCTCCCAGTCGATTGCGTGACCGCGAAGCACGGGCTCGGTCCATTTGGCCGGACTCAAATGATTGACCTCCTACTGGTTCTCTTGCCGATTCACAGAATTGACTTTAGCCTGAGACAAGCAGTACCAACTGAAGAGCATATCCAAAAGATGGAGGCAGGGCAAGAGGAATCGGGTGGCGAGGGCACGGCCCTAAGCGCCCGCCGGGACCGCTGCCGGCACCCTGCCTAAGGCATCAGGTAGTCGCGGGGATTGACTCCCAGGTCTTTGCAGGAGAGGGTCTCGACGACTGTATGGGCGAACTGGCCGGTCTTGGGGTCGGTCTGCCCCAAGTCAATCAGCCTGCTCTCGGCAGTGGGACTTCCTGTGCTGTCGAGAAGCACCCGCATGGTGGGCCTGTTGGGGTCGCCGCTGAGGTTGCTGCGCCTCACGACTATTCCCACCTCGCCGGTGCCGAGCCTCAGGACGGTACCAATGGGGAAGACGCCGATCGCGCGCGCAAAGGCCTTGACCAGGATGGGATCGAACTTGGTGCCCGCCTGCGAGGCCAGGTAGCGGATCGCTTCGTAAGGAGAGTAGACCTTGTTCCTGTAAGGCCGCTCGGTGGTCATCGCGTCGAAGGTGTCGGCAATCCTGACGATCCGGCTGAAGATGTCGAGCGAGCCAAACGGAGGCACCAGAGGATATCCCGACTGATCTATGTTCAGGTGGTGCTGGAACGCCACGATCAGGGAGTGCAGGATATGCTCGTTGCACCTGGGCATCCTGGAAAGGCGCCTGACGCCCATCACCGTGTGCTCCCGGATAGCCTTCCACTCGTTCACGTCAAGCAGTCCGATCTTGTTGAGCACGTCTTGCGGCACGGAGGTCTTGCCGATGTCGTGGAACAGCGCGGCAATTCCTAACTTGGAAAGGTGGTTCCTGCTGAAGCCCAGGCTGTGGCCGGTGGCCAGCGAGAAGATGCAGACGTTCACGCTGTGGCTGAAGGTGTATTCATCGTGGTCCTTTATTGCCGCCAGCGCGAGCAGTGACGATTCGTCCTCTAGGAGGATATCGACCGCGGTGTGCACCGCCCGTTTGGCCTTTCTCATGCTCGCCGCGCCCTGCGATGTCTGAGACGTCAGGATCTCCTTGGCCGATCCGAGCGCCGCGAAGAACGCCCGCTTGGCCCGCTCCGGTTTTGACAGCGACTTTATCCCGACGTCGTCGAGCTGCTGCTCCACGTGGGCCGCGGCGGCCAGGCTTACGTGGGTGAAGCCCTCGGAGGCCAGCCTGCCGGTGATGGCCGTGCCCTTGGAACCGGCGGTCTCGACCGAATCCAGGAAGCGGTAGAACCGGATTACCTCTTCGCGAGTTATCCCGGCCTCGAAGGTGATCTTCTCAATCTCCAGCCTCTGGGCTTGCACCAGGATGAACTTGTATGCTGCGAAGTTGGAAACGTCGCAGCGCAGTCGCTCTCCATTCACGAAGATGCAGTCACGCCAGAACTTGAGCTCCGCACTCGGCAGGTCTGCAAAGAGGTCCTTCAGCGTGGCCAGGAGAGCATCGCCGGCCTGAAGCACCGTGGCATTCTCTGGGTCGTAGATCTTCAGCAGTTTCTGGATCGCCGCGATCTGACTCAGCAGCATCTTGGCGGCCTGAATCGATGCCGCATGCCGCGCCTTGTCAACGTCCGGCCGGGTACTCTTGAGCTGTGACGGTGTCTCAACGCATTCGTTCATCACGCCTTACCTTCTTTATGGCTGCCTCGGCCGCCTTGCGCAGCTGGCGCGGGACATGCTGCAGCAATTCGTCCTCGAAGTAATCGAGAACGTCAGGGTGCATAAGATGGAGGATGTCGATCACCGCAGACTTGGTCTCGTCCAACGACCTGCGCAGGCGCCATCCGCGCATTCCGATGATGGCCTCAACCACGCTTTTCTGGCTTTCCGAGGAGAGCTTCCTGAGGGCTAGCAGCATGCTTGTCTTGCGGTCGCGCTCGAGCACGTTGAAGTCCTTGGATGTGAAGAGGTCGCTCAGAGTCTGAACACAACCCTTGCCGCCAATCTCGACTATAGAGCCCAGGGCCGTTCTTCTGACCGATGGGTTCTCATCCTGGAGCAGGGCCTGCGTAACTTCGATCGCCGCGCTGTTCTTGAGTCTACCGGCAAGCGAGGCGACCTTGGACCTGATCTTGGCGGACGGATGGCTGTAGAGCCCCATGGCGCACGCCAGGGCGTTCTCGTTACCTATGGCCGCGAGGACATCGAGAACGACGTCGCTCTCTTCCTCTGAACCGGATTCCGCGCACTTCACTATTTCTGCCGGGTCGCTCTTGGCGATCGAGGCCATTGACTGCACCAGGACCTGCCTTGCCGACGGGCGAGTGCAGCCGGGCAGCATCCTTATCACGCCTGGAAGGGCCCCCGAGCCGAGCTGGGAGAGATAGGCCTGGCACTGGTCGTGCTCCGCCTCCCGGTCGCCCGCGAGAAGCTCCTCGATGACCTTCATGTTGGCGTCGCTGTGGCG
>Ga0315275_10000605_pt1 | contig 30146 bp, 27 predicted proteins | sample YL17G03_0_MG_FD_205557 | JGI IMG/M metagenome (GOLD analysis project Ga0315275, IMG submission 205557) | Sediment microbial communities from Yellowstone Lake, YNP, Wyoming, USA - YL17G03_0 | ecosystem: Environmental > Aquatic > Freshwater > Lake > Sediment | place: USA: Wyoming | collected...
GTTGTCCTCGACCACCACGGCCGTGTACGGACGGGCCTCCTCGTCGGAGTCCCGCTCGACGACCCGCCGCTCGGTCGCCTCCTCGATGTCGAGGAAGCGGAACTCGGAGCGGGTCGCCAGCTGCACCGCCCAGTCGAGGTTGGCGTCGCCCCGCCGCGGCTCGTGCCCGCCCCCAGAGGCGGCCAGCGCCTCGGGCCTGAAGTGGCCCCGCCCTCGTGGAAGCACGACGGTGAAGCGAGAGCCGGATCTCCCGTCGCTCTGCGCGGTGAGGGAGCCGCCGTGCAGGACCACCAGCTCCCGCGCCAGGGCCAGGCCGATGCCCGCGCCGCCGTGCTGGCGGCGGTCGGCCATGTCCACCTGGAAGAAGCGCTCGAAGATCTGCTCCGCCCGCTCCGGCGGGAACCCGGGGCCGTCGTCCTCGAAGGTGACGTCGACCTCGTCGGACTGCTCCGAGAGGGTGACCGTGACGTGACCCCGCAGTGGCGTGAACTTGATGGCGTTGGAGAGGAGATTCACGAAGACCCGCTCCAGCCGCTCCACGTCGCACCAGACCAGCGCCGGGTCCCGGTTCGTCGAGAAGGAGAGGGTGATGTGCTTGCGGCTGGCCAGCACCTGGGTCTGGTCGACCAGCGACCGGAGCTGGGCGACGAGGTCGTGCTCGTTCACGTCCAGGCGAAGCCGGCTCTCCTCCAGGCGGGACAGGTCGAGCAGGTCGTTGATGAGCTTCAGGAGCTTCAGCGCGCTCCGGTACATGGTCTGCAGCGAGCTGCGCTGCCCCTCGGTGAAGGCCCCCATCTCCCCCTCCATCATCAGCTCGAGCGGGGTGAGCACCATGGCGAGCGGGGTTCGCAGCTCGTGGGTCATGTTGGCGAAGAAGCGCGACTTGAACTCGTCGAGCCGCTGCAGCTCGGTGTGGGCCTTTTCCAGATTTGCGGAGGTGGCCTCGAGCCGGACCCGCTGCTCGAGCTGCTCGCGCAGTGTCCCGAAGAGCATCACCTGCCCCACGCCGGCGATGATCGCCGTGGCCGACAGGAAGACGAGGTTGGAGGCCACCACGTGGCCGTCCCCGATCGCGCCGTAGAACAGGTTGACGAGGAAGAAGGAGAGGACGATGCCGACGTGCTCGGCGACCACCAGGCGCGGCGGCCAGACGAAGAGGAGGCCTGCGCCGAGCACCACCAGGATGAGCCCGGCATAGTACGGGGACTCCAGCCCGCCCATGTAGGCCGTCATGATGCTGATCCCGAACGCCGTCATCCATCCGGACGCCACAGCGATCCACTCGACGAAGGGGTCGAGGCGGCGGCCGCGCAGCATCACCAGGACGACCAGGGCGAGGAGCGCGACGGCCACACGCGTGGCCCACAGCCAGGGAAGCGCAGAAGGCGGAGCGAGAAGCCTGTCGAGCAGGCCAAAGGCCGGGTAGAGGGTGACGACGAGGATCAGCCCGGCACGAAGGCCGCGCCGGTTGCGGTCGATCCTCCAGCGGACCCAGCGCTCCTCGATGACGGTCGCCGGGGTGTTCATCTACCCGCGTACGAGCTCGAAGAAGGGGTTGACCCCGCTCTCCTCCTCGAGGAGGCGGACCTGGGCGCCGGGGACGGCCGAGTGGCCGATGTCGAGGATCTCCTCGCGGGTGCGGTAGACGAGGTGCCAGTCGAGGTGGATCTCCTGCAGCACGCGGGCCGGGTGATCGACCATGTTGGCCACGAGCAACTGCCCGGCGGGCGCGTTGGCGCTGGCCAGGTGACGGGAGAGCACGATGGCGGTGCGCTGCTGCAGGTAGTCGTAGAGGCCGCAGGAGTAGATGAGGTCGAACTTCCCGAAGGGGGCGAAGAGATCCCCGTCTCGCAGCAGCCGCTTGATCGAATCGTGCAGGAACAGCAGCCGGACGCGGTTCGGGAAGCGGGCCTCGACGACGGGGGTGAGGCGCCGGAAGGCGTGGGCGAGCGCGTTCTTGTCCTGCTCGAAGAGCACCACCTCGAGGGAGACCGGGATCTCGTCGACCTCCTGGAACAGCTCGACCAGCTCCTGGGCGGGGCCGGCCGCGAGCGAGAGCACCCGCACCGGCTCCCGGGACCCGGTGCGGCGCGCCAGCAGGGCCTTCAGCTGCCGCTTGACCAGATCCTTCCGGAAGCGGACGGCCTTGCAGCAGATGGCCTCGGAGAAGGCCAGGCCGATGGAGCGGGCGAAGAGCGTCGACCCCTCGAAGAACCGCTCGTAGATGAAGTTCATCACCTCGTAGTCGCCGGGATACCCGAACGGCTTGACGCGGGCGCGGTGGCAGGCCGGCGACATCATGATGAACTCCTGCAACTGACGGAGGCACCACTCCTTCGCCTGTTCGTTGTGGTGGCCGCCCGGGAGACCGCGGATCTCCGCGTCGATGGCATCGCTCAGCCGGAGGAACTCGGGGACGAACCCGGCCCGGAGCGACCGTTCGAGAGAAGACAGGACCGGATTCGGGGCGCCGTGGAGGCTGTGCCAGGGCAGTACCTTCTCGAGGGTGTCGAGTCGCTCCCGGCTGTCCTCCAGGAGGAGCCGCAACTCGGACACCCGGGCCTGGAACCGCTCCCCGTTCCGGACGCCCCACGGGCGGTCCTGGACGCGCGCGCTGCCGGTGTCCGCCGCCCAGGCCCGCAGCGAGCGAAGGCTGAGGATGTCGTCCACGTCGAGGAGGAAGTTGTCGAAGGTCAGGCCGACCACGGCGGCGCCGCCAGGCTCGCGGACCGACCCGATCCGGACCTGCCCGCGGAAGGATTCGTGGTTGTCGAAGCGCAGCACCGCCGAGACCCACTTCCCCTTGCGAGGAGGGGTCCCGTGGGGCCACGAGACCGCAGCGCCGTTCTGGCTCACGTCGAGGAGCGCACACTCCCGGCGGGTACCCTCCACCGTCAAGGTGACCGTTCCTCGCAGCGGCGCGAGGTCGGCGGCGGTGTATCGCTGGGGTCGGAAGTACACCGCGCGCCCCTCGGCGCCCTCCAGCTCCTCGTACCTGGCCACCCTCGACGAGGACGCGGGGGTGATGGGCAGCCCATCGGAGGCAGCGGCCTCGCCCGGCTCGACCAGCCTGATGTTGCCCTTCTCGCTCATGGTGTGTTCCGGGCCGCGGCTGGAATCTGCAGCTCGAAGCGGGTGCCCTGGGGCCGGTCGACGAGGCGGATCTGGCCGCCGTGCGACTCGACGATGAGCCGGGCCATGTAGAGCCCCATCCCCAGCCCCTCGGAGTTCTTCCCGGTGGCAAAGGGCTGGAAGAGCCTGGGGCGCAGTTCCGGGTCCACGCCGGGGCCGTCGTCCTCCACGGCCAGCTCCAGGCCGCCGCCGGGAAGCGGGCTCGCGATGATGCGGATCGCGGCGTCCTTGCCGGTGGCCCGCACGGCGTTCTGGATCAGGTTGACGAGCGCCTGCGAGAGCTTGAGCCGATCGGCCTGCAGCGGGGGCATCGACGGGGCCACGTCCACCACCAGCTTTCGCAGCCGGAAGTTCAGGTCCATGCGGGAGATGGTGACGGCGTCCCGCACCACGTCGGCCGGCTCGGTGGGCGCTCGAGCGATCTCGAGCTTTCCGGCGTGGGCGAAATCCTGGAGCGTCTTCAGCGTCCCCAGGAGCTTCTCGACGTGGGCAAGTCCCAGCGTGAAGGTCTCGCGCAGCTCGGGAGCGGCCGAGTGCTGGGAGAGCTGGTACTCGGCCTCGCGCAGGCTGGTGATCATGTTCCCCAGGTCGTGGGTCACGCCAGAGGCGAGGCGGCCGATGGTGCCGATCCGCTCGAGGTGGAGCATCATCTGCTGCTGCTTCTTCATCTCCTCGAAGGAGGAGCGCAGCATCTCCCCGCGCTCGGCCAGCAGGGTCACCATCCGCTCGATGATTCGCCGCTGCGACACGTGGGCGCAGGCCTGGCTGATGGCCTCCAGGATGTCGGCGGCCTCCCAGGGCTTGCGCAGGAAGCGGAAGGCGTTGGCCCGGTTGATGGCCGCCTCCAGCGCGTTCATGTCGGCGTAGCCGGTGAGGATGATGCCGGCCACGTCGGGCTTCAGCCGCCGCAGCTTCTCGAGCAGATCCACGCCGGTCATGCCCGGCATGCGGTGGTCGGCCACCACCACGTCGAGCGGGACCTTCTCGGCGATGGCTAGCGCCTCCTCGCCGGTCCCGGCCTCGTGGATCGCCCAGCGCTCCTCGTCGTCGAGGAGGCCGTGCAAGACGGTCAGGTTGTTGGGCTCGTCGTCGACCAGGAGGAGGCCACCGGTGAGCTGGTTGCCCACGCCGAATCGCGCCACGAGCGCGGCTACTTCCCTTTCGTCGATCACGGATCCTCAGCGAAGATGAAAAAACTGTATGGAGTATAGGCGACCCTCCCCAGGGTCGGATATTTCCCGACCACTTCGGGCGATATCGCGACAGAGCGCGCCTGGGCGGGCCCTTCTAGCCGTTCAGCGGGAAGAAGTGCCTCACCAGGAAGAACAACACGAGCGCCAATGCCAGCGTCACCGCGATCCTCACGTTGTTTTTCATCGCACGCGCACACTAGTCCATCTCGCCGGAGCGAGAACGCCCCTGACAGGTGTCGAATATTCCACCGAGTCGCTGAGATTCGTGACAAGGCCACCAGGTGAAGTGATCTCGCCAGGATCACGAGGGGTTGACACCGATCCAGGCCGGTTTTCACGTCGGAATCCTCACCGACGAATTTCCATACAGTCGAGCGTGCCCTCGGCCGCGTCTCGCGCAACATCTTGCCACTCCGCGGCATTCTGCTGTTGCCACCGGCGTCCGCGATCTGGCTCGACTGTTGCGAAAGCCCTCATCAGAAGCGAACCGAACCACACCGAGGGAGTCGCCATGATCGCCGCCACCGCATTCGCCGCCATCGGACTCGTCGTCGTCGCCTTCCTGAACCGGATTCCCTGAAGAGACCGCCATGCACGGAAACGAATTCCTCTCCGGATACTCCGCCAAGCTGATCGAATACGGCGTCGCCATTGCCTACCTGGTCCTCTTCGTCGGGTTCTGGCGCTTCGTCCACGGTGGCGCGAAGGCGGTCGCGACGGTTGCCGCGAAGGCCCCCGAACTCGCCAGGGCGGTGACCGCCGGCTGGTTCCAGGTCCCGGCCGACGTCGCCCTGCACCCCGGTCACACCTGGGCACGCATGGAGGAAGACGGGACGGTGGCCGTCGGCCTCGACGACCTCGGGCACCGGATGGTCGGCGCCCTCGACGGGATCGAGCTGCCGGCAGCTGGCGGCATGGTGGAGCAGGGCGCGGCGGCGGTGATGCTCGACGCCGGCGGCAAGAGGATCGGGCTGCTCTCGCCGGTGGACGGCGAGGTCGTGGCCTCGAACCCGGCGGCTGCCTCGGCGCGCGAAGGTGCCGAGCCGTACGGGGAGGGCTGGCTCTTCAAGGTCCGCCCCACGCGGTGGGCGCGTAACAAGGCGCAGCTTCTCTCCGGCCAGGCCGCCCGGGATTGGGTCGAGGAGCAGGGTCGCCGCCTGGCCATGCGGCTCGCCCCGGAGATGGCGCTCGCCCCGGCCATGCACGACGGCGGCGCGCCGGTGCCTGGCATGGCCCGCGAGCTCGACGCAGAACACTGGGACGAAATCGCACGGGAATTCTTCCGCACGCAGGACTGAGGAGATCGTCATGACCGCCATTCTCGAGATGCTCACGGCAATCGGAGTCTTCGCAGCAGGGCTCGTGGCGCGGCTCGGCATCGTGTTCGCGATCATGGTCGCCCTGATGGTGCCCGTGCTGATGGTGGTGGGGGCCGGGAAGGTCTTCGCAGCGGTCCGGATGTGGTTCCAGGGATACCGTTCGGCCGGCAGCCTGCGATTCCGCAGCGGCCTCCAGTACGCTCCCGGGCACACCTGGGTGAAGGAGGAAGGAAAGGCGCTGCGCGTCGGACTCGACGACCTGGCCCAGCGGATCCTGCCCTGGACGGTGGCGGTCGAGATGCCCTCGCCCGGACAGATCGTGAAGGAAGGCGAGCCGGTGGCGACGCTCTCCTGCGGCGGCCGCGAGGTGAGGGTGGCGGCCCCGGTGTCGGGGCGCGTGCTGACGGTGAACGCGGACGTGATGCGGGAGCCCACGCTGGCCAAGAGCGAGAACTACGGCAACGGCTGGCTGTTCGCCATCGAGCCCGATGGGCAGGCCTGGAAGAAGCTGCCGTTCGGCGAGCGGGCCCGCAGCTGGCTGCGCGCCGAGGGCGAGCGGCTCGAGATCTTCTACGAGACGCAGCTGGGCATGGCGGCGGCCGACGGCGGCGAGCTCGTCGGCTCCCCGGACACGCTCCTCGATGACGCGCAGTGGAAGGCTCTGGCGCACAGCTTCCTGCGCACGTAGAGTCGGTTCATGCCCACGACCAGCGAGAACCTCGCCGTCGCCTTCGCCGGGGAGAGCCAGGCCAACCGCAAGTACCTCGCCTTCGCCAGGGCTGCCGAGAAGGAGGGCTTCTCCCAGATCGCGAAGCTCTTCCGCGCCGCCGCCGACGCCGAGACCATCCACGCGCTGGCCCACTTCCAGAACATGGGCGGGGTGGGAACCACCCTCGAGAATCTGAGGTCGGCGGTGGCCGGCGAGACCTACGAGTACACCGAGATGTACCCGCCCATGGTCGAGCAGGCGAAGCTGGAAGGGCACAGGGGCAAGCACATGCTCGCCTTCGCCAACGAGGCCGAGAAGGTCCACGCCCGGCTCTTCCGCGAGGCGCTCGAGGCCATGCAGGCCGGCAAGGACCTCTCGCAGATGGACGTCTACCTCTGTCCGGTCTGCGGCGACCTCGAGTTCGGCCTGCCCCCGGAGAAGTGCCCGATCTGCGGCGCGCCGCGGAGCAAGTACCAGAAGATCGGGTAACTCCAGATCGGGGCGCTAGCCGCGCGACAGGTCGTACAGCAGGCTCGCGGCCACCTCCTGGAGGCCCGTCTCGAGCATGGCCGCGCCCTTGCCGGTCGCGAGGGTGTCTCGCATCGACTCGGGCGCCATGCCGATGGCGAGGTTCAGCCAGACCATCACGGCAGAGACCGCGGGCGTGGGCGGCGCGGCCTTCACCCGCGCCCGGCGCTTCTGCAGCCGTTTCGAGATCTTGTCGACCTGGGCGTCCGGGTCGGTGCGTGGGCCCCGGGAGTCCTCCAGGGCCGAGGCGATGGCCTCGTGGATCCCGGCCAGGACGTCGGGGTTGGAAAGCGCGCGCCCCAGCCGTTCCTCGGCGATCTCCTCGTCCACCGAGAGGGAATCGGCATAGGTCGGCGCGAGGAGGATGGCCAGGTCCGTGCGGGTGAAGACGTGCGGGATGCGGCGGGCGATGTCGGTCACGGGGGGGAAGAATACCCTGCCGGGACCGGCACGCCCGCTTTGATTTGCTGGGCCATGGACCCGCAAGCGCCCTTTTCATAGGATGTCGGTCCCATGACCGTTCCCGTTCTTCCTCTCTGGATCGGCGGCAGGGAAGTCCAGAGCTCCAGTGGACGAACCGGTGACGTCTTCGACCCGTCGACCGGTGAGGTGATCCGGCGCGCTCCCTTCGCGAGCGCCGCGGAGGTGGGGCACGCGATCGCCTCGGCCCGCGCCGCGCTGCCCGGATGGCGCGACGCCCCGCCGCTCCGCCGCGCCCGGGTCCTGGCCCGCTTCCGCGAGCTCCTCGAGGCAAACCGCGACGAACTGGCCCGCCTCATCAGCCAGGAGCACGGCAAGACGGTCCCCGACGCCGCCGGCTCGCTCCAGCGCGGCATCGAGGTGGTCGAGTTCGCCACCGGAGCGCCGCACCTCCTCAAGGGGGAGCAGGCGGAGGACGTCGCCCGCGGCGTCGATTCACACTCCGTGCTGCAGCCCGTGGGCGTGTGCGCCGGCATCACGCCCTTCAACTTCCCGGCCATGGTCCCGATGTGGATGTTCCCGGTGGCCATCGCCTGCGGGAACACCTTCGTGCTGAAGCCTTCCGAGAAGGTGCCCTCCACCGCGCTGCGGCTGGCTCGCCTCCTCCACGAGGCCGGGCTGCCAGAAGGGGTGTTGAACGTCGTCCCGGGCGACGCCGAGGCGGTCGACGCCATCCTCACCCATCCCGACGTGAACGCCGTGTCCTTCGTGGGCTCCACGCCGATCGCGCGCCACGTCTACGAGACCGCGGCGAAGACCGGGAAGCGAGTGCAGGCGCTCGGCGGGGCCAAGAACCACGCCGTCGTGCTGCCCGACGCCGCCCTGGAGTTCACCGCCGACGCGCTCATCGGCGCCGGCTACGGGTCGGCGGGCGAGCGCTGCATGGCCATCTCGGTGGTGGTCGCGGTGGGCGAGGTGGCCGACCCGCTCGTCGCGCGGCTGCGCGACAAGGCCGCCGCCTTGAAGGTCGGTCCGGGAAGCCAGGCCGGCGTGGAGATGGGGCCGCTCGTCACCGCACTTCACCGGGAGCGAATCCGAGGCATCATCGCCGCAGGCCTGGCCCAGGGCGCGAAGGTCGTGCTCGACGGCCGCGAATCGAGGATTCCGGGGGCCGGCAACGGCTTCTTCCTCGGTCCGACGCTGCTCGATCACGTCACGCCCGGCATGACGGTCTACCGGGAGGAGATCTTCGGCCCGGTGCTGGTGGTGGTGCGGGTGCGGACGATCGAGGAGGCCATCGCGCTCGTGAACCAGAATCCCTACGGCAACGGGACCGCGATCTTCACCGACTCCGGGAAGGCCGCCCAGCAGTTCGAGCACGAGATCCAGGTGGGAATGGTGGGCGTGAACGTCGCGATCCCGGTCCCCATGGCCTTCTTCTCCTTCGGAGGCTGGAAGCAGTCGCTCTTCGGCGACCTCCACGTCCACGGGATGGAAGGCGTGAAGTTCTACACGCGCACGAAGACGGTCACGAGCCGGTGGCCCGCGACCGAGGAGAAGAGCCGCATCACGCTGGCCATGCCCACCAGCGGTTAGCGGGCCAGTTGGGCCAGCGTCACGCCCGCCACGATGAGCCCGATTCCTGCCGCCTGGAAGAGGTGGAACGGCTCGCCGAGGAGCGCCACGGCGAGCAGCGTCCCGAAGGCCGGCATGAGGTTCAGGAAGACCCCCGCGCGGCTGGCGCCGGCCTGGACGACGCCGGCGTTCCAGAAGGCGTAGGCGACGAGCGAGGCGAAGACGCCCACGTAGAGGATGCTCCCGGCGGTGACGAGGTCGAAGGAGACGCGCAGCCCCCGGGCGATCTCCCAGGCATAGAAGGGGGCGATCCATGCCACCCCGACCAGCACCAGCGCGGTGAGGAAGACCATCGGCTCGACGCCGGAGGGTCGACGGGACAGGACCACGGTGTAGGCTGACCAGGAGAGCACCGCGGCGAGCACCCAGAGGTCCCCGGGGTTGAATTGCAGATCGAGCAACGCCGAGGCCCGTCCCTGCGAGAGGATCACCGCCACGCCGGCGAGGGAGAGTGCGACCGCGAGGAGCAGTCGGGCGGTCGGCTGCCCCAGCCCGAACAGGAAGGAGAGGGCGACGATGAAGGCCGGCGCAGCCGCATTGAGCAGGAGCGCGTTCGTGGCCGTGGTGTGCTGCAGCCCCAGGTAAAGGAAGAGGTTGAAGTTCCCGACGCCCAGGATGCCCAGCAGGACCAAGATCTTCCAGCCGGCGAGAAGCGGCGCGCGATGGGCGACGAGGCGGCGGCCATAGAGGGCGAACAGGACCGCGAGCGCCAGCGCCCAGCGCCAGAAGGCGAGGCCAACGGGCGGGATGTGCCCCCGCATCGCGCGGCCCAGGACGACGTTGCCGGCCCAGAGAAGGGCCGCCCCGGAGAGGAGCAGGCTGGGGTGGCGGCGCACCGGCGCGAACATATCGCGCCGGGCCGATCGCCACCCGCCCGATCGTCACTTGTGCTGCACGGCCTCGTAACGCCAGCGGCCCGTGCCGGCGCCCGCCTGCGCTCCGCGGGTCGAGCGCTCCCGGATCGCGTCCCTCACCTCGGCGATCACGAAGGAGACCATGAGCAACAGCACCGCGGAACCCGTGAGGATGAACAGGAGGAGCATGGAAGCAGATCGCCACGTCACCTCGGGTGATGTCATGGCCCGGTGTGTGGCGGCGTGGGTGAGAGGCGCCCCCCCGGAGTGGCCGCGCGGGTCCGGGAGGACCTGCCTGGGTGGGCGACTCGATCCCGCAATGAAATAGTCGGAGTGAATCCGGGCGCCTGGCCAGAAACAGGCTGGCACACCCATTGCTGCGTATGATCCGATCGATGGCGGCGTTCCTCACGAGCCAGCTCGACTACATCTACTTCGTGTACGGGCTCGCGCTCGTCCTCCTGGGAGCGGTCTGCCTCTCCATGAGCCGCGAGGGGCCGCTCCGGGCGCCGTGGGCGATGCTGGCGGCCTTCGGATTCACACACGGTCTCGTGAACTGGGTCGATCTCGTGGTCCTGGCGACAGCGATCTCACCGGCCGTCGAACTGGTCGAGACGCTGCTGCTCGGGGCGAGCTTCGTCGCCCTCCTCGAGTTCGCTCGCCGCACCCACCGCGTGGTCCGGGGGAACGGCCCCGGCCCCTGGATTCACGCCGTCGTCGCGGCCGGCGTCGTGGCGCTCGTTCTCATCGGCGGGACGGCGTCTCTCCGCTCCGCGCTCCGCCTCGTCGTGGCGGGTCCGGCGATCTTCTGGACCGCCGCCCTGCTGGGCCTGGCATCCCTCGGGGAGGCACGTTCCCATGCGGTCCCCGGTTCGGCTCGAGCGCTCGCCTTGGCGGCCGCCTTCCTGGCCGCCTTCGGGCTCTCCGCCGGCATCGTGATCCCGGCGACGCCATTCCTTCCCTCCGTCTGGCCCACGACCGAGGTCCTCCTGCGGGCGACCGGAGTGCCCGTCGCCGTCTTCCGGGCCGCCTTCATCGGCGGCCTGGCCCTCGCCATCTGGGCCTACGCGCTCTCCCTGGACAGGCGGGGGCGCCTCCGCCGGAAGCGGGTGAGGACCTTCTGGCTCGTGGCCTCCACCATGGCCATCGTCCTCTCCGCGGGCTGGCTCTTCACCGAACGTCTCGGGAAGCTCCACGAGAAGGAGCTGGCTGCAGACGCCGAATCCACCGCGGCCCAGATCCTGGATCACCTCGTCATGGAGATGGAGAGCGCCGAGGACGCCGCGCGCGTCCTGGCGGGAGTCGTCACTCGATTCCAGGTGGCGCTGTCGGGCCCCGACGCCTCCCGAAGGGACGACGCGGTGGACGTGGTGGCGGGCGGCCAGGTCGATCACGTGGCCTACCTCCTCGATCCGGCCGGCGTCACCTTGGCGGCGTCGAACCGCGCCGAGCCGGACAGCTTCGTCGGGAAGAACTATTCCGTGCGCCCGTACTTCCGGGACGCCATCGGCGGATTCCCCGGTCGGTTCGCAGGGGTCGGGCTCACCAGCCTGGCGCCGGGATTCTACGCCAGCCAGCCGGTCCGGGATGCCGCCGGCGGGATCACCGGGGTGGCGGTCCTGAAGAAGACCCTCTCCGCCCGATCGCTCGGATCGACCGGGGCCGACACCTCCTTCCTCGTCGCCCCGGACGGCCGGGTCCTCCTGGCCGGCTCCCCGCGGTTCGATGGCCGCCCGCTCTGGTCCCTGGAAGTCCTGGGGAACCCGGAGGCGGCCGCCCTGGCTCGGGCTCCCCTCCTCGACCACCCGGTGTCGGGAAACGACTGGGTGTTCCTCGACGGGGAGCGATACAGCGCGGCAAGGCGGCCGGTCCCCGGCACCGACTTGTCGGTGGTCACGCTGAAGAAGGAAACCGCACAAATAGTGAATCGATTCCTGGGGATCGTGATCACCTTCCTTCTCAGCATGGTGATCGTGGCCTACTTCGTGGCCCTGCAGCGCCAGTATGGAACCGAGTCGCGGCTGGCCGACAAGCACCGGGAGGCCGAGGGGCGGGCGCGCACGATGGCCCGGCGCGCCGACACCGACGCGCTCACCGGCATCCTCAACCGGGCCGGCTTCAACGAGGCCTTCTCCCGCGAGTTCTCCCGGGCGCGCCGCTATCGCCAACCGCTATCCCTCGTGCTGCTGGACCTCGACCACTTCAAGAACGTGAACGACGGGTACGGCCACCCGGCCGGCGACAAGGTGCTCGGGGGAATTGCCCGGCTCCTCGAAGCGCGCGTCCGCGAATCGGACCTGGTGGCCCGCTGGGGCGGCGAGGAGTTCGCCGTCCTCGCCCCCATGACCGACGCCGAGGGCGCCGTTCGGATCGCCGAGAAGCTCCGGGGCCTGATGGAGGTCACGAACCTCGGGCCGGTGGGCGCGGTGACCGCCAGCTTCGGCGTCGCCGAGATGCGCCCCGACGACACCATCGAGGCCATGCTCCACCGCGTGGACGAGGCGCTCTACGGCGCGAAGGACGCCGGGCGCAATCGGGTGAAGTGCGCCGAGTCGTGGGTCGACGTGGCCCAAGCGACAGGCCCCGAAGCGCCGAAGCAGGATGTCTCGATGGCCGAAGTGAAGCATCTGTACAACGACACCGGATTCGGTCCGATCGACACCGAGCACCTGGCCCTTTCCGAGGCGTTCGAGGACTTCAGCGGGAAGGTGAACGGAGGGAAGCCCGACGAGGTCGGCCCGGCACTCGCCGCCGTGATCGCCGCGGTGGCCGCCCACTTCGCCCACGAGGAGGAGCTGATGGCCGACTTCTCCTATCCGCTCCTGGCGCGGCACAAGGAGGCGCATGCCCTTTTCGTCGGGGACGCGCGGCGCTTCCAGGCCGAACTGATGAAGGGCGGCGTCACCCCGAACTTCCGCCGCTGGGCGGTGGGGCGCCTGCCCGAGTGGTTCCGCTACCACATCCTTGCCCACGACATGGGACTCGGGCAGTTCCTGAGCAAGGCCGGGGCGGCCGGATGGAGAGGCGCGCCGCCCGTCCTGTCCAGGTCGAGCCAGGTGGAAAGGGTTGGGCCATGACCAGCTACGCGGATGAAGCCGGAGCAACCGGCTCCGGTCCCCGTCTGACGCGGCGTCCCCGGAAGAGCGCGAACGCGCTCGTGTAGCCGTGCAGGAAGGTGGTCCCGCCCACCGGGCCGATCTCGCCGTTGCAGAAGAAGCCGCCCAGCGCGGCCGGCCCGAGCTTCTCCTCGAAGAGGGAGGTGTCGTGGTCGGCCCGGCCGAAGAGGCCGGTGCCTCGGCCGGTGCAGGAGAAGAGCAGCGCGCCGGCAGGGGGTCCGCGCCCGGCGCGGCTCCGCCCTTCCAGCAGGCGTTTCAGATCCTCCTCGGCGGCCTGGGCGTCGCGGAGAACGAACTGCACCGCCTGCACCGGGTGAAGCACCTCGCTCACTGCGAGTGCGCCGCTCTTCTGGTCGGCCCCCACGATGTTCCGCACCAGGAGCTCGCCCGGATCGTACTCGACCCGCTCCTCTCGCATGTCCAGGCCCAGGAAGAGGGAGTGGCGCATCAGCTCGCGGTCGCGGGGGCCGAGCGACTCGTAGATCTCGCCCAGGACCTTGAGCGGCGGGCCGCGATCGAGCTCCTGCAGGAGGCCTCCCTTGCATCGCGTGACCAGCATGGGCGGCCCGATGGGGCGGCAGCCCTGGGCGATGACGGTCTCCACCTCGACGTCGCCGGAGAGGGCCACGGCGATCGCGCCGCTGCGGTGGACCTCGGTGCCGAGCAGCAGCCGGTGCTCGCCCGGGGCCTCACCGCCGCTCGCCAGGCCGCCGAACTTGGGGGCGCGCGGGTAGGCGCGGTCGAGCCCCAGGATGAGTGCGTGGGCGTCGATGGTGAACGGGTCGGCCAGCAGCAGGAACTTGGGCTGCGCCTCGGACGACACGCCGATCCGCGCCCGCCAGGCGCCCGCCCACGCCTCGGGTTCGGGGAGCGAGGTCATCTCCACGTGAACCCCGGAAAACTCGACGCCGGGCAAGAGCGCCCCGGTCAGGGACAGGGCCGGCCCTTCCTCGGCCTCGTGGGCGTCGCCGATGACGCCGCGGCCGGTGCAGCCGGCCAGCAGCGCGCCAGGGTATCGCCGCGCCGCCAGCCGGCTCAGCTCGCCGAAGTCCTGGACGTGGTGCGGGGATGCGAAGACGAGCAGGAGGTCGGGTGCGGAGCCGCCGAGCCGTTCATCCAGCGAGCCCGCAGCCTCGGAGAAGGCCGCCGCCGCGTCTGGCTTCCTGGAGAGGGTCGAGCCCCACCGCATCGCCGGGGATCGATACTGGCCGGGGAGGGCTGGCGCACGAGGAAGGGGGTGGTGGTAGATACGGGGCATGCCCTCGCTCCAGGTGGCCCTGCTCCCCGGTTGTGACCCGGCGCGCTTTCTCCGCGTCGAGGCGGGCCTGCTCGCCCGCGGCCAGGGCGAGCCGGTGCTGGTCGTGGCGAGCTTCGCGACCCCGGTGATCCTGCTCGGCCGGCACCAGCGCGCGTCCTCGGTCGTGGATCTGGCGGCAGTCCGCTCGCGCGGCCTGCCGCTTCTGCGGCGGGCCGGTGGCGGCCGGAGCCTGCTCGCGGCGAAGGGAACCGCCGGCGCCTTCCTCTACACGCCGCCCGGGGAGGTGCTGGTCGCCCCGGCCTTCCCGGCCGACCGGATCACCAACCGTTACGTCCGCGGGCTGCTCTCGGCGTTGCGCAGCCTGGGAGCGGAGCGCGCCGCCTACTTCGGCCGCGACTTCGTATCCGCCGACAAGCGGCAGCTGGCCATCGTGTCCCAGGAGGCGACCGTGGCCGGAGCGCTGGCCTTCGAGGCGATCATTCCGATGGAGCAGTCGCTGGCGCTCCCGGTGGCGCTGGCCCCGGCGACCTCGCACTCCGACACGCGCGCCGGTGGTCCGCCGGCGGCATCCCTCGCCGAGTTCAGCGGAGGGCCGGTCGCCTTCGAGAGGCTGGCCGCGGCGCTCGCGGACGGGTGGGGCAAGCTCTCGGGCCGGGAGTGTACGCCCCTTGCCGGCGCGCTCCCCGAGGGGGAGTTGCCGCCTGCCCAGGAGGACGAGGTCGGGCTCTCGGGGAGCGGCCCCGTCGAGATCCCGATCGGATTCCTGGAAGTGCTCACCGGCGTCGCGGCCGGCCGGCTGGTCGGGCCCAGGCTGCGCGGCGAATTCATTTCCCCGGCCGAGACCGTGCGGGCCCTGGAACTGGCGCTGGAGGGCGCCCCGCTCGACGAGGTCGAGATCGGGCGACGAGTGGACGCGGCCTTCCACGGGCCGGGCGCATTCCTGCACGGGGTCCGGGAGCTGGGGACGGTGGCGCTGGCAGTGATGGCCGCGGGCAGCAACGCCGCGGCGGCCACCGGCCTGGCCTGAAGGATTTCCTGCCTACGCCGCGGGCCGGTCGAGCCGATCCGCCTCGGTGACTCCGGCGGTCCAGGCGTCGGCCTGCGTCTTGTGCCAGACGGTGAGCTGGGTTCCGTCCAGCGCTACGTACCAGCGCCCCTCCAGCATCCACAGGCGGACCTCGTGGGCCCCCGCGCGGAAGGTGGTCGCCAGGACTGCCTGGCTTCCCGGGCGATTGGCCGTCATGGGGCGATCACTTCGGCCATGACCCGGCGATCTAGGTCGTCGACCTGGGCGAGCAGCCCCCGGACCTCGGCGGAGAAGCCGGAACGGATGCGCGCGGCGCGCATCAGGGCGCTGCGGACGTCGGAGAGGCTGGCGTCGAGCGCCATCAGATGGGTGAGACGCATGTCGATGACCGGCTCGTCGCGCATGTGCGGAGCATACGCCTTCTGGAGATTTCCGGGTCCCTCGCGTCCTGGCCCCGCCGATCCGGGCTCCGTGAGCGGAGCCCGGCGGTCCCGGCTAGTGGTGGAAGAGCGAGAGGTCGACCGCCTTCGCCATGGCCTCGTAGCCCGCGTCATTGGGATGAAGGTGATCCCCGCTGTCGTAGGCGGGGAGCAGGCGCGTGGGGTGCGCCGGGTCCTGGGTCGCCTTGTCGAAGTCGATCACCGCGTCGTAGGCGCCGCTGGTGCGGATCCAGTGGTTCACGGCCTGGCGCTTGGCCTCGCCGGCCGGCGTGAAGTAGCCGGGGAACAGGGTTCCCTCGAAAGCGGTGAGGGTCCCTCCGTAGATGGCGAGCCCCTTGGCATGCGCGCGCTCGACCAGCTGCCGGTGCCCTTCGATGATCTGCGCGGCGGTCACGTCCTGCGAGGAAAGGCCGAAGGCGCCCGGGATGCCGATGTCGTTGATGCTCTCGAGGACGATGACCCATCGAGCGCCGGACTGCGCCAGCACGTCCCGGTCGAACCGGGCCAGGGCGTTCGGGCCGACCAGATCGTGAAGGATCCGGTTGCCGCTGATGCCCTGGTCCACCACCGCCAGATTGGACGTGTTCTTCCGCTCCTGGAGCCGGGCGGCCAGGAAGTTCGGCCACCGGTGGTTCGCGTCCACCGTGGAGGCGTACCCGTCGGTGATCGAGTCACCCAGGGCGACGATGGCCGCCGGATGAGACGACCGCGGCTCCACCTCGATGCCGTTCAAGAAGTACCAGGCCGTGGTGGTGGCGGTGCCGGACGGCAGCATGCCCGCGGCGGCGAAGTTGCCGGCGGGCGAGATGTAGGAGGTCTGGACGGCGAGGGAGTGCTCGGTCGTGGCCGAGACCGGGCCCGGGAAGAACAGGCTCACCGCCACGTTGGCGAGAGCCGGCACCTCGAGTTCGACCGGGTCGCTCACGACCAGTGCTCCCGGAGGGATGGTCGTCGAGGTCGAGCCGCCGAACGTGAGACGGCGATCGGTGTTCAGCAGGGTCGCCGAGCCGCCCGAGGAGATCGCCACGCGCGCCTCGGAGATCTCGAGCGACGCCGCGCCGAAGAGGTTGGAGAAGCGGACGCGGACGCGCTCCCCGCCGATGCTGACGTGCGCGACCTGCCGCAGCGTCTGTCCGGCGATGGAGAGGGGCGCGCCCGAGGTCTGTGGGCTCATTCCCCAGGTGCTGGTCCAGGCACCGTCCTCTCTCCCCGATCCGCCTCTGGCGTGAGCGAGCGCGGGTGCCGCGACGAAGAAGACGATGGCGGCGAGGAGTGCCGAAAGGCGGTTCCGCGCGGCCGAGGCGTGGCACAAAGCGAATGTCGATCGAGTCATGAATCCTCCGGGGTTGGGGTTGCCGCCGTCCCCTAAGGAGTCGCCCGGAGTGAACGCAAGGCCAAGTGAGCCCGGCGGGAGAGAGGCCGGGAAAAGGAAGCGTTGCGGTCCAACTAAACGTTGACTACCTGGACGACAGCTGGACAGGCGCCATGTTCCGTCGGCGCGTGCGCCGCCGGTGAGGTCACCCCGGCAGCAGCACCACCCCGGACGTGATGGCGATGGCCGCGCGGAGGGACCGGTAGACCGGGCAGGAGTTCGCGTAGAACCCGTGCACCCGCTCCACGGTCTCGCGTTGCGCGGCGTCGGCCCGCAGCTCGAACTTCACGTGGATGCGCCGGATGACGAGGACCTTCTCCTCGAGCTCTATCTCTCCCGTCACCCGGGCCACCAGCCGGTCTCCGGTTGCAGGAATCTGACGCGCCTCCAGCGCGCCTCCGAAGGTGCCTAGCAGTCAACCACCGGTCGCGGCGACGACGTGGTCGAGCGTCGTGGCGTGCGGCTCGTAGGTCCCGGGCGCGCGGCCGTAGTGCTCGGCCACGGCGCCGTGGGTTCCGAACAGCACGGGCTGGCTCTCGGCGGGGAGGAACGCCTTGCGGAGCCCTCCGGGGTGGCGCTCGATGACGATCTCGGATCGGTAGGCGACGCCGGCCATGGAAACCTCCGTCGGGCGTCATAACCGCCGGCCGGGTGTTCGCCACCGCCCCGTAGAGGGCCTCGCCTGGCGATTCGCCGGGGGGGATCATGGAGGCCACATGGCGGGATGACGACGGTCCCGAGAGGGGGAAGACCATGCGGTCATCGACGTTCAGCGTCCTGTTGCTCGCTCTGGTCGCCGGAGCGATCGCGCTGCCGCCGCGCCCGGCCGCACCGGCCGAGGCCCAGACCTTCGTTCCCTACGTCTACGTGGATCCCATGACCGGGCTCGAGGCCTTCCGCTGCCTCGTCCCCAAGGGCTGGAAGGTGGAGGGCAAGATCACCTGGTCGGCCAACCCGGCTCTTCCGGCGCAGTCTCGCTTCCGCTTCCACGACCCAGGAGGGGTCGATGAGCTGAACCTGTTCCCCACCCTGGCGTTCTTCTGGACGAACAACGCGATGTTCCTCCAGACCAACCCTCCTGGAACCCTGCGCTTCAACACGCTGGTGGCCAAGCCCATCGACCTCGACACCGCGTTCGCCCAGGTCGTCGTCCCCGGCGCACGCAAGGGCGCCGCCAACCTCGCCGTCACCCAGAGGGCGAAGGTGCCTGAACTCGCGAGGCTGGCGCAGGGAGGGCCCGCCCAGGGTCTGCGCTCGTCGGCGGACGCCGGGAAGATCCGGGTCACCTATCAGGAGGGCGGCAAGGCGATCGAGGAGGAGATGTACGCCGCCGTCGCCAGCTTCGCCTTCGACCTTCCCGGCTCGGGCTTCTCGCCGGGCTACTTCATCGACTACTGGTACATCGACTACGTCTTCTCCTTCAGGGCCGAGAAGGGAAGGCTCGCGTCCCGCTCGAAGACCTTCCAGACGATGATCTACTCGATGAAGCTGAATCCGAAGTGGTTCGCCAAGGTGGTCCACACCAAGGAGGCGCTCGTCGCCCAGGCCACGCGCGGAATCAAGGTGATGGGGAACATCGGTTCCACCGTCGCCAGCGCCAGCAGCAACCTCCGAGAGGACCAGATGAAGGACTGGGAGCGCCGCCAGAAGGCCCAGGACAGGGTGGTGCAGAACCAGAGCGACAACATCCGGGGCGTCGACCGGTTCCACGACCCGCACGCCGACAAGGAGGTCGAGCTCCCCTCCGGCTACGGCCATGCCTGGGCCAACAACCTGGGCGAGTACATCGTCACCGAGAGCCCGAGCTTCAACCCGAACGTCGGCTCGAACCTGCACTGGGAAGCGATGCCGGCGGCGAAGTGACCGCTCCGTCCGCCGGCAGGAGCACGCGGACGGTCGTCCCGACTCCCGGTGAACTCTCCACGGTGAGCGCGCCGCGGTGCCCCTGGACGACGCCCATCACCACGGACAGCCCGAGGCCGCGGCCGCCGGAGCGGGTGGTGAAGAACGGGTCGAAGATGCGGGCCGTCGTTTCCAGGCTCATGCCGACGCCCTGGTCGGAGACCTCCAGCGCCACGTAGCGCCCCTCGGGCAGCCCCTTGCCGATGGTCGTTCGCTCCAGCTCGGCGCGGCCGCACTCCACCGCCGCCGTCCGCACCGCGATCTCGCCGGGACGGCCGCCCATCGCCTGCGCCGCGTTGAGCAGCAGGTTCATGAGCAGCTGGCGCATCTGGGTGGTGTCGGCCCGGACCCGAGGCAATTCCTCCGGGCAGACGAGCCTCAGGTACGTGCCCTGGGGAAGGGAACTGCGGACGAGCAGCGCCGTCTCGGCGGCCAGCCGGGAGAGATTCAGGGGGGCGACCGTGGTCTCTCCCTTGCCAGCGTAGGCGAGCAGCTGCGCGGTCAGCTCCACCGCCCGCGTGGCGCCGTTGCGGGCCTCGGTCACGAAGTCGAAGGTCTTTCCCCGGGGCAGGTCCCTCAGGGCGAAGTCGAGGTTGCCGCGGACGATGGTGAGCAGGTTGTTGAAGTCGTGGGCCACCCCACCGGCCAGCAGTCCGAGGCTCTCCAGCTTCTGGGCCTGCTGCAGCCGGGCCTCGCCTTGCCGGACGGTCTCGTTGAGCTCGTACCAGTAGACTCCGAGCAGGATCGGCACGGCCCACATGTGCAGGTTGTGCCGGACGGGGGAGAGGATCCAGGCGTGGCGGCCTTCCCCCAGGATGTTCACGATCATGAGCACGTGGTCGAGGAGGAATCCGGCGAAGGCCAGCGCGGCGATCCGGGGCGCCACCCCGCGACCGCGCGCGGCCGCCAGCCCGACCACCACCGCGGTGAGCGCCACCACGCCGGTGATGCGGAAGGCCATGTCGCCCCAGTGAAGGGCGAACTCGATCCTCGGCCCGGCGTCTGCCGTCGGCTGGGCGCCGGCCGCGAACGCCGCCCAGGAGACGCCGGTCGCCACGTAGAGGACGGCCGTGGTGGCGAGGCCACCCAGCAGAAACACGTGGAGTGAACGTCGGCGCCCCCGGAACGCCGCCAGGAATGCGTACCCCGCGACGACCTGGGCTCCGAGCTCGAGGGCGTGCTCGATGGGCGGGTAGAAGACCACCGCCGATTCGAAGGAGAAGAGGCCGCGGGAGCTGCCGTACTCGACGACGAGCTGAAAGACCTCCCGGACGAGCCCCACCAGCGCGGCGATCCCCATGAGCTGGTCGCGCCGCTCGTGCTCACGCCGGTACTGGTGCAGCGCCACCGCCGCCAGGACCGCCCAGAAGATGGCCGGGATGACGAAGCGCGGGACCGCGTGGGCGGGATCGGCGCCGGGACCGGAGCCGATCTGGGTCAGGAAGCGTGCGACCTCGTGCCAGGATGATTCGGGGTGCAGGTGGTCTCCCACGTCGCTACTCGATCTCGAACGCCAGGTACGTCAGCCTGCCCTGCCGTTCCACCTGGAGGACCACGGGGTTGCCCGGCTGGAGGGCCTGGATCGCCTGCCTGAGCGCCTCCACCGACTCGATCGGCGTCCGGTTGACGGTGTGGATGACATCGCCCGGCTGGAGGCCGATCTCGGCGTTGGCTCCCTCGCGCGTCCGCGCCGCCACGACGACGCCCGACCCGATCCGGAGCGGCGGAATGATGCCGCGCAGCTTTTCGCTGACGTCCACCCCGAGGATCCCGAGCCGGGAGACGAGTCCCTTGTCCGGATTGGCGAGGTCGGCCAGCTGGTCGGTGGGCTGCTTCGCCTCCGGCGCGTTCACCTTGAGTGTAAGGCGTTCCCCGCCGCGCAGGATGCCGAGCGTCACGGGCTCGCCCACCGGGTGGAGGAAGAGCGCGCCGGTGAGCGCCGGAAGGCTGTCGATGGCGATTCCGTCGAAGGTGTCGATGACGTCCCCGGGCTCCACGCCGGCCGCGCGGGCGGGGCCGCCGAGAACGACGTCGGAGACCACCACGCCCCAGTCCCGGGTGAGGCCGAGGCCGGCGGCGAGCGTCGGTGTCACCGCCTGGGCCGCGATGCCCGCCTCGATGCGGCGCACGTGGCCGTACTTGCGCAGGCTGTCGTAGGCGAACCGCACCATCGGTGCGGGAATGGCGAAGCCCAGTCCCTGGCTCCCTCCGGACTGGGTGAAGATGAAGGTGTTGATCCCCACCAGGACGCCGTCCGTGTTCACCAGCGGTCCGCCGCTGTTGCCCGGGTTGATGGGCGCGTCGGTCTGGATGAGCAGCATTGGCGTGGCCAGCGCCGTCGGCACGTCCACCTGCCGCGCCGACGAGGAGACCACGCCCATGGTGACGGTGCTGGCGAGCCCCTGGGGGCTGCCGATGGCGAAGACCAGCTCGCCCTGGCGCACCTTGGCCGAAGGGTCGAGCGCGAGGGTGGGGAGGCCGGTCGCGTTGATGCGAAGGAGCGCGAGGTCGATGCTCGGCTGCGTCCCCACCACCTTGGCCTCGAAGATGCGCTGGCGGGGCCCCTGCGCGCCGGGGCGCTCGCCGTCGGGTGGGCCGGGCAGGACGACCTGGATCCGCTGCGCCCCGCGGATGACGTGGTCGTTCGTGAGCACGTAGCCGCTGGAGTCGACGATGACGCCCGAGCCGATGATGCGCTGGCGCGAGACGAGTGCGCCCTCCGCGCCGGGCGGTTCCCCGGTGGGCCCGTAGCCCGTGACCCGGATCTGCACGACCGCCGGCGAGACCTGGGCCACCAGGCGGGCGACGGCCGAGTTCAGTTCGTGGAGGACGGGCGACCCGCCGGCTGGCCGTGGCGTTTCGGCCCGTGCAGCGCCGGGCATGCCGGCTCCCAGGAGGAGCGCAGCGGCAATCCATGCTCGATTCATCTCGACACCTCTGGTCATCCCTAACATGGAGGCGGCGGACGTCAGGATGAACTTTGGCGGGGCGGGATCGTTTTGTCGCCAGCTCCCGCTTCGGGATCACTCTCGCGCCGCACGCCCCAACTGGCCGAGGTCCGCGGCGCGAACCGGACAAGGCGCCACGTCTGTCGCTACACCCGCTTCAACAACTCCTGTGCCCTCGGCTCCCGCAGCCTCGACGTCTCGAACCGGAGCAGGCTCACGTCGAGATCGCCGAGGCGCACGCGGTCGAGGCCGTCCGCGTCCTTCAGGATCTGGAAGACTCGCCGTGCACCCGCGGGATCTGGAAGTTCCATGGCGGCGCGCTCCCCTCGCTCGTCGGGACAGGGGTGGTGGGTGATCGCGAAGAGCGCCACCTCCACGATCGCCGACGGATACTCGCGGTGAAGTCCCAGGCCGACCACCTTCCCGGCGCTCTTGGCACCGTGGTGGTAGTCCCTGGCGTCGCAGGTCCGGCCGATGTCGTGCCAGAGCGCGGCCAGCAGGACGGCCTGGCGCTCCGCCGAGGACGCCCCCTCCGCCTCTGCGATCTCGACGGCGTGGATCATCACCCGCAGTGTGTGCTTGACGCCGTGGATGTGCCGCGAGGCGTCGCGGCCGTCCGGGCGGATGAACCAGGCCGGGTCGGGTCGGGGCAGGGTGGAGAGCAGCTTCATGGACCACCGTAACCCAAGCGGACCTCGTGGGCGCGCCGCCTACCAGAAGAGGATCACCTCGGCGGCAATTCCCAGGAAGATCTCCATCGCGACGGCCACGGCCAAGGTCACTCCCACCGCTCGCTCCATCGAGACGCTCATCCGCGGCCTCCTTTGCCCCGGAAACGGGCGGCGAACTGCCCGGCTTTCCGGCATCGGCGCGTCAACAAGTCGGCAATTCGCCTGTTTCCTGGCATCCTCGCTGTCCAATGCATGGATCGAGCCGTCGCCCACGTTGGCGATAGGTGCTCGCCGCAGGCGCCACATCGGCCGTAGGCAATACTTGCCCGCACCGAGGAGCGAGACATGGAGAAGCGGAAGCTGGGAGAGCAGGGGCTCGTGGTCTCGGCGATGGGGCTCGGCTGCATGGGGATGAGCGACTTCTACGGCCCCACCGACGACGTGGAGTCGGTTGCGACGATCCACCGCGCCATCGACCTTGGCGTGACCTTCTTCGACACGGCCGACATGTACGGACCGTTCAAGAATGAGGAGCTCCTGGGGCGGGCCCTCCGGGGCCGGCGCGACCAGGTGATCATCGCCACCAAGTTCGGGAACCGGCGGTCGCCCGAAGGGGCCTTCCTCGGGGTTTCCGGGCGCCCCGAGTACGCCCGAGAGGCCTGCGACGCATCGCTGCGCCGCCTCGGAGTGGATCACATCGACCTCTACTACCAGCACCGCGTCGACCCCACCGTGGCCATCGAGGAGACGGTGGGCGCCATGGCGGAGCTGGTGCGCGCGGGGAAGGTCCGATACCTCGGCCTCTCCGAGGCGGGGCCGGCCACCATCCGGCGCGCGCACGCGGTCCATCCCATCAGCGCGCTCCAGACCGAGTACTCGCTGTGGACCCGGGACCCCGAGGACGGAATCCTGGCCACGATCCGGGAGCTCGGCATCGGCTTCGTCCCCTACAGCCCGCTCGGCCGAGGCTTCCTCACCGGCCGCTTCCGGTCGCCGGCCGACATCCCCGACGGGGACTGGCGCCGCATGAATCCGCGCTTCCAGGGCGAGAACTTCGAGAAGAACCTGGCGCTCGTGGCGCGCGTGACCGAGATCGCGCGGGCCCGGAAGCTCACGCCGGCCCAGCTCGCGCTGGCCTGGGTGCTCGGCCAGGGAAAGGACATCGTCCCCATCCCCGGCACGCGCCGGCGCGCCTTGCTCGAGGAGAACGTGGCGGCCGCTGGCGTGGGCCTCACGCCCCAGGAGATGGCGAAGCTCGACCTTGCCGCGCCGAAGGGGGCCGCCGCCGGTACCCGCTACCCCGAGGCGGGGATGAAGGCCGTCGGGCTGTAGAGCATGCTCGCTGTCGCAACCTCGATCCGGGTGAGCCTGGCGGTCGTCCTGCGCCGCGTACCTTGCCTCCTGGACTCCCGGAATCCGGGCTTCCTGCTAGCGTCACCCCTCCATGTACGATCTGAAGTCGATCCGGCTGCCCCGCATGGCCGGGGTGACGCTCAAGGCATTCGTCGAGCTCGTGGAGAACCCCGCCACGAGCGGCCTGCTCCTCCGGCAGATGCTCGAGACCGGCGGGATCTCGACGCTGCGCCGGATCGCCGTGGACGACCCGCCCACCTACCGGCCCCACGCGCCCTGCGACGGCCCCATCGCGCCCGCGTCTCCGTTCGACCTCGTTCCCTTCCTCCGGACGTCGCGCGAGTCCCCCTCGGGATCCGGGCACCCGACGGTCCGCGACTACGAGGCCGCCTACCTCTCGGGCAGGGTGACGCCGATCGAGGTCGCCGGGAAGGTGATCGAGGCGATCGCCGACAGCGACGCCCGGCCCCCGGCGCTCCGCGCGATCGTCGCCTGCCTGCAGGAGGACGTACTGGCCCAGGCGCGCGCGTCCGCCGAGCGGTTCCGGGAGGGGCGGCCGCTCGGCGTCTTCGACGGCGTGCCGGTCGCAGTGAAGGAAGAGTTCGACATGGTGCCGTACCCCACCACCGTCGGGACGAGGTTCCTGGGCGGGTCGCCGGCACGGGAGGACGCCACGGCGGTCGCTCGGCTGCGCGCCGCGGGGGCACTCCTCGTCGGCAAGACGAACATGCACGAGATCGGGATCGGTGTGACCGGCCTCAATCCCCACCACGGTGCGACGCGCAACCCCCATGAGCCGGCGCACTTCTCCGGGGGCAGCTCGGGGGGTTCGGCGGCTGCCGTCGCGGCGGGGCTGTGCCCGGTCGCGCTCGGCGCGGACGGCGGCGGCTCCATCCGCATCCCGTCTTCGTTCTGTGGGCAGGTCGGGCTGAGCCCCACCTACGCCCGGGTCAGCGGCTTCGGATCCGCGCCGCTCGCCTGGACCGTCGATCACTACGGCGCCATCGCAGGCTCGGCCCTCGACGCGGCGCTGGCTTACGCGGTCCTGGCGGGCCCCGACCCGAAGGACCCCGGCACGCTGCGGCAGCCGCCGGTGACGCTCGAGACCTTCGACGACCTGGACCTTCGCGGGATGACACTTGGAGTGTATGCACCCTGGTTTGAGCACGCGTCGCCCGCGATGGTCGAGAGCTGCTCGAGGCTGCTCATGGATCTCGAGCAGATGGGCGCGGAGGTGCGGGAGATCGAGATCCCCGAGCTCGGCGCGGCACGCATCGCCCACCTGGTGACCATCATCTCGGAGATGGCGGCCGGGGTGGATCGCCACCAGCAGGCCCACCGGCGCGACTGGGGCCTGGACGTGCGGCTGAGCCTCGCGCTCGCGCGCTCGCTCTCCTCGCGGGACTACATCCAGGCTCAGCGGATCCGCACCCGGACCATTGCCCACTTCGAGCGCGCGCTGGCCCGTGTCGATGCCATCGTCACCCCGGCGACCGGCTGCACCGCGCCCCGCATCCGGGCCGACGCACTACCCGGCGGGGAGTCGGATCTGACGACGACGCTCGAGATCATGCGCTTCTCCACCCCGCCCAACCTCACCGGCCACCCGGCCATCTCGATCCCGGCCGGATACGACGCGGCCGGGCTGCCCGTAGGCCTGCAGGCCATCGGCCGCTACTGGCACGAGCACACCTTGCTTCGCCTGGCCCACGCGGCGGAGGGCGCGGTGAAGCGTCGCGTTCCACGCATCAGCTACCGGTTGCTGGGGTAGCGACCGACGTGGGGCCTACCCGGTCGCCCACGACCAGCCGGTGATTCGCCACCCCGCTGCCGACTTCTGCAGCGCCACCGTCATGGTCGCACCTTTCTGGGAGACCTTCTTCCCCTTCAGCTTGTAGTTGTAGTCCGCCTTGACCACGACGTAGGCGCGGTCCGCGGCGACGACGACGTGCTTGGGCTTGGCCAGGGTCACGACCGAGTCGGTGATCCCGTCCTTCCTGGCGTTGGCCTCGAAGTCGGTCGCCCAGTCGGCGCACGCCGTCGGGCCCTGCCAGGCGAAGGGAGGGAACTCGTCGACGACGGACACCGGAGAGGCGCACGTAGCCAGCGCGGCCTTCACGTCTCCCTTGTTGAAGCCGTCGATGAACTGGTTCACCGTCGCCATCACTTCGGTCTTGTCCGAAGCGGAGGCCGATCCGGCCGCCAGGGTGAAGGCGAGTGCGACGATTGCTCTGCGCATCTGTATTTCTCCTCCTCCGACTCTCCTTAGGCGGCGGGGTCGGTGCGCGCTACGTGGCTGGCGCGGGTAAAACGCCTTTGACCGGGAATCGCTGCCCAGGAAACGGGACCGTCTCGATCCGCTCGATCCCCTCGTGCCGGAACTCCACGTCATGGGCGGCCGTGATCGTGCACAGCCAGGTCTCCGGGGTCCTCAGGGGGCGCTTGGAGGCAAAGGCCGACGGGGAGAAGAGTCCCACGTTCGGCTTCCCGTCAGGATCCCGGGCGGACCGGAAACGCACGAGAGTGACGCCGCCGCTCCGCATCTCGGTGCCGAGGGGCTGGCTCGTCGCGTAGGTGCTCGGCGTCCGTATCGACGAGCGGGCGGGTCGAGGCGATCCGCCGGCTTTCCACGACGCGCCAGGGCTCGCAGCGGATCTCTCGAGCGCTAGACCTTCCCCCGCGTCGCGTCCAGATACTCGGTGACGTGCACGAGCCCCTCGACTCTCTTCACGAGCTCGGTGATGGGCGGATAGGTCGGTTCCGGGATGGGCAGCACGGTGCGGTCGAGCGCGGCCGCAGGTGTCGCTTGCGGGGCTGGCGCCCCGGCGCGAGCTCGCCCTGGAGTCCCAGCACCACGTCAGAGTCGCTCGATCCTGGCCGGCACGTATTTATGCCACGGCGTCCCGACGAACGGGTCGCGATCCTCGCTCGCGGTGAGCTCGTTCGGGGCGATGCCGGTCACCTTCTCGCCCGCACCGCCCGGATAGCCGAGCCCGAGGCCGTTTGGCAGGGAGACGTGCCCGGGCTGCATCATCTCCGAGATCTCGATGGCGACGACCATCGAGTCGCGCCGGGTCGACAGCCGCACGCGGTCCCCGGAACGCACCTCCAGTGCGGATGCGTCCGCGGAGCCGATCCGCAGGGCGCCCTCGGCGTCCGTCTTCCGCCAGGCCGGATCGCGGATGATGGTGTTGGCCGTGAACGATCGTCGCTCCCCGGCCGACAGTACGTAGGGGAAGGAAGGATCCCGGACCGTGGGCGGCTCGTTCGCCAGCTTGCCGAGCTCGACGAGGAGATCGGGGAGGGCGAGGTGGATCTTCCCGTCGGGTGTGGCGATGCGGCCGATCACCTCGCTCCACTCGTCGACCGAGAAGACCACGCCCCAGGGATTCTCGAGGATGGCGGTGAAGAGCTTCTGCGCCGCCTCGAGCGGTGAGCCGCCGAAGCCCGCGCGTGCGAGCGAGGCCGGGCTCTGCATCGCCGCCCGGAGCGCGAGGCCGAGGAGGACGGCGCCCTCCCGCACCTCCGGCGGGAGCGCCATCGTCCGGTAGAGCAGGACCGGCGCCTGGGCCGCGAGGCGCGGGTCGGTCATGAGGAGCCCGACGATCGCCTCCGCGTAGGCACCTGGCCCCGCCGCGGCGGCGGCGCGGAGCGGCACGAGGTCGTCCTCGGTGATTGCGCCGAGGGCGGCGCAGAGGCGCGCATGGATCTCGGCCTCCGGGAGCACGCCGGCGGGCGGCGGAAGGATCCGGGGCCGGAGGTGAAAGCAATTCTCGGGAAAGTCGAAGTTGAAGAACGTAGCCTCCGCCTTCTCGAACTGCGTCGAGGCCGGGAGCACGTAGTGGGCGAGCCTCGCCGTCTCGGACATGGCCACGTCGATGACGACGAGGGTGTCGAGGGCGCGCAGTGCTTCTCGGAATCGCTTCGAATCGGCCACCGAATGGGCTGGATTGGCGGCCTCGACGAGCATCGCGCGGTAGCGCCCGGGATGGTCGGTCAGGATCTCGTCGGCGATGACGTTGCACGGGATCATGCCGCCGATGATCGGTGCGCCCACGACCGGGCTCTTGCGCTTCGAGGGCCCGCCGGCGATGGCGACGATCGAGGTGGGAACGAAGACCGTCCCCTTCTTGCCGAAGTTGCCGGTCAGGGCGACGAGCAGGCGGTGGAGGTAGCTCACGAGCGTCGAGCCCCGGTTCATCTGCACGCCCAGGTCCTCGAAGCTCGAGAGCGCGCGGGCATTGCCGATGACGCGGGCGGTGCGGCGCACGAGCGCCTCGTCGAGACCGGTGCGTGCGCAGAAGGCGGCGATCGGCACCGCCCGGATGGCCGTCTCGACCGGCTCGAGGTCGACGGCGTGCGCGCCGAGGAAGACGCGGTCGAGCAGCCCCTCCTCGAGGAGGATGGCGAGGATCGCCGACATCAGGAATGCGTCGGTGCCGGGACGGAGCTGGAGGTGGATGTCGGCCAGCTCGGCGGTCTCCGAGCGGCGCGGGTCCACGACGATGAGGGTCCTCGCCGGGTCCTTGGCGATCGCCTTCAAGAGGACCCGCGCCTGCGGGATCGAGTGTGAGTTCCAGGGGTTCTTCCCCAGAAAGAGCGCGACGTCGCAATGCTCGAAGTCGGCGCGCATCATCGCCGTGCCGAACATCCGGTGCGCCACCCAGAACTCCCCGGTCTTCTCCTGCGCCAGCGCGCTCGATCGGTAACTCGAGCCGAGCGCCCGGCGCGTGGCCGTGGCATAGGCGCCGGGCAGGTGATTCCCCTGGCCACCGCCGCCGTAGTAGAAGATGGCGTCGCCGCCGTGGGTGTCGCGCGCGGCCGCGAACCGCGCCGCGACCTCGCGGATCGCCGTGTCCCAGTCGATCGCCTCGAAGGTCCCCTCGGCACGGCGCCGGAGCGGCGTCGTCAGGCGGTCGCGAGCGTTCTGGTAGTAGTCGAGCCGGTGGGCCTTCTCGCAGGCGTAGCCGCGAGACGACGGATGGCGCTTGTCGCCGCGCAGGCGAACGAGGTGGCGTCCGCCCTCGCCCCCGAGCTCGACCTCGAGACCGCAGTTGCACTCGCAGAGGATGCAGGCCGTGGGCTTCCACTCGATGGGAGTCATGGGGTCACCCTTTCCGTCAGTACTGCCCGTAGCGGCCGCGAACGCTCTCGAGCAGCCGGACCGGGTCGAAGGCCACACCGTCCTTCCACACGAGCTCGACCTGGCGCAGGTCCGAGATGCGGGTGGAAGGGTCGCCGCGCACGAGGACCAGATCGGCCTCCTTGCCCACCTCCACGGAGCCGATGTTCCGCTCCCGGCCCAGGTAGGTGGCGCCGTTCAGCGTCGCCACCTGGATGGCCTCGACGGGCGTGAGCCCGGCTTCCACCAGGAGTTCCACTCCCCGGTGGTCCGCGAAGCCGGGGATGGTCCCGCCGTTGCCCGTCGGGTCCGGGCCCGCCACCAGCAGGCCGCCCGCGCGCACGAAGTCGAGCTCCAGCCGTTGCTCGCGCCGGAAGAGGGCCGCCTTCTTGGCCGCCTCGTCGGCCGGCAGCGCCGCCCTGAGATTTCGCAGGTAGAGGTAGGCGGTGCGGGCCTCGGGGGTCAGCACGTCCATGGCCCTCGGGTCGAGCGGTGGGCGGTTGGGCACCGAGTGCTCGAAGACCGGAAGCGTCGAGGTGACGGCCACCCGGTGGCTCACCAGGCTCCGGATGAGCGCGGTGGCCTCCGGGCCGCCCGGCTCGGCGCGCTCGACGAAGGCGGTGGTCTGGTCCATGGGGCAGATGTCGGGCTGCTTCCCGGGTGCCAGCTGGGTGTTGACCATGAAGCCGTGCTCCAGGTTGTCGATCCCGAGCTCGATGGCCTCCGGGTAGGTCACCGAGCAGAGGTGCCCGGTCACCTTGAGGCCGCGACGGTGGGCCTCCTTGATGGCCGCCTCCAGCTCGGCACGGGTGATGTGCATGTAGGCCTTGAAGGAGGTGGCGCCGGCGTCGGCCCAGAAGGCCACGAAGCGGCGCGCGTCGGCCGCGTCGCGGAGCTGGTACATCTGCATGAAGAGATCGCTCTTGCCTTGCAGGTAGGGGGCGGTGACGTCCAGGTGCGGCCCGGGCACCTGCCAGGTGTCGATGAGGCTGCGCAGGTTGAGGTCGGCGTAGCCTTCGACGCTGCCGGTTGTGCGCACCGTCGTGACCCCCGCTGCCAGGTAGAGGCGCGGCGAAGAGTAGGTCATCTGCGGCACGACCAGCGGTGGATCCGAGTGGCCCGAGGCGTCCAGATCGGGACGGGCGAT
>Ga0315275_10000606_pt1 | contig 30141 bp, 27 predicted proteins | sample YL17G03_0_MG_FD_205557 | JGI IMG/M metagenome (GOLD analysis project Ga0315275, IMG submission 205557) | Sediment microbial communities from Yellowstone Lake, YNP, Wyoming, USA - YL17G03_0 | ecosystem: Environmental > Aquatic > Freshwater > Lake > Sediment | place: USA: Wyoming | collected...
GTTCCGCCCGCGGCCGCTCTTCGCGTTCCGCCCGCGGACGCTCTGCCTCGTCCCGCCGGCGCATCCGGGGCTCGCGACCCTCCCGCTCCGGACGTTCACCACGCTCCCGGCCCTCGCGTTCACCACGCTCCCGCTCCGGACGTTCACCACGCTCCCGGCCCTCGCGGCCGGCGCCCGCCGGCCCCCCGCCGCGCGCGCGCCGCCGCCCTTCGTCGCGCCGCGCCACCTCGGCCGCCACGCGCTCCAGTGCGTTGCGCGCCGCCGACTGCTCGGCCTCCTTCTTGTTGCGACCGCGGCCGTCGCCCAGGGTCCGGCTGCCGACCATGACCTCGACGGTGAACTGCTTGAGGTGGTCGGGGCCGTGCTCTTGGCGGATGCGGTACACCGGGTGGGTGTGGAAGGTGCTCTGCACGTACTCCTGCAGCAGGCTCTTGTAGTTCGTGTGCCGCTTGTCGGCGGCGATCTCGCCGGCCTCGTTCAACAGCCAGGTCTGGATGAACTGGCGCGCCGCCTCCAGCCCCTGGTCGATGTAGATGGCCCCGATCACGGCCTCGAAGGCGTCGGCCAGGATGGACAGCCGCTGCCGTCCACCCGACTCCACCTCGGAGTGGGACAGCAGGACGAAGCGCCCCAGTCCCATGGCTAGCGCCCGGCGCGACAGGATCGCCTTGGAGACCAACAGGGACTTGGTCTTGGTGAGCAGCCCTTCATGCTCGTCGGGCCGGATACGGTAGAGCCAGTCCGAGCACACCAGCCCGAGCACCGAGTCCCCCAGGAACTCGAGACGCTCGTTGGATTCGCGCGGCTCCTCGCCGGGCGTGACGTGCAGGTAGGAGCGGTGGGTGAGGGCCAAGCGCAGCAGTTCCGGGTGGTTGATGCGCACACCCAGATGGCGGCAGAAGTCGTCGACCGCCTTGCGCTCTTCGGCGGTCAGGCCGCGCCCCGCCGCCGGCTGTCCGAACAGCCGCCGCAGCCAGGCGAAGAATCCCCCCGGCCGGGCCGCCGCGCGCGGCGCGGCGACGGCATCACGCGGCCGCGGGCTGCCCGAATACTCCGGGCGCGGCCGCCGCCGCCTCAGGTTACGCCTTACTTGGGAAGAGCCTTGAACGCCAGAGTCGCGTTGTGCCCCCCGAAGCCCATGCTGTTCGAGAGGGCGCCGGTCACGGCCGCCTCTCTCGCTCGATTCGGAACGCAGTCTAGGTCGCATTCTGGATCCGGATTCTCATAGTTGATGGTGGGCGGAACGACCCCGCGAGAGATCGCCAGAACGCACACCGCGGCTTCCATCGCGCCGGCCGCGCCCAGCAGGTGCCCGGTCATCGACTTGGTCGACGAGAGCATCAGCCGGTGGGCGTGTTCGCCGAAGACCCGCTTGACGGCGATGGTCTCGGTCCGGTCGTTCGGGAGCGTGGAAGTCCCGTGTGCATTGATGTACTGGATCTCGGTCGGCGAGAGCTCCGCGTCGCGGAGCGCCCGCTCCATGCAGCGCACCGCCCCATCCCCGTCGGGGGTCGGAGCCGTGATGTGGTAGGCGTCAGCGCTGGCGCCGTAGCCCGCGAACTCGCACAGGATGGGCGCGCCGCGCTGGCGGGCGTGCTCTTCTCTTTCGAGCACCACCACGGCGGCACCTTCGCCCATCACGAACCCGTCGCGGTCGCGGTCGAACGGCCGGCTCGCCCTCTGGGGTTCCTCGTTCCGCGTGGACATCGCCTTCATCGAGCAGAAGCCGGCCATCGAGATCGGCGTGATGGTGGATTCGGCGCCGCCCGCGATCATGATGTCCGCGTCGTCGTGCTGCAGAAGCCGCAGCGCTTCCCCCATGGCGTTGGCCGAGGAAGTGCACGCCGAGACCGTCGTGAAATTCGGTCCCTTGGCTCCCAGCTGGATGGAGACCTGTCCCGATGCCATGTTGCTGATCATCATCGGGATGAAGAACGGGCTCACCCGGTCGGGTCCCTTCTCGATCATGACCCGGGTCTGGGCCTCGAAGGTCTCGATGCCTCCGATGCCGGAACCGATGATGACCCCGACGCGGCCCGCGTCCATCGCCCCGATGTCCAGAGCCGCGTTCTCGACGGCCCCCTTGGCGGCGGCGATGGCGAAGTGGACGAAGCGGTCGTTCCGCTTGACGTCCTTGCGGTCCATGTAGTTCTCGGGGACGAAGCCCCGGACCTCGGCCGCGATCTGAGTGGAGAATCCCGTGGGATCGAAACGGGTGATGCGGACGACCCCGCTCGTGCCCGCGCAGAGGGCCTGCCAACCGTCTTCGACGTTGAGGCCCAAGGGCGAGATGATCCCCAGGCCGGTGACGACCACCCGCACGTCACCGTTCTGCTTTGCCGTCATAGAACTCGCACTTTCCCTGGCAACCTTCCTGTCCGCACCGGACCCGGGCCGGCCCGGCGCGCGGTTGCGCCCGGGCGACCCGCCAGCCGGCGATCCAGTCTTGCGGCGCGCGCAGCGCGACTACTTCGCGTTGCTCTTGAGGTACTGCAGAGCGTCGCCCACCGTCTTCATCTTCTCGGCGTCCTCGTCGGGGATGTCCAGACCGAACTCCTCCTCGAGGGCCATGATGAGTTCGACGGTGTCCAGCGAGTCGGCGCCCAAGTCTTCGATGAACTTGGACTCGTACTTGAGCTGATCGACCGTCACCTCCAACTCCTTCGCGATGATTTCCTTGGCTCTGTCCTCGCTGAAGGCCACTTGCGCGTCACCTCCTTGTCAGGATTTCCGGTTTGCGGCCCGCGTCCCGGCCTGGGCTCCCGCTCAGGCCATCACCATGCCGCCGTCCACGACCCACACCTGACCAGTGACGTAGGCGGCGCGGGGCGAAGCCAGGAAGGCGACGATCTCGGCCACGTCCTCGGGGGCGCCGAGGCGCCCCAGGGGGATCTGGGCCATGAGCTGCTCGCGTGCCTTGTCGGGCAGCCCGTCGGTCATCGCCGTCCGGATGAACCCCGGTGCGACTGCATTCACAGTGATCCCGCGGGGGGCCAGCTCTTTGGCCAGCGCCTTTGTCAGGCCGATCATCCCGGCCTTGGCGGCGGCGTAGTTCGCCTGCCCGGCGTTGCCCATCAGCCCGACCACGGACGAGACATTGACGATCCGGCCATGCTTGGCGCGCATCATCGCACGCACCGCCGCCCGGCTACAGATGAAGGCACTCCGCAGATTGACGGTCAGGACCTCCTCCCATTGCGTGTCGCTCATGCGCAGGAGAAGGCCATCCCGGGCGATGCCGGCGTTGTTGACTAAGATATCCAGGCGCCCCTGCCCCTTCAAGACCTCGTCCAGGGCGGCCCCGACGGCGGTCCCGTCGGTGACGTCCACGGCGTGGGCCGACGCCGCGCCCCCGGCCGCCTGGATCGCGGCCGCCGCACTGCTTCCGGTCTCGGCATTGCGCTCGAAAAGGGCCGCGTGCGCCCCCTCCCGCGCCAGGGCGCGGGCGATGGCCAGCCCGATGCCCTGGCCGGCCCCGGTGACGACCGCTACCTGGCCGGCCAGCAATCGGCCGCCCGGCACCGAGAAGTGGGCAACCGGGTAGGTTCCCCCGGCCGGGGCGCCGGCCGCCTGGTCGGCGCGCGTCGTCTCGCTCATGTGCTCACCTCCACCCCCAGCCCCGAGAGCAGGCCCAGGGCCTCCTCCAGGCTGGCGGGGTCGTCCAGGTTGGCCGCGGGAGCGTCCTTGTCGACGGCCTTGAGGAGCCCGCGCAGCACCTTGCCGCTGCCCACCTCCACGAACGCCCCGACCCCCTCCGCGAGCAGCCGCCGCATCGACTCCTCCCAGCGCACCGGCGACAGCAGCTGGGCCTCGAGGGCGGCACGGATCGCAGCCGCGTCGCGCACCGGCTGGGCGGTGGCGTTGGCCACCACCGGGAAGGCCGCGTCGCGGATCTCGACGGCCGCCAGCGCCTCCTTGAGCCCCTGCGCCGCCGGGGCCATGAGCGGCGAGTGGAAAGCGCCGCTCACCTCCAGCCGGATCACCAGGCGCGCCCCCGCCGGCTTCGCCTGCGCCATCACGGCCTCGACCGCCGCCGCCTCGCCGGAGATGACCACCTGCACCGGCGAGTTGAGGTTGGCGGCCACGACCTCGCCCGCGCCGCCCGCGCGCGCGGCGCGGCACAGCTCTTCCACCGCGGCCGGCGCGAGGCCCACCAGCGCGGCCATGGCGCCGGGCCGCGCCTGCCCCGCGGCCTGCATGAGCTCGCCGCGGCGGCGCACCAGGCGCAGCGCGTCGGCGAACGCCAGGGAGCCCGCGGCCACGTGCGCCGAGTACTCGCCCAGGCTGTGCCCGGCTGCGAAGGCGCCGCGCGCCCCGCGCGATTCCAGCACCCGGACCGCCGCCACGGAGTGCGTGAGCAGGGCCGGCTGGGTGTTGACCGTCTGCTTGAGGTCCGCTTCCGGGCCCTCCCAGACGATGCGCAGGAAGTCCGCCCCCAGGATCGCGCCGGCCTCCTCGAAGACCTGGCGGGCCGCCGGGAAGGCGTCGGCCAGGGCGCGCCCCATACCCACCTTCTGGGCTCCCTGCCCGGGGCAGAGCCACGCCAGACGGGCGCCGCTCACGCCGCGCTTCCCCCGCCGCAGGCCACCGGCACGCCCGGACCGGACTGGCCGGCGCAGTCCCCGAAGAGCACGCAGGTGGTGCGATCCTCGGAGGTGTCCACGAGGCGCTCGAGATCGGCGTTCGTGAGCCCGCGCTCCGGGATGTACGAGCCGGTCCCCACCGCCGTGACGCCCCGCAACTGCGACGGCTCAGGCATAGGAGGACCTCAGGTTCTCGCGGATGTGATCGTTCACCCGCTTCTCGATGAACGTGGCGACGGTGCGCAGGGCGCTGGTCACCGCGCGCGGGCTGGAGCGCCCGTGCCCGATGAAGCACACCCCGTCGATGCCGAGCAGCGGCGCGGCGCCGTACTGGGCGTAGTCGATGGTCGAACGCAGGCGCAGGACGGCCGGCTTCAAGAGCCAGGCCCCGGCCAGCGAGCGCAAGTCCCCCGTCATCTCGCGGCGGAACAGCTGGGCGACATGCTTGGCCACGCTTTCGGCCAGCTTGAGCACGACGTTGCCGGTGAAGCCGTCGGTGACCACGACGTCCACCACGCCCTCGAGGATGTCGCGACCCTCGACGTTGCCGATGAAGTTGAGGCCCGGCACCCCGGCCAGCAGCTCGTGGGCCTGCTGGACCAGCTCGTTGCCCTTCGACTTCTCCTCGCCGATCGACAGCAGGCCGACGCGCGGGTCGCTCAGCCCGAGCATGTACTGCGCGTAGGCGCGGCCCATCTCGGCGAACTGTACCAGATGCTGCGGCTTGCAGTCGGCGGTGGCGCCGACGTCGAGCACCACCGTGTTCTTGTGGCGCCCCGGAAAGACGACGGCGGCGGCCGGGCGCTGCACGCGCTCCAGTCGGCCGAGCCCCAGGAGCTGGATGGCCACCACCGCGCCGGTATTGCCGGCCGAGAAGAGGGCGTCGATCTCACCCGTCTTTTGCAGCTGCGTGGCGACCACGAGGGAGGAGTTGGGGCGGCGCCGGAAGGCGGTGGCCGCGGCGTCGGCCATCTCGATACGCTCCGGCGCGTGCACCACGGAGACGGCGCCCTCAAGGTCGCGCCCGTGGAGCTTCTTCATCTCCTGGCGCACCTCGTCCTCATCGCCCAGCAGCACGACGCGGAAGCGGCCCGGGTGGTCGCGCAGCGCCTGGGCGACGCCCTTCACGATCACCGAAGGGCCGAAGTCGCCCCCCATGGCGTCCACACCGATCGTGGGGATGCGGGATTCGGGCATCGGAGGAGCCGGGTCGGATGCGGCGAGCAAGCGTCACTCAGCCTTGGGGGGGGTGACCTCTTCTCCCTTGTAATATCCGCACTGCGGGCAGGCCCGGTGGGGCAACTTGGGCTGGCCGCAATGCGAGCAGTTCGAGTGCCCCGCGCTGCGGGCCTTCCAATGGGTGCGGCGCTTCTTGCCGCGCGTGCTCGAGTGTCGCCTCTTCGGTACTGCCATCGCTACGCAATCCTCCCTAGTTCGACGCGGGGCCCGCGGCGGATCCCGGCTGGCCGCCGGCCGCGCAGGCGCACGGCCCCTGGTTGAGATCCGCGCCGCAGCGCGGGCACAGGCCGGCGCAATCGGGCCGGCACAGGCTCAGCATGGGCCGCGCGAGAATGGCCTGCTCGCGCACCTCAGCGTCGAGGTCGAGCGAGCGGCCGTCGTGCCGGACCACGCAATCGTCGAGCCCGGCATCCGCTTTGGCCCGCGTCGGCGCGGAGCGGTCGGCGAAAGCCGAGAACTCGAAGGTGATCGGGGAGTCGAAGCGCCGCAGGCAGCGCGCGCATTCCTCCTCGATCCGGGTCGCAGCCGCGCCCCGCAGGATGAGCTGATCCCCCTGCCGGTGCACTTGCAGGTCGAGCGCCAGCGGCGAGTTCCAGGCCTCTGGCTCCAGACCCGCGGCTGCCGCCGGGGCCTCCATGCAGATCCGGTTCGGACCCGGCTCCAGGTCCGCCAGGCGAATGTGAAAGGCACCCATCGTCAAGCGGCTCCGGCAAACGGTCGCGCTAGACTAGCACAGCCGTCCCCGGCGCCCAACTCCTTCTCCCGCCGTCTCTTAGGGCCCGCCCGCGGCCCGGGCTCGAACGGCTAACTAATTGCTGAAGAACAACTTGAGCTCGCGCTCCGCCGAGGCGGGGCTGTCCGAGGCGTGGACCGAGTTCATCTGCTTGCTCACCCCGAACTCCTTGCGCACCGTGCCCGGGGCGGCTTGGGCCGGGTCCGTGGCCCCCACCGCCTCGCGCAGCTTGGCCACCGCCTCCTCGCGCTCGAGGCAGACCAGGAGCACGCGGCCCGAGGTCATGTATCCGAGCAAGTCAGGGAAGAACGGCTTCTCCCGGTGCTCGGCGTAGAACTCCCCGGCCAGCTCGCGCCCCAGGGTCTGCATGCGGGCCTCGACGACGCGGAAGCCGGCCGCCTCCACGTGCGCCAGGATGCGCCCGATCAGGTTCCGCTCGACGGCGTCGGGCTTGACGATGAACAGCGTGTGCTGCATGCGGTCTCCCCTGGAAGGAGGACGGCAGCGCGGCGCGCTCCCGTCCTCCGCGTCTGGATTCCCCGCGGGCCGCAGCCGGCTCCGCGCAGCGTCGCCTAGCGGCGCTTCGCCTTCGGCTTGGCCTTGGACTCGGGCCGGGCCTTCGGCCGCGGCTTCGGCCTGGGCTTCGGCCTGGGCTTCGGCCTGGGCTTGGCCTTCCCCTTGGGTGCGGCTCTCCCCTTGGGCTTCGCCTCCCCGCCCTTCTTGCCCTTGGCCGGCTTCGCCGCCGTCTTCGGCTTCGGCTTTCTCCGCCCCGCCAGCGCCTGTCGCATGAGCGTCGGGATCTCCAGCGGCACCTCGGCCACCGCCACGCCCACGGCCCGGAAGGCCGCGACCTTCTCGGCCGCCGTGCCGGTGCCGCCGGTGACGATGGCGCCCGCGTGCCCCATGCGCTTGCCGGGCGGCGCGGTGCGGCCGGCGATGAACGCCACCACCGGCTTGGTCATCTTGGTCTTGATGAAGCGCGCCGCCTGCTCCTCGTCGTTGCCGCCGATCTCGCCGATCAGCATCACGGCGTCGGTGCCCGGGTCGGCCTCGAAGAGGGCGAGCGCGTCGAGGAAGTTGGTGCCCAGCACCGGGTCGCCGCCGATACCGATGCAGGTGGACTGGCCGATGCCGGCCTGCGTGAGCTGGTAGACGACCTCGTAGGTCAGCGTGCCGCTGCGCGAGACCAGGCCGACGCGGCCGGGCTTGGTGATGTGGCCGGGCATGATGCCCACCTTGCACTGGCCGGGCGAGATGAGGCCGGGGCAGTTGGCCCCCACCAGGCGCGGCCCCTTGCCGCCGTTGCGCGCTTTGAGATCCTCGAGGTACGCGTGCACCTGGATCATGTCGCGCACCGGGATGCCCTCGGCGATGCAGACGATGAGGTCCACGCCGGCGTCGGCCGCCTCGTAGATGGCGTCGGCGGCGTAGGCCCACGGCACGTAGATGACCGAGGTGTTGGCTTTGGTCCTGGCCACCGCCTCCCGCGCCGTCGCGAACACCGGCACGCCGTACACGTCGGTGCCGGGGCGCAGCGGCGAGACGCCGGCCACCACCTGGGTGCCGTAGTCGATCATGCTCTTGGTGTGGAAGGAGCCGTCACGGCCGGTGATGCCCTGCACCATCAGGCGGGTCTTGCGTCCGATGAGCACGCTCATGCCGTCACCCCCTTGGCGCGCGCGACGACCGCGCGCACGGCCTCGTCCATGGCAGTGGTCGCCGAGAGCCCGCGCTCGGCGAGGATGGCCCGCGCCTCGGTCTCGTTGGTGCCGGTCAGGCGGATGACGATGGGGGCGGCGATGGTCATGCGGTCGAGCGCTTGCAAGAGCCCGCGCGCCACGTCGTCGCAGCGCGTGATGCCGCCGAAGATGTTGACGAGGATGGCGCGCACGTTGGCGTCGCCGGTGATCACGGTCAGCGCCGTCACCATCTTCTCGGGGTTCGACGAGCCGCCGATGTCGAGGAAGTTGGCCGGCTCGCCGCCGTAGTGCTTGACCAGGTCGAGGGTGGCCATGGCCAGACCGGCGCCGTTGATGATGCAGCCGATGTCGCCGTCGAGCTTGACGTAGGAGAGCCCCTTCTCGCGCGCCAGCACCGAGCCCGCCGACTCGTCGCGGTCGTCGCGGTAGGCCTCGAGCTCGGGGTGCCGGTCGAGGGCGTTGTCGTCGAGCGACATCTTGGCGTCCAGCGCGATCACCTCGCCGGCCTGGGTGACCACCAGCGGGTTGATCTCGCAGAGCGAGGCGTCGCACTCCCACCACACCCGGTAGAGCTTCTCCACCAGCTGCGCCATGCGCGCCGCCAGGGCCGCGTCGGGCTGCACGCGCTGCATCAGCGCCCGCGCCTGGTAGGGCAAGAGCCCGGTGCGCGGGTCGACCGCGCAGCGGACGATCTTCTCGGGGCTGGTCTTGGCGGTCTCCTCGATGTCCACGCCCCCGGCGGCGCTGACCATGATCAGCGGCCGCTTGCTCGCGCGGTCGAGGAGGATGCCGACGTAGGTCTCGGAGGCGATGTCCACGGCGCCGGTGACCAGCACCTGGCGCACCGGCAGGCCCTTCACGTGGAGGGCCAGGATGTCGCGGGCCTTGTCGTACGCCTCCTGCGGGCCGTGCGCGAGCTTGACGCCGCCCGCCTTGCCGCGCCCGCCCGAGTGCACCTGGGCCTTCACCACGACCGGGAAGCCGATGCGCTCGGCGTGGGCTCGCGCTTCGTCGGGGGTCGTCGCGACCTGCCCCGGCGAGATCGGGATGCCGAAGCGCGCGAAGACCTCCTTGGCTTGGTACTCGTGGATGTTCATAGGCCGCCTGTGCCCCTCGCGGGGCCCTTGATCGAGCGGGCGGACGCGCCGCTTTGGTCGCTCGCACCCGCTCCGGGTCGAAACGTCCCCTGCTCGCTGACCGACTGGATTTCGGTCGGGATGGCGCGTGGTGGGCCTGGCGACGGGATGACTGCGGCCGGGCCGTGCGCCGTGAAGCGATGTCGAGGCCGAATCTAGGGTCGAGGGTGATGGGTGTCAAGGAGGCGGGGCGCGCCGCGTCGCTCGGCCGCGCGCCCCGCGCTGCGCATCACTCGCGCGCTGCGCTCGGCGGCGCCGGCGCCGGGCCAATCTCCAGCGGGTACCCCGCCGACCGCCAGGCGCGGATCCCCCCCGCCATCGAGAAGACGCTCCGGTAGCCCAGCTTCTGCAGGCTCTCGGCCGCCAGGACCGAGCGGAAGCCGCCGCCGCAGTAGAGGACGATGGCGGCGTCCTTGTCGGGGATGAGCCGCTCGACGTCGCGCTCGAGCACGCCGCGGCCGATGTGGACGGACCCCTCGGCGCGGTCGGCCGCGAACTCCGCGTCCTCGCGCACGTCCACGAAGTGGAAGGGTTCGTCGAACGCCTGCCGGCGCAGCACCTCGTCGATGCCGCACTCGCGGACATCGCGGCGCGCCTCCTCGACGAGCTTCAGGAACCCGGGGCTGTGGTCCATGGAGTCAGGGCTTCCCGGAATAGCGCCGCACGATCTCCTCGATGAACGACGAGGTCGAGCGCCCCGCGACCAGCGGCAGGCGCACCACGCGGCCGCCGCATGCCTCGACCGTCTCGCGGCCGGCGATCTCGTCGGCGGCGTAGTCGGCGCCCTTGACCAGCACGTCGGGCCGCAGGCGCTCGACGAGCGCGGCCGGCGTGTCCTCGTCGAAGATCACCACGGCGTCCACCGCCGCCAGGGCGGCCAGCACGGCTGCCCGGTCTGCCTGCGGCACCAGCGGGCGGCGCTCGCCCTTGAGCCGCCGCGTCGAGGCATCGGAGTTGAGGCCCAGGAAGAGCGCGTCGCCGAGGGCGCGCGCCTGCTCGAGCAGCTCCACGTGCCCGCGGTGCAGGAGGTCGAAGACCCCGTTGGTGAAGACGACGCGCTTGCCCTCGCCGGCCAGGCGGGCGCGCTCGGCCGCCGCTTCGTCCCAGGAGAGCACCCGGCCCACGCTCACTCCCCCGCCCCGCGCGACAGCGAGGCCTTGAGCTCATCCGGCGGGCACACGGCGGTGCCGGCGTGCCGGATGACCTGGCCGGCGGCGTGGTTGGCCAGACGGGCGGCGGTGACGAAATCGGCCCGCGCCGCCAGCGCCAGGGCGAAGACGCTGACCACGGTGTCGCCGGCGCCGGTGACGTCGTAGACCTCGCGGGCCACGGTCGGCAGGCGCGTGTGGCGGCCGCCGCGCTCGAAGAGGCTCATGCCGTCCGGCCCGCGCGTCACCAGCACGCAGTCGAGATCGAGCCGCTCGCGCAGCCCCCAGCCGGCCTCCAGGAGGCTCGCCTCGTCGGTGATGCGCTTGCCGAAGGCCTGCCCCGCCTCGAGCTGGTTGGGGGTGATGACGGTGGCCCCCTGGTACGAGGGGAAGTGCTTCTCCTTGGGATCGACGCTGACCGAGAGCCGGTGCTGGCGGGCCAGCGCGATCGCCGGCCGCAGCAGCTCCGGCTCGATCACGCCCTTGCCGTAGTCGGAGATGATCACCGCATCCGACTCGGGCACCAGGCGCTCGACCGCGGCGGCCAGGCGGCGCAGCGTCGGGCCGGCCACCGCGTCGGTGTCTTCCTCGTCGGCCCGCACCACCTGCTGCTGGTGGGCGATGATGCGCGTCTTGACGGTGGTCCGGCGCTCCAGGTCGGCCACCAGGTGCTCGGCGCGCACCCCGGCGCGCGCCAGCTCCGCGCTCAGCCGTGCCCCGCCGGCGTCGTCGCCCACCATTCCCAGCAGCAGCGGCTCGGCGCCCAGAGCGGCCAGGTTGTGGGCCACGTTGGCCGCCCCGCCGAGCGAGAAGGTCTCGCGCTCCACGTCCACCACCGGCACCGGGGCTTCCGGCGAGATGCGCTCGACACGCCCCCACAGGTAGCGGTCGAGCATCACGTCGCCGAGCACCAGGACGCGTTTGCCCCGGAAGGCGTCGACGAAGCGCAGGTCGGAGGCGAGGCTCGGGGCGTCGGTCACGGGCTCCTCGTGGGGAGGGGGACGGCACGGCGATCGGCGGGTGGCACGGCGCCCCGCGCCGCGCCGCCGGCCCGTACCGGGAAACGCGCGCGAATCTAGCATCGGCGCCGGAGGGCAGCAAGGCGGGCCAGCCGCCCGGGCTGGCCCCGGCCGCCCGGCGGCGGGTTCTGGTGTTGCTCTCGCCCGGTCAGGCTCCTAGACTCGGTTCGATCGCGGTCCCGGGACCTCGAATCAGCGAGGCGAGCGCATGGCGGAGCGGATGAGTCCCAAAGAGCGCGTCCTGGCCGCGCTGCGCGGCGAGGCGCTGGACCGGCCCCCGGTCTCCTTCTGGGGCCACGTCTTCCATCGCGAGTCCAGCGCCCACGACCTGGCCGAGGCCACGCTCGAGGGCTGGAGAACCTACGGCTGGGACTTCGTCAAGCTGAACCCGCGCGCTTCCTACCATGCCGAGACCTGGGGCACGGCCGTGCGCTTCACCGGCGCCCCGCACGACAAGCCGCAGCGCGTCGCGTATCCGGTCCGCAGCGTCGGCGATTGGAATGCGATCGCCGAGCGCGGTCCCGGTGTGCCGGCGCTGGCCGAGCAGCTCGAGGCCATCCGCCTGGTGCGCCGGGGGCTGCCGCCCGACGTGCCGCTGCTCGAGACCGTCTTCTCCCCGCTGGCCATCGCGGCCGACCTGGCCGAATCTCCGGAGACCGTGCTGGCCCACCTGCGTGAGGACGAGGCCGCCGTGCTCGGCGCGCTCGAAGCCATCACGGAGACCTTCCGGGGCTTCGCGCACGCCGCTCTGGCCAACGGCGCCGACGGGCTCTTCTTCGCCACCGTGGAGTGGGGCTCGCGCGACCTCGTGAGCCCCGCCCAGCACGCCCGCTATGCACGGCCCTTCGACCTGGCGGTGCTGGAGGCGGCGCGGGGGGCGGCCTTCAACGTCCTGCACGTCTGCCGCCGGAACAACCGTCTCGGCGAGCTCGCCGACTACCCGGTGCACGCCTTCTCCTGGGACGCGACCGGCCCCGGGAATCCCGACCTCGCCGCCGGCCTGCGGGCCGTCCCCGGGGCGGTGATGGGCGGGATCGGGCCCGAGGGCGCGCTGCAGGCCGCCGATCCGTCCGCCGTCTTGGAGCAACTGGAAGCGGGATTCGCGCAGACCGGCGGCCGCCGCTGGATCGTGGCCCCGGGCTGCGTGGTCCCCCCCACCACCCCACCCGAGAACCTGAGCGCCATCCGGCGCGCGTTGGCCGATCGCGAGACCGACGGGCCCCAACCCCCGAGGGCACGGACATGAGAACCGAGCGAATCGATCCGCCGCGCGGCAGCTCGCTGCTGCCGCGCCCACCGCACCGCGCACGCCCCTTCGCCCGGAGTGTCCCGGCGGGGCTCCTCCTCGCCGGGCTCCTGGCGGCGTTGCCCGCCGCGCCGGCGCTCGCGCAGGCGCCGGGCCCGCCGAAGACGCCGCAGCCGCCGCCGCCCACCAGCCCGCAGCCGGAACCGAGCACGGCGCAGGCCCCCGGCGTCCGCTACTCGGGGCGCCTGATGATCGGCGACGCCGGCCAGCCCTTCGAGCTGAGCGCCAGCGACGGCACCACCTTCCGCCTGCAGTCGCTGCGCGACAAGCAGGCCGCCACGCTGGTCTTCCTGCAGAGGGCCGAGGGCTACCTCGAGGGGTACTCCGACGTCGGGGATTCGCTCGCCGGGCAGGGCGTCCGGCTGGTCTTCCTCTCGCAGCAACGGCCGATCCAGTCGCTGCGCCGCGCCTGGAAGGGCATGGTGATCGTGCAGGACCGCCAGGGCGACGTAGCGCGCAGCTACGGCGCGCTGGACGTGATCTCCGGCGACACGGTGCCGTCTCTCTACCTGCTGGACCGCAAGGGGAAGGTGCGCTACTACGCGGTCGGCCGGTTGCCGTCGCCGTCGGAACTGCTGGCCATCTCGCTGGCGGTCCTCGAGGAGCCGATCGAGGAGTGACGCGCGGGCGGCGCGTCCAGGCGAGGCGACTAGGCGGCGCGGTCCTGGCGCCCCAGATCCACGGCGGCGGCCAGGACGCGCTGCACTTCCTCGACCGTGTAGGGCTTGGGCAGGATGAGGTCGACGCCGCGCAGCCGGGCAGCGTCGGCCTCGATCTGCACGCCCCAGCCGGTGACCAGCACGACGACCGCGTTCGGGTCCTGCTCCTTCACCGCCTTGGCCACTTCCCAGCCGTTCACGTCCGGCATGCCCAGGTCGGTGAAGACCATCCGCGGCCGCAGACGGCGGGCCGCGTCGATGCCGGCCTTGCCTCCGACCTCGCTGTCCACGTTCTGGCCCAGCGCCTCGAGCAGCTCGGCGAGCACCTCGAGCACGGGCAGTTCGTCGTCCACGCACAGGATGGTCTGGGGCCCGAACGCGGGAGGCGCCGGCTCGGCCCGGACCTCGGCCGGACGGGCGGTGGCCGGCGGGAACGACAGCGTGAAGGTCGAGCCGTGGCCCGGCTCGCTCTCCACCTCGATGCCCGCGTGATGGCGGCGCAGGATGCCGTAAGCCACCGACAGGCCGAGCCCGGTGCCCTTCTCGGCCTTGGTCGTGAAGAAGGGATCGAAGATCCGGGCGCGGGTCTCCTCGTCCATCCCCACGCCGGTGTCGACGACGCGGGCCAGGACGCGGTCGCCTCGGTCGGCGCTCTCGATGCGGATGCGGCCGCCGCGGGGCATGGCGTCGACGGCGTTGAGCAGCAGGTTGGTGAACACCTCGCGCAGCTCCGGGGCCGAGCCGAGCACGGGCCGCAGGGCACGCAGGTCCATATCCACCTGGATCTGGACGCCGCGCGCCTTGGCCTGGGCCTGCCACGACGAGCGCGTCAGCTCGACCACCTGCACCAGCACCTCGTTGAGGTCCACGCTCTCCGCCGTCTCGTCGTGGCGCACCCGGGTGAACTCCTGGATGCGGCGCACCGTGTGGGCGCCGTCCAGCGCGGTCTGCTCGATCACGGTCAGGGCCTGGCACAGGTCCGGGTCGCGCGCCGTGCGCAGCAGCAGCTGGGTGCGGCCGAGGATGGCGGTGAGGATGTTGTTGAAGTCGTGCGCCACGCCGCCGGCCATCTCGCCGAGGGCATTCAGCTTGGCGCTCTGCACCAGCTGGTTCTGCGTCGCGCGCAGCTCAGTCACCGTGGCCCGCAGGTCCTCGTAGAGGCGCGCGTTCTCGATGGCCACCGAGCAGTGCGCCGCGAGGATGGTGGCCAGCTCGAGGTCGTCGTTCTCGAAGCCCTCGTCGCCGAAGCGCGACAGGGCCAGCACGCCCGCCACTTGGTCCTTGATGACCAGCGGCGCGACCAGCAGCGACGTGCTCTCCACCGGCGTGCCCGGCACCTGCAGCGAACGCGGATCGTTCTCCGCGTGGTTGACCAGCTCGGCGCGCCCGGCGCGCGCCACCCAGCCGACGATGCCCTCGCCGAGGCGCAGGCGCAGGGCCATGACCTCGTCGAGGAAGTCCTCGACGCGGGCCACCACCGGCCGCAGGGTCTGGCCGTCGGGTTCCATGAGGAAGAGGACCGCTTCCGGCGCCTCCACCAGGTCGCGCGCCCGGGTGACGATGCTCTCGAGGATGACGTCGCGCTCGAGCGACGAGGAGATGCCGCGGCTGGCCTCGAGCACCGCCGCCAGCCGCTCGCGTTGGCGATGCTCGCGCTGCGCCAGCCGTGGGCCGGTGAAGGCCGGGCTGTCGGTGGGGATGGCCCGCGCCAGGATGCCGAGGGGGGCGCCGACGCCGCGCAGAGGGTAGAGCCGGTACGATACCCCGGAGATCGAGGATTCGATGATATCGCAGAAGCCGGCCTCGACGACCGGGCCCGGGCCGTCGGGCAGGGTCATGCCGCGCACCTCGCCGCGGGCGCAACTCTCGAGGAAGCGCGAGATGCGCTGGCGCTCGGCGGGCGGGAAGCAGTCCCCGAACTCGACGCCCTCGAGCGGCCCGGGGGCGTCCGTCGGCCGCGGGAAATCCGGCGACGCGTGGAAGATGCGCCCGTCGAGCCCGATGTAGGCGATTGGGAACGGAGAGCAGTCCAGAAGGCAGCGGGAAGTCCGGGCCGCCGCCCGCAGCGCATCCGTGGCGGTCTGGCCCTGCGCCTGTCTCTCCTCCATGAGGTCCCCTGTCTGGCGTAAAGGCAGTAGTGGCATTCCGTTGACAGCGATTCAGATATCGGCAAAGCGGGCGGGCGCTTTAGCCCGGGGTGCCGCGCCGCGCAGAGCGGCTGGCGCTCGAGGCGGGGCCGCGGACGCGGACCCCGCCGGACGACTAGTCGCCCGAGGACGGGACAGCGGCCGGCGGGGCCCCCGGCGCCTGGTCGGTCGCCGGCTCCACCTCCGGGTTCCACGCTTCCCAGGAGACAACCTGGTCGAGCGGCAGTCGCGGCAAGCGCGGCTCGGCCGGCCCGGGCCAGCCGAGGCCGACCACGCCCGCGATGGCCACGTGTTCCGGAATGCCGAAGACCCCCCGGACCTTCGCCTCTTCGAGCCCGCCCAGCCAGAAGCCCGCGAACCCCGCCGAGGCGGCCGCCAGCAGCAACTGGTGGCCGAAGAGCACGGCGTTCTTGAGCGCGTGCAGGCGCAGTTCGCCCGAATCCCCGGGATAGCAGCTGCGGATGAAGGCGATCTGCGCCTCGCGCTCCTCCGGCCGCCAGCGGCCCGCGGCGATGAACTCCTCGGCCACGCGGACGGCTTGCGCGGCGAACAGGCGCGTCGAGGCGGCCACGATCACGTCCACCGGGGCGTTGGTCACCTGCTCCTGGTCGAGGCAGCAGGCGCGCAGCTTGGTCCGGCTTTCCTTGGAGAGGCAGACCACCGGCCGCCATGGCTGCAGGTTGAACTCCGAGGGGGCGCGGTGGGCCGCCTCGAGCAGCGAGCGCACCGCGGCGATGCTCACCGGCTTGGAGGCGAAGCGCCGCGCCGTCACGCGGCCGCGCAGCACGGTGAGGAAGCGCTCGTCCGGCTCGACGTCGAACACTCCCAGGTGCCCGTTGCCGCGGTGCGACCATTCCCACTCGCGCACGCCGGCGCTGCGGTAGCCGCGCTTCACGTAGCAGTCCTCGGCGGCGTAGCGCTCCGCCGCCTCGCGGTTCGGGAAGCGGGCGAGCACCAGCCCCCCTTCCCCGTCGCCGAACGGCCCCGAGGCGATCAGCCGGCCCTCGTCCTCGAGCTGGCGCAGCCCGGTGACGTGGGCCCGGATGCAGTCCAGGGGGATGGGACCCGGGATCTTTCTTTCAAAGAGGATCGCGTACTCCACGAGCACCTCCGGGGCGCGGGGCGCGCCGTCAAGCCGGCGTGGCCGCGCCGCTAAGCCGGCCCGGCCGTCGGCCGCCGGCCCCGCCGCGCCAGGATCCAGACCAGGAACCCTCCCGCGACGAAGACCAGCACCGGCACCGCCAGGGCGACCACCAGGAGCAACACCGAGACGAGGTCCTCGGCGATGGAGAGCAGCGGATTGCCGTGTCCGAGTGTGGCCACGCTCGAGCCGAGGCGCACCTTGGCCTTCGCTCCGTGCACCAGCAGCGCGCCGCTGCCGAGCGCCAGCGCCAGCAGCTGCCCCCACGGGGAGGGCCAGTTCACGAGCACGGCATAAGCGCCCAGCCACGCGGCGGCGGGGCGCAGCACGGTGCCGACGATGTCCAGCACGTGGTCCACGGCCGGCACCTTGTCGCCGAGCAGCTCGAGCACGGCAGCGGTCCCCAGGGCGAAGAGAGCCGGTGTGCTCGCCAGCCACCCGGTGCCGTCGGCCAGTTGGATCCAGCCCAGACGCGCGGCCGCGCCCAGCAGCAGCAGCGGCAGGAAGGCGCGCAGGCCGCACGCCGCCGCGACGCCGATACCGCTGAGAACCGCCAGGGCCAGGGTCCAGTCCATGCCGGGGATATTGCCCCTTCCGGCCGGCGTTGTCGCGGCCCGAATGCGGCGGGGCGGCGGGGTCCCGCGGCGGCCGGTCCCGGCCAGGGCCGCGCCTGGCTGACAATACCCGCACTTGCGCCGCATGTTTCGCCCGGCCATCATCCGCCCACTATGACGCCCATCAGGCTTCCCTCCGCCCGCTTCGTGTTCCTGGCCGCGCTCGCTCTCGCCCTTTTCCCGCGGCCCCTAGCCGCCGACTCCGAGCCCCGGCCCGTCCTCGACGCCGCCCGTTTGCAGCTCGCCCTCGAGCGGCTCGGCGTGGTGGGCAGCGCCCTGTACGTGGCGGCCCACCCCGACGACGAGAACACCGCCTTCCTGGCGTGGCTGGCCGACGGCCGCAAGGTGCGGGCCGGCTACCTCTCGCTGACCCGCGGCGACGGCGGCCAGAACCTCGTCGGGCCGGAGACCGGCGAGCTGCTCGGCGTCATCCGCACGCACGAGCTGCTGGGCGCGCGGCGCCTCGACGGCGCCCAGCAGTTCTTCACCCGGGCGATCGACTTCGGCTACTCGAAGAGCGCCGACGAGACGCTCGAGATCTGGGGGCGCGAGCGCATCCTGGCCGACGTCGTGTGGGTGATCCGCCGCTTCCGCCCCGACGTCATCGTGACGCGCTTCCCCTCCGACGGGGCCGGCGGGCACGGGCACCACACCGCCTCGGGGATCCTGGCCGAGGAGGCCTTCGCCGCCGCCGCCGACTCGGCGCGCTTCCCGGAGCAGCTGCGCTGGGTGCGGCCGTGGCAGGCGCGACGCCTGATGTGGAACGTCTTCCGCTTCGGAGCCCAGGGGCCGGACACGGTCGCCGGGCGCGTGCGCGTGGACCTCGGCGCGTACGACCCATTGCTCGGGCGCTCCTACACCGAGATCGCCGGCGAGAGCCGCAGCATGCACAAGAGCCAGGGCTTCGGCTCGGCCGAGCGGCGCGGCTCGTTCACCAACTCGCTCGAGCCCCGCCTCGGCGAGCCCGCCCAGGGGGATCTCTTCGACGGCATCGACCTGACCTGGGCACGCGTGCCGGGCGGTGCGGCGGCGGCCCCGCTGTTCGCGCAGGCGGCGCGCGAGTTCCAGCCCGATCGCCCGCACGCCATCGTGCCCTTGCTGCTGCGCGCCCGCGCCGCCCTGGCGGGCCTGCCCGACGATCCGCTGGTGGCCGGCAAGCGCGCCGAGCTCGACGAGGTGATCCGCTCCTGCCTGGGTCTGTGGCTCGAGGCGGTGGCGTCGGCGCCCAGCGTGGCGCCGGGCGGACGCGTGCGCGTGGTGACCGCGGCGCTGTCGCGCAGCGAGGTGCCGGTCACGCTGCGCCGCGTCGAGATCCTCGAGCCGGCGGCGGCGCGCGAGACGGCGCGGCCCCTGGCCTTCAACAGCGCGGCGCTCGACACCTTCGCGGTGGCCATCCCCGCCGCTGCCGAGCCCACCCGGCTCTACTGGCTCGATCGGCCGATGCTGCGCGGCTCCTTCGAGGTGGCCGACTCCACGGCCATCGGCGCGCCCGAGAACCCGCCGGTCCTGAGCGCGCGGTTCACGCTGGAGGTGGGCGGCGAGACGGGGGTGCCGGCCGCGGCTCCCCTCGCCTTCGACGTCCCCGTCGTCTACCGCTGGACCGACCCGGTGCAGGGCGAGCGCTACCGCGAGTTCACGCTGGCGCCCGCGGCCTCCGTGCGCTTCGAGCAGGGCGCCTATCTCTTCCCCGACGGCGCGCCCCGCGAGTTGCGCGTCGTCGTTCAGGCCGCCGACCGGCCGGTGCAGGGCGCGCTGCGGCTGCGCTTGCCGGAGGGCTGGAGCGCCCAGCCGCCCGCGGCGGCGGTCGCACTCGGGCGCGCCGACGCCGAGACCACGGTCGCCTTCCGCGTCACGCCGGCGGCCGGCCCGGCGGCTTCGACCGTGACCGCCGAGATGGCGGCCGACGGCCGCGCCTGGACTTGGCGCTCGGTGACCATCGACTACCCGCACATCCCCCTGCAGAAGATCCTGCGCCCGGCCGAGGCGCGCCTGGTGCGCGCCGACGTGCGCGTCGCCGGGGGGCGCGTCGGCTATCTGATGGGCTCGGGCGACGCCATCCCCGAAGCCCTCCGCCAGATGGGTTTCGCGGTGACGCTCTTGAGCGACGAGGACGTGCAGAACGGCGACCTGGCGGCCTACGACGCCATCGTCACCGGCGTGCGCGCCTACAACACGCGCCCCCGCCTGCGGGCGCTGCAGGGCCGGCTGCTCGACTACGTGGCGCGCGGCGGCCGGCTGGTCGTGCAGTACAGCACCGCGGAGGATGGATTGCAGGACCGGCTGGGGCCTTTCCCGTTCCGGATCTCGCGCGACCGCGTGACCGTGGAGGAAGCACGCGTGAGCTTCCCGCGGGCCGACCACCCGCTGCTGCAGCGGCCGAACCGCATCACGTCCGCCGACTTCGAGGGCTGGGTTCAGGAGCGCGGGCTCTACTTCGCCAACCCGTGGGACGCCAAGTACGACACCGTGCTGGCGTCGAACGACCCGGGCGAGCCGCCGCGCGGCGGCGGGCTGCTCTACGCCCGACACGGGAAGGGAGTGTTCATCTACGCCGCGTACGCCTGGTTCCGGCAGCTGCCGGCAGGCGTCCCCGGCGCCTACCGGCTGTTCGCCAACCTGGTGAGCGCGACGCCGCGGTGAGCGCCCCGCCCGACGAGCCGCCGCCGGTCGGCGGGCGCTGGGGCGTGCTCTACGCCCTGGTGATCGCCGAGCTGGTGGCGGTGATCCTGCTCTGCGGCTGGCTCACGGTGCGCCGGCCGTGAGCGGCCTCGACTGGGCGGTGCTCGGAGCGGCGCTCGCTTTCTTCGTCGGCTACGGCGTGTGGAAGAGCCGCGGCGAGCGCGACCTCACCGACTACCTGCTGGCCGGCCGCCGCATGCGCTGGCCGATGGTCGCGCTCTCGGTGATGGCCACGCAGGCGAGCGCCATCACTTTCCTCTCGACGCCGGGCCAGGGCTTCGCCGACGGGCTGCGCTTCGTGCAGTTCTACTTCGGGCTGCCGCTGGCCATGATCGTGCTGTGCGTCACCGTCGTGCCCATCTTCCACCGGCTGCGCGTCTTCACCGCCTACCAGTACCTGGAGGAGCGCTTCGACGCCAAGACGCGCACCCTGGCGGCCGGGCTCTTCCTGGTGCAGCGCGGGCTCGCCGCGGGGCTGACCATCTACGCGCCGTCGCTGGTGCTCTCGGTCATCCTCGGCTGGGACGTGCGGATCACCTGCGTCCTGCTCGGCGGGCTGGCGGTGATCTACACCGCCGCGGGCGGCAGCCAGGCGGTGAGCCACACGCAGGCCCTGCAGTTCACCATCATCCTCGCCACCATGGGCGTGGCGGCCGCGGTCATCGCGCTGTCGCTGCCGCGCGGCGTGTCGGTGGCCGATGCCTCCTACGCCGCGGGCGCGCTGGGGCGGCTCAACGCCCTCGAGCTGCGCTTCGACCCCAACGACCGCTATAACCTCTGGTCGGGACTCATCGGCGGCTTCTTCCTGCAGCTCGCCTACTTCGGCACCGACCAGTCGCAGGTCGGCCGCTATCTCACCGGCCGCTCGGTGGCCCAGAGCCGCCTCGGGCTCCTGGTCAACGGCCTGGTCAAGGTGCCGATGCAGCTCGCCATCCTGTCGCTGGGCGTGCTGGTGTTCGTCTTCTACCTGTTCGTGACCCCACCGCTGTTCTTCAACCCGGCCGAGCGCTCGCGCATGTTGTCCGGACCGCAAAGCGTGGCATGGAGCGAGCTCGAGGCGCGGCACGAGTCGGCAGCGCGGGCGCGCCAGGGCGATCTCGAAGCGATGCTGGCCGCGCGCCGCTCCGGCGACGCGACCGCGGCGGCCGTCGCCCGGACCACGCTCGCCGCCGACCAGGAGCGGCTCACAGCGCTGCGCGCCGAGGCCGCCGGGCTCATCCGCGAGCGCGATCCGGCCGCCGCCACCAACGACACCAACTACATCTTCCTGAGCTTCGTGCTCGCCCACTTGCCGATGGGGCTGATCGGCCTGGTCTTCGCGGCCGTCTTCGCCGCCTCGATGAACTCCACCTCGGCGGAGCTGAACGCGCTCACCTCCACCACCGTGGTGGACTTCTACAAGCGCCTCTCCCGGAGGCCCGGCGACGGGCGGCACGACCTGTGGGTATCAAGGCTGGTGACGCTGGGCTGGGCGGCGTTCGCTGTGGGCTTCGCGGAATACGCCAGCCGGCTGGGCTCGCTCATCGAGGCGGTGAACATCCTGGGATCGCTCTTCTACGGCACGATCCTGGGGATCTTCCTCACCGCCTTCTACTGCAAGGGCGTGCGCGGCACGGCGGTGTTCACGGCCGCGCTGGTCGCCGAGGCCGTGGTGGTGGCCTGCTTCGCGCTGACCAAGATCTCTTTCCTCTGGTACAACCTCATCGGCTGCGGGCTGGTCGTGGCGCTGGCGCTGACCTTGAGCGCCGGGCGGCGAGCCGCCGCGGCGCCCCCCGCCCTCGAGACGCCCTGAAGCGCGCGGGGCGCCCGCCCTCTCGAGCGGACGCCCCTCGGTATGGCCTGCCGGATCGCGACTACTTCTTCCCGCTCCACTCCGCCACCAGTTTCTCCAGCGCGGCCGTGTCGGCCGGCGGCTTGGCGGCCTTGCCCGTCTCGATCGCCTTCTGGGCGGTGGCGATGGCGTCCTTGGTCTTGCCGTCCTTGGCCAGCCAGCGCGCCTTGAGGTTGAGATTGCCGTAGGCCGGCTGCACGGCGAGCGACTTCTCCAGCCACTGCGCGCCTTCCTCGAGGTTGATGCCGCTGTCGAAGCAGAAGCTCGCCGCGCGATAGGGCGTGCGCCAGTCGTCGGTCTTCGCCGCGGCCACCTCGGCACGCGCCTTGGGCAGCACGATGCCGTTGACGTCCACGGCGATGGGGACCGCCACCTGCAGCTTCTCCCAGCGCAGCACCAGATCGGCCGAGCCGGGCGTGAGGTTCTCGAAGGTGAAGCGCATCCACTCGACGGGCTCGGCGGCGGCAGGCTTGGCGGTCACGCGCAGCGCGTCCTGCGCGGGGTCGTACTCGTAGGCGCCCCACAGGTCCTTCTGCTTGCTGAAGATGACCGTCCAGTCGCCGGCGGTCGGCAGGGTGAAGAAGCTGTAGCTGCCGGCGGCCAGCTTCTGGCCCGCGACGGTGATGTCGTCGGTGGCGGTGAAGGTGGTCGCCTCGTTGGCCCCGGTGCGCCACGGCTTGTCGTAGGGCACCAGCTCGCCCCAGATGACACGGCCCTTCACGCCCGGGCGGCAGTAGGTGACCGTGAGGTCGGTGACCCCGATGGTCTGGGTCAGCGAAGCCTTGGGGCTGACGCGTGGCAGCACGAGCTCGGCGCGCGCGGCCGGCGCGGCGCCGGCGGCGAGGACGGCTGCGGCGAGCAGGTAGAGAGAGAAACGGCGGAGCTTCATCTTGGGGGTCCCTCCTTGATGGGGCGGCGCGGCCCCCGGCCCGGTCGAATCCGGAGCGGAGAGTCCGCGGACAAGGTCTCGGCCCGCGAGACTAACAAAACGGGGCGGCGACTGCCCGTGCCCGCCCCCCGCCGCCCGTAGATTCCCGGCAAAGGCCGCAGGGGGCAGGTCGGGCCGCCCGAATGAGTCCGATCTGAGTTATGCTCTGATCGCTTCGCGCCTCGATCCGCCCCCCGGCCGCTTCCCCCGCCCCCGTGGGTTCGTCTCTTGCTCGCCAAAGTCCTGTCCGCCGCCCTGGTCGGCGTCGATGCCGTCCCCGTAGCCGTCGAGGTCTCGCTCGAGCGCGGCCTGCCCTGCTTCCTCGTCGTGGGTCTCCCCGACGCCGCCGTGCGCGAGAGCCGCGACCGCGTGGCCGCCGCCTTCCGCCACGCCCGCCTCGAGTTCCCGGCCGCCCGCGTCACCGTCAACCTCGCCCCCGCCGACCTGCGCAAGGAGGGCACCTGGTACGACCTCGCCATCGCCGTCGGACTGCTGGCTGCCACGCGCCAGATCCCCGAGCGCCGTTTGGCCGGCCGCGTGGTCCTCGGCGAGCTGTCGCTCGACGGCGGCGTGCGACCGGTGCGCGGCGTCCTGGCCGTGGCGCTGGAGGCCGCACGGCTGGGCTGGCAGGGGCTCGTGGTGCCGCGCGACAACGCCGCCGAGGCGGGTGCGGCCGGAGCGCTCGACGTGGTGGCGGTGGCCAGCCTCGCGGAGACCATCGCCTGGGCGCGCGGACAGGCGCTCCCGGAGGCCGCCACACCGCCCCCCGCCGCCGCGCCCTTCGCCCCATCGCCCGACCCGCTCGCCGGCATCCGTGGGCAGGCCACCGCCAAGCGCGCCCTCGAGATCGCCGCCGCCGGCGGGCACGGGATCCTCTTCGTCGGCCCGCCGGGCACCGGCAAGACGCTGCTCGCCCGGGCGCTGCCCGACCTGCTGCCGCCGCTAGGCCGCAGCGAGGCGCTCGAAGTCTCGCGCATCCACTCGGTGGCCGGAGCGCTGGCGCCAGGCCAGGCGCTGCTGGAGCGGCCGCCGTTTCGCGCCCCGCATATGTCGGCCTCGGCTGCCGGCATCCTCGGCGGCGGTTTTCCCTTCCGCCCCGGTGAGCTGAGCCTGGCACACCACGGCGTGCTCTTCCTCGACGAGCTGCCTGAATTCTCGCGCAGCGTGCTCGAAGCGCTCCGCCAGCCGCTGGAGAGCGGCGAGGTGGTGCTGGTGCGGGCCCGCGGCTCGGTGCGCCTGCCGGCCCGCGTGCAGCTCGTGGCGGCGATGAATCCGTGCCCGTGTGGCTTCCTCGGGCATCCGCGGCGCGCCTGTCGCTGCGCGCCGTCGGTGATCGCGCGCTACCGCGGGCGTATCTCGGGACCGCTGCTGGAGCGCATCGATCTGGTCGTGGAGGTTCCCGTCGAGACCAAGGAGGCCGCGCGGCTGTGGCGCGAGCCGGCGACAGACGAACGCAGCGACGGCGCCCGCGCCCGCGTCCTTGCCGCCCGCGCCTTCGCGCGCTCGGCAACCCGACCGGCCACGCCCAACGCCCGCCTGAGCGCCGCCGACCTCCCCCGCGCCGCGGCCCTCGCCCCCGACGCCGACCGCCTGCTCGCCGACGCCGCCGCGCGCTGGTCGCTCTCCGCGCGCGCCGTGCACCGCACCTTGCGCGTGGCGCGGACCATCGCCGACCTGGGCGGACGGACATCCCTGATGGCCCAGGACATCGCGGAATCGCTCTCCCTACGCCACGAAACGGCGGACGCCGCCGGGCGCTCCAGAGCTGTTTAGCTGTGCTAAAGCCCCCGGGCGTCCCGGCCGATAACTGGCGCGTGACTCTCGGGCTACGAGAGTCCGAAAAACCAAGCGCAAGCAGGCGCACATGGACGCTCGGCCGGACGCCGCGCCGTGCGCTGCTCCCCGCCCGACCCCCGCGGACCCCACCGCCGCGAAGGCGGCGTCGGCCTGGGTCCAGCAGTTCGCGCGGACACTCAAGACCTGTCGGTTGTACGACGGGGACAACCCCACGGTCATCCGCCTCCGGGAAGACCTGGCAGCCGCCCTACCCCGGCTGTTGGCGGAGGCGGGAGATCTCGCCCTCGCTTTCACGCCCACGGACGTCCTCTGCGAGGACGAGTCCCTCTACCCGGCGCGCTCCCGCGAAGACAACCTGGCGCTGCCGTTCTATCGCGACGGGGTACGCGCCCTCACGCTGCGACAAGGCATCGAGCCGAGCGAGATCGACACCCTCCTGGACCTCCTGCTCCGCGTGACCGGCCCGCACGCCAGCGACGAGGACCTCGTGACCCTCCTCTGGGACTCGGGGCTCCCGCACGTGGAGATCAGCTACGTGTCCGCCGACGCGGACGTGGAGGGTGGCGGCGACGCCGAGGGCCCCGGCGGCGAGAGTGCGGCGATCGCTTCCTGGCCGGAGCCCGGGGCCGGCGCCGCCGCTCCCGACGCCGCGCCGTCCGACGGCGGCCCTGACCGTGAATCCGAAGAGCCGGCGGTGCGCTCCGATGACCGGCTCACCGGCACCCGGAGTGGCGAGGTTGAGTCGGTGTTCGAGGCGCTCGACGCCCGCGCACCCGAGGAGCTGGCACGCTTCCGGCGCGCCTACCTGGCCGACTGCGAGGCGACCCGAGTGCGCACGGGCCTCGACCTCATGCGAGACTGCCTCGCCGCCGGCAGCGGACCCGACGCCCATGGGGACCTCGCACAGTTCCTCCTGGGCATCCTCCGCGAGGCCATCGGCGCCGGCCTGTGGGCGGAGGCGCGCGAGGGGCTCGGGCTGGTCCGCCGCTGCGGCGGCGCGCCAGGACTGCTGGGGACCCTGCTCGACGAGCTCTGCGAAGCCGATCTGCACACGACGCGCAACGCCGTGGCAGCGGCCGACAGCCAGGACGCCGCCGGAGTCGAGGCGTTCCTCGCCCTCGCCCGGGAACTCGGTCCCGGCGCCGCCGAGTGGCTGATGCACGTGCTCGCCGCCAGCCAGAAGCAGCGCGTCCGGCGGCCGCTGACCAGGGTCGTGGCCGAGCTCTGCCGCGAGCAGCCCGAGCGCCTCGTCCCATGGCTGTCCGATCCGCGCTGGTACGTGGTGCGCAACGCGGTCCACATCCTCGGCTGGATCGGCGGCCCGCGCATCGCCGACCTGCTGCGCGCCGCCGGCGGCCACGAGGAATACCGCGTGCGTCGCGAGGTGGTGGCGGCGCTCTCCCAGGCGGGAACGGAGGCCGCGCGCCCGGTGCTCACCGCCATGCTCGACGGCGCGGACTCGCGCATCTTCTGCGCCGCGCTCCACCAGTTGTCGGCCGAGCGCGATCCGGAACTGGCCCGCCGCCTCGCCGCTCAGCTCCTGGAGCCGCGCTTCGGCGAGCGTCCCGTGGAGGAGCAGCGGGCGATCTACTTCGCGCTCGCCGCCGTCGGGGACGACGACACGGTCCCCGCCCTCGAAGCCGAGCTCACCAAGGGGAGCCGGTTCGCGCGCGGCCTGGACGCCCACCGCCAGGCCGTGGCGCGCTGCCTGGCGCGTCTGGGCACGCCGGCCGCCCAGCAGGCTCTTGCCGCCGGTCTGCGATCCAAGAACCCTGCCGTCCGCAAGGCGTGCGAGGACGCCACGGGAGGAGGCAGCGGGGCGTGAGCGAGAACATGAGTCCCTCGCGCGCCGGGCACGGCGCCGGCGACGAAGCCCCGGAGCGCGAGCTGGGGCTGGCTCTGCTCACGCGCTTCCAGGGCCTGCTGCGCGCCGCGCGCCTCTACGACGAGTCGAACCGCGCCTACCGGCTTCAGATCGACGAGTTCCAGGCCACAGTGGCGGGAGCACGCGAGGCCGAGACCGTCCTCGTGGGGATGGGCGACGCGTTCTACGTCAACGGCGTGCGGCTGCGGGCGGGCGCAGCCCAGGTGGCGCTATTCCGGGCCCTGCAGGAGGAGTTCACGAGCCGCGGCCTGGGGGCGCTGCGCCTGCGGCGCGGGCTGGCGGGCGCCGAGATCGCCGCCTTCATGCGCCTGTTCGTGGCGGCCCGCGACACCGAGCAGGGCGAGCGGCTCCCCGAGGCGGTGGCGGCGGCGGGGATCCGGTGCATCCTGCCGGTACGGGCCTCCGAGTTGCGCTCCTCGGCCCCGGGGCCCGAGGACCCCGAGACCCAGGAGGCCCAGAACGAGCGGGCCCGCGCCCGCGAGATCTTCGAGCGCGCCGTGGCGGGGACCAGGAGCCTGCTGGCGCGCACGGCCCGCACCGGCAAGCCGGCTCTGCGCCTGGCACGCCGGCTCGTCCAGCCGGTCGTGGACAGCGTGCAGAAGAACGAATTCTCGATCGTCGGCATGACCGCGATCAAGAACCACGACGAGTACACCTTCGCCCACTGCGTCAACGTCAGCGTGCTCTCGGTCGCCATGGGCCACAAGCTGGGGCTGTCGCGCCCGGCGCTGGCCAATCTCGGCGTGGCCGGCCTCCTGCATGACCTCGGCAAGCTCGCCGTCCCCACCGATGTCCTGCGCAAACCCGACGCTTTGTCGCCCGAGGAGTGGCAGCTGATCCAGCGGCACCCACTCGAGGGGGTGAAGCTCGTCGGCCGCATGCCGGGGCTCAGCACGCTCGCGCTCGACACCATGCGGGTGGCCTTCGAGCACCACCTGTGCACCGACGGCAGCGGCTACCCGGAGCTACCCGCACGGCGCCACCCGGGGGCATTCACGCGCATCGTGACCGTGGCCGACGTGTTCGACGCGCTCACCGCGCATCGCGCCTACCGGTGGCGCCCCTTCACCGGCTATGAAGCGCTCGAGAATCTCATGAGCCCGGACCGCGCGCGCTACGACCCGGCGGTGCTGTGGGCGCTGGTGAACAGCGTCGGACTCTACCCGGCGGGCACCTTGCTGCTGACCGTCTCGGCACACGTCGTCCTGAGCCTCAGCCCGAACCCCGCCGACGTGCGCCGCCCCTTCTGCCGCGTGCTCGAGCGGCCCGACGGCACGCGCCTCGAGGGCGACGCCGTCGAGACCTGGGATCCCATGCCGGCGCACGAAGAAGTAGCCCGGGTCCTGGCTCCCGAGGAGTGGCCGGGCGAGACCGAGCAACTGCTCGCCGCCTGAGTTACGAACACCGGCTATTGGTCGCCTCCAGCGCCCGCTTGTGGCCGTCGCCGGGGGGCGCCCATGATTCGCCGCACGCAGCGCCCCCACTCCCGGGAGAACCCTCGATCACGGTGATCCGGAGCCTTCTCGACCCCTGCCCCGGCGCGAGGTAAGAAGCGCGCCCGCGGGCGGACCCACGGGCGCGCTGGTGGACCGGCCACCAGGGCTCTCGTCGTTGCCGGCTAGTGGCTCTTCCAGGTGTAGCCGTGCGGCCACTCGGAGCTGTCGCCCGGCACCACCGTGTGGCAGACGCGGCAGGCCGTGGGCCTGCCGTTGGTCCCGCCGTGCTTCTCGTTGAACTCGCCGCCGGCGCCCGCGCCGCGCGAATCGCCGTGGCAGACGCCACAGCTGCCGATCGTCTTGGCCTTCGACTGGTACTGGACCGGCTGGTAGTTGTCGGTGGCCTCGCGGCTCGGATACATGGCGTGCGGGCTGTCGTGGCAGGCGGCGCAGTAGACGGCGCCGTGTCCCGTGGCGTTGCGGTACAGCAGATCCTGTGTGTCCACGCCCTGCACGCCGCCGTGGCAGGCGACGCACTTGGGCTCCTCGACCCACGGCACGCGCCCGGCCTCGATGCTCGACGCCACCTCCGCTAGGGTGCCGTGGCAGGTGGCGCAGTGTCCGTCCGGCGCCGTGTGCGCCAGGCTGCGGTTGCACTGGGTGACCGCGCCGGGGTGGCAGTCCGCGCAGGCGGCGTCACGGTCGGCGTGGGCGCCGTGGATGGCTGCGGACAGATAGCCGTGCTCGCCGGGAGCCGACTGCCCCAGGGCCGGGCTGCCATGACAGGTGCCGTCGGCGCAGAGCACCGGCGCCTGCGAGGCCAGCGCCGTCGAGTGCCGCTGGTCGTGCTTCTGCAGGATGTCCACGAACGCATCCACGGCGGCCGAGCCGTGGCACTTGGCGCAGTTGATCTCGTCGGAGGTCGGCACCGTGGCGCGCGTCTGGGCGACGACGTTGCCGCCGCTCTTCACCGTCACCTCGATCACCTGGTAGGGATTCCACGCGTTGGCGTCGTCGACCGGCGTCACGGGGATGCCGTTCACCTGGAAGTGGTCGCCCTTGAGCACCATGGTGCCCGCCAGCCCGTTGTGGATCGCGGGGTCCTCGAGGTTGAGCCCCTTGTCGTGCTCCAGCGCCACGCCGAACAGCGCCGGCGCGTTGTCCCAGAACTGGGAGAAGTTCTCGTGGCGCGCCGGCAGGCCCTTGCCGTAGGAGAACGTGTTGCCCACCATCCGGTACTCGACGGCGAGCCCCTGCGTGACGATCTCGGGCGGGTTGCCGCGCTTGATCACCTGCGCCCAGACGGTGTTGTAGGGCGGCAGGATGACTGCGGTGTCGTAGCTCGGGTTCAGGCAGTGCATGCCGAGGTCGTTCCACGCCAGGACCACGTATTGCATCTGGTTGGCGGGGATGCCGACCTCGTCGAGGTCGCCTCCGGGCTCGGAGCCGCAGCCGCAGAGGACGAGCGCGGCCAGGGCGGTCGCGCCGAGGCAGACGGAGAGTCGTTTCATGGCGGCCTCCTTGCGGGCGCGCCCGTCGAGGGCGCCGCGCGAGTGATTCCCCAGGCTAAGCTCGGCCACCCACCGGGCCAAGCGAAATCGAGCGGGGCCCCGCGCCGCATGATGGAGAGCACCTCGGCGATGGCGCGCGAGTTCCGCTGGCGGATCGAGGCCGACACTGCCTTCGCGAAGAGCTCCTCCCAGCGCATGGACTTCTTCTACCGCCGATCGCCGTCAGGCCGACCCGGAGGAAGCGACGCTCCCCGTCGCCCGGGCGCCACGCCGCCCGCGGAGGAGGCGCCGGAGCGGTAGGCGGCCGACGGTCTACTTGCGGCTGGCAGCGGCGATGAATCCTTGGGCGTGCGGCATCCTCGGCCACCCGCGGCGGGCCAGTGACCGCACCGACCGGCCCTTGAGGGGCAGCCGCGGCTGGTCTAGCATGAGTGGCCGCGTCGTTCTCGAGTGCCCCGGCCACCGTGGAGCCCCGATGCCTCAGATCGTCCAGAGTACCCTCGTCCCCTACCCCGGCTGCCGCTCGGCGGAAGTGGCCCTCCTCCTGGCCCAGATGCACGACCTGCACACGCGCCTGCTCGATGCCACCCGGGAGCTGGGCGTCGCGGCGCTCGGCTGGCAGCCGGCGCCGGGCGTCAACACGATCGGC
>Ga0315275_10000607_pt1 | contig 30140 bp, 38 predicted proteins | sample YL17G03_0_MG_FD_205557 | JGI IMG/M metagenome (GOLD analysis project Ga0315275, IMG submission 205557) | Sediment microbial communities from Yellowstone Lake, YNP, Wyoming, USA - YL17G03_0 | ecosystem: Environmental > Aquatic > Freshwater > Lake > Sediment | place: USA: Wyoming | collected...
TTCCTCTTAGAGTAAGAACCGATTTTTTGATTATTTTTACTTTCTTCATAACCTATCTAATAGATAGGTTAAGTATTTAAACTTTGTGGAATAATTTAAGAGTGATTAATTACGTTCGGAGATACTGCTTTAAAGAAATATGATAGATTTTAAGTTAAAAGCATTGGAATTAGAACCTCGCAGATGGGAAAGATTTAAAATTAAATATGGTTTTAGTGGTTTACCTGATTTTGCCTGCCCAACAATAAACGATTTTCTTAATAATAGAGATAAAATTGGTGTTATGAAACAGGTTGTTTTTCCGACACTCTCTTATAATCCATTAAACGCAGACGATAGAAAAAGATTGGGTTGGGAAGATGTTGCAATAACTTTGAAAGATATTACCGGAGAAATGGAAGTCTATGTAAGGCCAACAATGTATAACCCACAAACAGGGTCACTTGCAGACGAAATAAAAGTATTAGGGAATGGAGGAACTCTTTATCATGTAATTGTTAGAAATGGGGTGATATGGCCAACTCTAAAAGGAAATACGCAGGATGATAGAATTTATTTATGTGATTTTAGAACTAGATGGCGTTCCAAAAATAAAATAAAACTTTCAGAAACTTTATCTGAAATACTTAAAAATATTTTTCCGGAGCCTTCTCTTCAAGCTGTTCCAATTTAGACATTAAGAGAGTATAGTTCAATTATAATAAATCTATAGAGTATCACAACAAACTTTATAATCCTCTTTTATTTCTGTATTTTATGGCTCAAAATGTTACAGATGTTAAAGAAATAAAAAATAAAATAATTTCTATAATCAGGATTAGGGGCCCCTCTCTGCCCGTGCATATAACACACCAAACCGGAATAAACTCTATATTCGCCGGCGCACTTTTGTCAGAGCTCTTTGCAGAAAAGCTGATAAAAATAAGCAATATGAAAGTTGGAGGCTCTCCATTATATTTTCTGCAGGGACAGGAGCATTTACTTGAAAATTTCCACCAGTATCTTCCAGGAAAAGAAAAAGAAGCTTTTCTTCTCTTAAAAGAAAATAAAATTTTGCAAGACAAAGAACAGCTTCCCGCAATAAGAGTTGCTTTACGCAATATTCATGATTTCGCAAAATCTTTTTCAAAAGATAACGAGATTATGTGGAGATTTCATTCTGTTACAGAAGAACAGGTTAGAGAGATGCTTGAACAAAAACCAATAAAACCAGAAGCAAAACTTGTAAAACCTGTAGAAAAGATAGAAAAGCCAGCAGAGAAAATAGAAGAAAAGAAAATTGAAATAAAGCAAAAGGCAGTAGCAGCTGAAGTTTTGAAAAAGCCAGTTGTTGAATTAAAAGAGAAAGAGGCGAAAGAGATAAAAGAAGAAATTAAAAAAGAAGTAAAAGTTAAAGAAGCCGCGAAAACAATACCTAAACAAGCTTCTCTTGACATAGGCTTAGAAAAACAGGAAAAGCCAAAAAAACAGAAAAAAATCAAGGAAAAAAAGCCAAAAGAAAAATCCGAGTTTGTCTTAAGAATCATAAGTTTTCTGCAAAAAGAAAACATAGAACTTTTGGAAGAAAGAGGCTTGAAGAAAAAAGAGTTTTCAGGAGTCATTAGAATAGACTCTCCTTTAGGAAAAATAAAGCTTTTATGCATAGCCAAAGACAAAAAAAGCATCACAGAAACAGATTTAAGGCTGGCTTTACAGAAATCTCAAGTCTTAAAAATGCCTGCTTTAATTCTTTACCAGCAAGAGCCCAACAAAAAAACCATGGATTATGCTGAAAAATGGAGTTCTTTGCTTAAGCTGAAGAAAATTGGATGAGAACAGACAGCGCATATTAGGCTAATCTCTTAGCTTAATCAACAATTACCAACTTAAATTAAATAAATCCACTAAAAACATTTTTAGATTATATTAATTATTTTATTAGTTATTTTGAGATATTATAAGCGAGCCAAATGTTAGTTTTAAAGTGTTAATTTGCAAAACAACAATATTTAAAAACATTCATAAACCCTAAAATTTAAGAGAAAATAGCAATATGGGACGCATAAAATCAACATTAGTCAAAAGAACAGCAAGAACCTTGCTTAAAGAAGATGTTTTTAGTGATAGCTTTGAAAAAGACAAGAAAATTCTTGGAGACACAATGCCAAGCAAAAAGGTCAGAAACAAAATAGCTGGTTATATCGCGAGATTAAAGAAAATGGAGAAACAAGAGAAGTCTGAATAAAATCATGCTAAGCAATTTCATTGCTTACACAAAACAGAAAACTAAATGATGGAGGTCAAATAACAAAAATGGCAGAAGAAAAGAAAACAGAAAGGAAAGATGACAATGTTGTCTTTATTGGAAGCAAGCCCTTTATGAACTATGTGACAGGAGTTGTAATGCAGTTTACAACAAAAGGCAGTAACGAAGTAATTATAAAGGCAAGAGGAAAGTTCATAAGCAGAGCTGTTGACGTAGCAGAAGTGACAGCAAAGCGTTTCTTGAAAGAGCACAACATATCTGTAAAAGATATAAAAATTGACAGCGAAGAGTTTGAGAACAAAGAAGGCAGAAAAGTCAATGTTTCCACAATAGAAATAACATTAGCCAAGAAGTAAAAGTAAAGACAGAAATTTAATTTCAGGGAAATTTATTTTCCCTTTTTTATTTTTTTAATTTACTAATTAAACTTTTTTTATTTCATTAAGTTTCTCTTCTAATTTCTTACCATAATATAATAGAGAAAGAATAATTGATAAGATACAAGTAAAAACTAAACCCCATTTTGTTAAGCCTTCTGGAAGGTTGTCACTTAAAACAACGGAGATGGCAGCTGTTGCAAAAACAATCAGAAGAACATTTTGTTTGTTTAAAAGATGATTATATTCTAAATCTTTAATATTCTTTAATTTCAGTTTTTCATCATACTTTCTCCAATTGTTTTCTATAAAACTCAATTGCTTTTTCCGCATGTTTTTCAGAATTCATTTTTCTTTGATTGTAATTATCTGCAATGATGGCATCTGCTACAAATATGTAGAGGAAATTTCCCTTTATTTTGTTGTTCCCAGATTTTCTCAGGGAAATTCATCATTTCTTGTTTCCTAAATAAAGGAGGCTCATACGATTGGGTTGATCGCACAGGCTGATTTCCCAAATTTTGTTCAGTCTCTTCTGCAAGAGTTTTTGGATTATATTTACCTTCCATTATAATCTCTTCCAATTTGGTCTACAAGATTGTTCTGACATCTGAGAAGCTGCAATATTGAAAAGTTTATCTTCAACAGTATAAGAATCTCTAAGTTCACCAAATTCTTCTAATTCTTCTATTTCATCTGTTTGTTTTTTCATAACAAAATAGCAACCGCAAACTTTTTAAAGAATAGTAGTTATGTAACATAACAACAATAAAGAAAAATGCTTGAAGAATTTGGCTTGACGAGAACTGAAGAAAAAGTTTATTTAGCCTTGCTTAGATTAGGTTTATCACCAGCAGCAGATATAATTAAAAAAACACAACTTCATAGGACTACTGTATATGATGTCTTATATAGATTAATAGAAAAAGGATTAGCTAGCTTTATAATCCAGAATAAAATAAAATACTACTCTACAGCTAAGCTTTCAAAATTTTTAGATATTGCTTCAGAAGAAAAAAAGGAAGCAGAAGAAAAGCAAAAATTAGCAAAAGAGATTATCAATAAAATTAAATCGATAAAAGAAGAATCTAAAGCTAAGCCACTTGCACAGATATTTATTGGCAATAAGGGGCTTAAAACTATTATGAGTGATATAATAGAAACAAAAGAAGATTTTGTTGAATTTGGTGTTGAGGGAAAGTTTGAAGATGAGCTCCCTATTTATACAGCGCATTGGGCAGAACAACGAAGAAAAAAGAATATAAAAGCTAAAATAATCTGCACAGAAGGCTCACAAGCTCCAAAGTGGGAAATGAACAAAATTAAATTTGTTCCTGAAGAATATCAATCACCTGCTACTACTCTCATTTATGGCGGCAAAGTGGCTATATTTATCCAAGAAGAGCCAATTCTTATAATACTGATAGAAAGTAAAAAATTAGCTCAAAGTTATAAGAATTATTTTAATCTTCTTTGGAAAATTGCTAAACCTTAGTTTTATTTTTTCTTTTTCTCTTTTTCTTAATATTAGTCAGGCAAAGCCGGAGGACTTGGTATTGAGCCCCCACCAATTATACTTCCGATATCTCCGCCACTAAGCCAAAAATAAATTCCTACTCCAATTGCAATCAAGATTAGGATTATTAAAATCCAAATCCACGCACTCATTCCTCTTTTTTGTTTTATCATTTTGATTTAAGGTAAATTTGGAGGGTTTATTACATTTGAACCCGCAGTTCCCATTTTACAATCATCTGAAACTTTAATAGCTAAACCCATCCCGATATTTTGTGTATCATCCATAATAACTGCATCAATATTTTTATTAGCATCTGCACTATCTGTTACTCTCCAACTATCTCCCTGATATGAAGCAATTTTTTGTATATTGCAGTTACCCTTTAGATCCTTAAAATATACTCCGGACATATCAGGAGACATTGTAATAAAATTCCATCCACTTGTTAATGAGGGATTATTTGGAATTGGAAAATCTGTTTTTGAATATTTTAAAACTCCGGCTTTTTCAGAATAAATCCATACAGAACTTTGCATAAAATAAAATGCTTCGTCTGGTTTTTCTCGAGCATTTCTTAAATAATTGTCTATCTCTTGTCTATTAGGATACATTTGGAGATATTTATTCTCATTTCTAAAATAGTAAAAGACTGCTTTTATGTCACTTTGTTTAATATCACTATCTTGTGAAATAGTATTATAATCACTACCTAATAGGGGGCTGGCGAGTACTAAATTCCATCCTTTATATATATTTAAACTAACATCATAATTGCCTTTATTACCACTATTAGAACCAGTCATTTTCGCACAAACCAAAACAACCCCGACTAATACTGCTAAGATACTTGCTAAAATTATCTTGTTTTTCATACTCCTATATAGAAAATATGTATATATAAACATGACGATGGCAAATTTTTTATTTTTTCTTTAATTTTTTTTCTTTCTCTTCTTTTTCAGTTTCTGGCTTAGCCTTAGGCTTTTCTTCAGGCTTCTTTTTAATCAAAATATCTAATTTTTCATTTATCTCTTCAACATTTTTCGCGATTATCTTCAATCTGTGAGAGGCTCTCCAGCTAAAAAGTGCTTTTAATATCAAAAAAATAATATAAACCAATAAAACTATTCCTACTGCTTTGAAAATTGTGATTAAAGGAGAAAGTTTATCTGAGAGCATTGGGGATAACCCTTCTATAATCTCACTCATATTTAACATAGGTTCTGCCATTTTCAGCTCTTTTGTACAACTATTAAATTAAGTACCTTTAAAAACTTTTCATTATCTTTATAAATCTCTTATCTCTGATATTTTTAAGGCTGTATAGTTCAGCGGTAGAACGTCTGTCTCATGAGCAGAAGGTCCCAAGTTCAACTCTTGGTACAGCCATAATGGAATGCAAAAAATCTTCAAACTTGAAAAAATGCAGCTGCACTTATCCAAACTGCCCAAGAAAAGGCATGTGTTGTGAATGCCTTTCCTACCATTTAAAAAACCGCGAGCTTCCAGCTTGTTTTTTCCCAAAAGATGTTGAAAAAACTTATGATAGAAGCTTTGAAAGATTTGCAAAATTAGTTTTTGATAGTCGCCAGAAATCTTCAGATTTCTGAGATTTTGAGAGATTTGCTAAACTGGTGAAGGAAGAGAAGGTTTAGATGAAAATAAAAACAATAATCTTTATAATTGCAGCAATTTTAGTAGTTGCAGTAATAGGATATAAAATGACAGGAAATGCAATAAAAGCACAAACAAAAGTAAAACTTACAACAAACATGGGAAATATTGTTATTGAGCTGGCAGAAGATATGCCGATAACAGCTGGAAATTTTGAAAAACTTGTTGAGAAAGGGTTTTATGATGGAGTTATTTTTCATAGAGTTATAGATGGATTTATGATTCAGGGTGGAGACCCAACAGGAACAGGAATGGGCGGGCCAGGATATCAAATTAAAGATGAGTTCTCTGAAAATAACAGAAATGACAGAGGCACTATATCGATGGCAAATGCTGGGCCTAACACAGGAGGAAGCCAGTTTTTCATAAACCTTGTAGATAATAATTTTCTAGATTCAAAGCACCCGGTTTTTGGAAAAGTTGTTGAAGGAATGGATGTTGTTGATAAAATTGCAGAAGTCCAGACCGATGCAAATGACAAGCCTTTAAAAGAAGTTAAGATAATCAAGGCAGAAGTGATTTAACTAAAATTATTTCTTATTTTTATCTTTTATTTTGCCCCATTTAATCTTTTTCCATAGCCTTTCATGAATAAAAAAAATAGAGGCCTTAATTAAAGTTAAAACTAGGCTGAATCCCAAAGAAGTTTTAAAATCGCCAAAAACAATATAGACTGCAATAAAAGTGATTACAAAAGCAATGAGCTCCCAGCTGAATCCTTTAACAAAACTTCTTTCATATGTTGAACCCATTTTGCCTCTTTTAGACATTCATTCTAAAGCCATCATCTTTTTTTCTTGGCAGAACATGTAAATGCGCATGAGGAACTAACTGCCCCGCAACTCGATAATTATTAATAACTAAATTAAATCCTTCTGCATTTTCTTCTTTTAATAATTTTAAAGCTAATTCTTTTCCAGCTTCTAAAAATTCTCCTAACAAAGAAGAAGGCATATCCAAAATAGTTTGATAATGTTTTTTGCTTATGACAAGAGAGTGTCCTTTTGTTTTAGGATTTATATCTTTAACTGCAAAAAAATTGTCTGTTTCTAAAATTCTTTCGCTCGGTATTTCTCCTTTTGCAATCTTACAAAAAATACAATCCTCTTCAACCATTTTCTTGAACTGATTCCTCTAACTCTCCTGTAAGAGTGTCGCTCCCTAAATCAATATCTCCTCCATGTTCTGGGATAGGAACAGGAGTTGGGGATACCATAACAAGCATAGATTTGTATAAAGGTAATAAAACTTCTCTGGTGTACTCTTCTCCTGTAAAAATTCTTCCCTCTTCTGCCATAGTTTAACCTATCTCTCAACATTTTTAAATATTGTTATATTACAATTAAAGTAATTTAGGGCCTATAGTTTAGTGGTAAAACACGAGGCTGGCAGTCTTGAAACCCGAGTTCGATTCTCGGTGGGTCCATATATAACTTTCTCCTGCTACTCCATATAAAATTCTCATTTTTTATTTCACCATTCCTTTAATATAAGGCATCTCTTTTTCAATAAACTCTATAATTTCTTTTTTGAATTGTGTATTTAAAGAAATTCCTGTAAATTTTCCTTTTGGGTGTATGATTATCCAACCTAATTTAGAAAGTTCTTTAATCGCTTCTTTTAGATTTTCAAATCTCTTAAAATGTTCTGTTCTGTCATAACATGCACCCCAATTATTTTTTCTCGCTAATTTAAACATAATTTGAGCTTTTCCTAAATTTGTAAGCATGAAATTATAAATCTTGCTCATTTTTAAATGTTTCTATTTTTGAAACTTTCTTTTAATTGATAGAAAGATTTAAAAAGGGTGTGCGCGTGTGTTAATTATGAAATCCAAAGAAAATAAATCCTTATTTTTATCGCAGTTTGGCGACACGCCTCAACTTAGAGTTATGGATTTTCTTATTGATAATCATTTTTTTGATTATCCTATGACAGAAATAGCAAGAGAAAGCAATGTCAGTTACAACTCATTAAAATTATTTTTTCCTCAGCTTGTGAAGTCCGGAATTCTTGTTAAAACAAGAAAAATAGGAAAGTCTAATTACTACAAGCTTAATTTGAACAATTTGTTTGTTAAAAACTTAATTAAGTTAGATTGGCTTTTGACAAAGAAAAATATTCTGCCAGATTCAGACATAAAAGAAAAAGTTTATGCTTAATTTTATTTCTTCCTTGTATTAACAACTTTTCCGGCGTCTGAGAATTTAACTTCTCCATTAATCAACTTCTTTATTGTTTCTTTCAGCTCTTTAATCTTGACTCTTATTTGGAGAGTTGTATCGCGGTCTCTGATTGTAACATCTTTTCTTTTTGGGCTTTTATCATCAATTGTTATGCAGTAAGGAGTTGAGATTTCATCATTTCTTGAATATCTTCTTCCTACACTTCCAGACTCATCATAAACAACATTAAATTCTTTTTTTAAGTCGCTGACAATTTCTTCTGCAATTTTTTCGTATTCTGGTTGTTTGACAATTGGAAAAACAGCTGCTTTTATTGGAGCAAGCTTTGCAGGAATTTTCAAAACAATATTTTCTCTTTTTTTATCGTAATTATAAGCTTTTGTTAGTATTGCTAGGAAAACTCTTTCAATACCGAATGTAGGCTCAATAACTTTTGGAATAACTTTCTTGCCAGTTGCTTCATCAAAAATTTCAAGAGAGTCTTTGCTGAATTTAGCATGTTGGGTTAAATCATACTGCCCTCTATTTGCATTTCCTGCAATTTCTTTGCTTCCAAAAACATATTCATAATCAATATCAAATGTTGCAGATGAATAATGGCTTAATTCATCTTTTGTGTGTTCTCTTATCTTAATCTCTTTTAAGCCCAAGCTCTCAAACCATAAAACTTGTTCAGCTAACCAATAAGCATGCCACTCTCCCAATCTTTTTTCTTTTAGCATTTCTTTTATAGTTGTTTCTCTTAATTCATCTTTTCCTTTTTTTTGTGTTTCTGCATCTAAAAGCCTTATTTTAACATCAAGCTGTTTTTTTTCAAGCAAACTGCATTTTTCTTCTTCTGGATTAATAAAAAATTCAAACTCCCCTATATGGAACTCCCTGCTTCTGAATAAAAAATCTCTTGGAGAAATTTCATTTCTAAAGCATCTTCCTATTTGTGCTATGCCAAAAGGAAGTTTTTTCCTGCTTACTTGTTGTATTAACTTAAAATCCATAAACATGGCTTGGGCGGTTTCACCTCTTAAATAAGCAGTCATAGGCTCAGTACTCCCAATTTTAGTTTCAAACATTAAATTAAATTTTCCCTTGCTTTCATACTCTCCGCCACATTCACACTTGACTTTTCCTAACTCACTCTCATCTAACTTTCCAGCTTTCCCGCATTTCTTGCATTTAACAAAAATATCATTAAAATTTTGCAAATGCCCAGATGCTTCCCAGGTTTTTGGATGGCTGATAATGCTTGCTTCTATCCCAACCATATTTTTTCTCGACTTAACAAAATAATTCCACCAGTCCTGCTTGATATTATTAAACAATTCAACTCCTAATGGCCCAAAATCCCAAAATCCTCCTAACCCTCCATAAATCTCAGAACTTTTAAACACAAAACCCTTTTTCTTGCAAAAATTAGCTAACTCTTCAATCGTCAAGATTGAACTTGCTTTCGAATCTATTGTAAGCTCTTCTTTAATATCTTTTTTTTCTTTATTACTAATCTGTTGCCCACTCTTAAGCAATTTATCTCTCGCTTCTTGTTTTTGAGAAGTTATTGGTTTAGAATCTTTAATTTTATCAGCTATTGGTTTCTCTGTTTTTTCGCTCATATCTTTTTGTTCTATGCCTTTTTTAATCTTTCCATTAATTTCTTTTTCCATAATTATCTCCTTGGCTTTTTTCTCTGCCTCTTTTTTATCTTTGCCAAGATAAGCAACATTTTTAGAAATAACTTTTTCACCCTCTCTTATACTTTTGTTAAGATAATAATATTCCTTGCCTTTAATTTTCTTTTTTACAATGTACATTTTTTACTTTAACTAATTCCTCTAAATTTTTCAATTTGCAAGTATAATTAATAATTTTAATTTTTAATAATAATCTATTAATCTTATCTTTTCCTACTTTTAGTTTTCTTATGCTATTTTTATGATAAAATAGTTACTAATTGAATTAGTAACTACACACAGCTTTTTAAATCTTGCGTTAGGCACTACTAAATTAGTCATACTCAAAAATTCTCATTAATTTTACAGCTATTTTAAAATCATGAAATATCTTTAAAAATAAGTTTAGGAATTCCACATTAATAATTATTACATTGCTTCCTATTTTTCTGCCTTCATATTTCTCTAATGCTCCTTTATATTTTTTGCCATAATAATTATAGCCGAAAATTTTTTTATTAAGCATTACTCTTTTTGAGTTTGGCTTTATATTCCCCCAACTCAAAATTATTCTACTTTTCCCATTTTCAAGGTGTGGGGCATAGTTTTGATATAAAACAATTGCACTTCCCAACATAGAGTCTTTTAATTTCCATTTGCCTAAATTTCCAACAATAACATTTATTTCATTTTTTATACCTAAAAGCTCCCAGTATTTTTTAAATTTGACAGAATCAAAAAAATTGTTAGTTATTTTCTTAATTTCTTTTTCAATTTTCTTTTCTTCATCTATAACATCTACAAATATATCAACATCACTCTCTTTTCCTGCTCCTCCTCTAGCAACGCTTCCAAACAAAATTATTGATTTTATTTTTTTAATTTCTCTGAAATTCTGAATAATAAAAGACACAAAATCAGCAGCATAACTTATTAATTCCATTTTAATCCTTTTTCCTCAAATAAAAATTTAAGTTTATTAAAAGAAGTGATTATAGACTCTATAACTTCAAGAGGCTGTAATTTTCCATAACAAAGAAAATTTCTTTTTGACTCTATTTCATAAAGCAAATCTATAATTTTTTCTTCATCAGGGAAATCAAATTTCAATTTTTCTTTTGCTTTCCTAATGGAAGTAAACCATTCATGCTTAATAACGACTGCAGGATTTAGAACATTAATCTTATGCAGATAAACTTCTAACATTTCTACTGAAGCCACAGAAATATTAAAAGCTATATTTCTCTGTCTTTCTTGGACTCCTTTTTGTATGCTTTCTCTTATAACTTCTAAACTTTCGTTTATATTTCTTAAATGGTCTTCTATTTTCATAATATGGCAAACAAAAAGAGATTTTTAAATCTTTGGTTTCAATTGTAACTATCCTTTAGTTTCAAATGAAACTATATTTATTCAGCCACCTCAAAAATTCTAACAACTATCGGCGTGTATGCTTTGCATTTTTCATTTTTAAAATTATACTCACAAGTTTTACAGTCTCCTCTTTCTTGGGTTATTTCTGGCTTAACAAGATTTCTTGTTATATGCCCTAAACATCTTTCCTCTAATTGGAATTCTAAAGGCATTTTCATTAATTATAATAAGAGTAAGAGATTTATTAAGTTTATGTCAGAAAATTCCTTTTGGGAATTTTCATGCATCCAAAAATTCCAACAAACCACACACCGAAGTGTGTGGTAAACAAAGAGGAATTTTTTGATTGCGTTTATCTTCAAGCATCATATAATAACCCTATGTATTAAGTGATATAAGATTTCAATTCTCAAAAAAGCAAAAACAAGAAACAAATAGAAAAAGTTAAAAGCACGGAGAGGGATTCGAACCCCCGAATGGTCGCTTACTATTATAGTTTTCTCTTTCCGAAGTTTCTCTTTTTCTAAAAGAGAAAGCTCACTGCAGGCGACTGCGTTAGCCACTTCGCCATCCGTGCATAGCATGGATGATTGATTTCCAAACTCTGATTTTACACAGTGTCTGGAGGTTTATAAGGAGTGCTCTCCTTATTCGCCATCCGTGCTTAATTCTCCTACAATTAGCTGGCTTATAAAATTTTCTCTATTTTCACACTACCACTCCTCATCCAGTCAGTTACCAATAGATTACATAAATAATAAGTATTTTTAATAAGAACATAACATTTATAAGTATATAATACATACATAATAAGTATGGGAATGGGAAGGAGTGGAAAAGAGGCAGTTATAGAACTAAACAGAGGAATAGAGCTATGCGAGACTAACAAAGAAAAAATTTTAGATTATGTTCAAGAAATAAAAGAGCGATGCCTTAACAAAGAACTAACTTTTTCTGAATACGAAGCTCTTCTAAATGAAAAATTAGACGGCAAAACAATACAAGACTGGCTTGAGTATTATGACTCTTTCATAGAAAGATGCAAGAAAAAAATAAAAAGCAAAAAAAGAAAAAATAAAATTAAAAAATATCTTAGTATCTTTTTTTCTCTTTTAATTGTCTCAATTTTGATACTCTCTTTTGTTTATCTAAAACACCCGGCTACCGGGCTGACAATTACAGGTAAAACTGTAGAAGAGCCAGTTTCAGAGCTTCCAGAATCCGCGCCTGAGCCCGAACAAATTTCTGAAACAGCTCCAAGTCCTATTCAAGAACAAGAGCCCGAACAAATTTCTGAAACAGCTCCAAGTCCTATTCAAGAACAAGAAGAGGCTCCCTCTTCTGAGCGCAGCGAAGAACCTGCTCTCACAACTCCTTCCCAAGAGAATGAGGAGCCTCTTCTCCAAGTTAATGAAACAGAAGAAATTAATGAAACAGAAACACCTGAAACTACTAACAAAACCGGGTATATAACAGAAAAACAAGAAGAAATTAATATTACAAAGCCAGAAATTCCTGAAAATATCACAGAAGTAACTGCTGAAATAAAAAATGAAACAACAACACAATTTCAAGCAGTTATAGGCCAACCAGTAAAATGGGTTAAAAAAATTAAATTAGAGAAACAAGGAACAATAAAAATTAAACTTCCAAAAGAAGCTAAAAATATAAGTGTAAATAAAATTAATTCATTTTCAGAAGAAATAAATCAAGAGCAACAAGAGGCTCCTCAACAAAAAACTCCTTCCCAAGAGACAGAGGAGCCTCTCTCTTCTGAGCGCAGCGAAGAACCTACTTCTTCTGAACAAACCGAACTCGTTAATGAAAGTGAAGCTGCTTCTCCAAGTAATCAAATTGAAATTATTAATGAAAGTGAAACTATTCCTGCTAGCGAGGAGGGTGAAGAAGGCAAGAAAGGCGAACAAAGCGAGGCGAACGAAGAGAGAAACAAAGAAAAAGCAAATGCCAAAATAACAGCAGGCATAACAGGAATGGCAATCTCAGATGCAAATAGCTATGAAGCCCAAGAAACTTCTTCTGAAAAAAAATCATTGTTTGTGTCAATATTCAGGTCAATATTTAACTCAATAATCAGCTTTCTAAAAAATCTGCGCCCAACAATTACAGGCCAAACAATTTCAACTCAAGAAATAGAAAAAGAACAGCAAATAGAGGTTACAATCGACGACAATGCTTTAGAATATGAAATCACTTATGAAACAGAAGCTCCTCAAGCATTTGAAGAAGAAATTCCAAGAGGAAAAAGAATAACAATTTCAGGACCAGACGAGTTAAATTATACAAATGTTCTCGCATTCACTCAATTGTCAGCAGAAGCTCCTTTAGAAAAGCTCCATCTTTACAATATTATTGACGAAACAACAAATGAAAAACAAGAAATTAATTTCACAGCCAAAGACACAAATAACAACGACTTAATTGATTACATAGAATGGAATGTTCCTTCTTTAAACAATCAAACTTACGAGTTGATTATAGAAATAAGCAAAGCAGAGCATTTAGACGAAAACAAAACATTCATATCAGATATTTATGAGCAAGTTAAAGAACTTGATGAAATTTGGAGCGAGCCTATCCCAGACCAACATTATGTTAGAGTAACTTTTAAAGAAAATTTAACTTCTGATAAAGACATAACAATTTATCCCCGAGTTGTTTCAGGAGAGCCAAAAATAGAAGTTTATGAATTTAATAAAACAGAAATTATCGCAGAATTCACTGAGATTAATAGTAATGAATATAATAAAATTTATTTAGATGGCTCGAGCGGGGCTGGACTTGGCGATAGAAGCCAAGATGTTTTTGATTTAAAGATTTCAGGCGGAAGCATAGAAATTGAGCATATTATTGACCCAATAATTGTTTCTTCTCCAACAACAGCAGTTTCCTCAAACGGAACAGCAGCTGAAAATGTAGGCACAACTTCAAATTCATATAATATAAGCACAAACACAGCAATAAATCCTTATTGCGAGGCTCAAATAAATGTTTCAGATAATAATGCCTGCCTTTTTCCAGGTGGAAGCACTTCACTTGACCCCTATCTTTTAATTAATTTTACAATTCCACAGTATACAACTCTAAATTCAATTAACATAACAGCAGAAGCCAACAACACAGGAGGTGTTGACAACATAGTAATAGCAATATATAATTATTCAGATACAGGTGTTGATAAATGGTTGACAGTAGCAAGAACACCTTCTGCTCCTGCAACAGGTGTAGAAGTAGTTTTAACTTATAATATTTCTAATGCAAATGAACTTGCTAATTTTGTCTTTAATAATCAAATAACAATTATAGTGTCAACGCAAGGAACATCAACTGATAACTTAATGATAGAGTATATTGGAATAGATGTAGATTATGTAGACACAACTGCTCCTTCTGTCAGCATACTTTACCCAACAGCAACTTCTTATAGTTTAGTTGTTTCTGAACTAAATTATAGTATAAACGAGTTTGAAGAAGATTGTTGGTATTCTACAAATAGTGGAGCAACAAATTCTTCTTTAACAATAGCTGGAAATAATTTTACAAGTGTAACTTCAATAGAAGGAAGCAATACATGGAATATATATTGCAACGACACCTCTGGAAATGAAAATTATACAGAAAGCGTAACTTTTACTCAAGACACTTCTTATCCTCAATTCTCAGATTATTGGGATGATAATGCTTCTTTAGTTGGAAGCGGAACAGCTTCGTTTAATGCAACAATTTTAAACACAAATGGAAGCGTAGTTTTAGAAATAAATAACACAAATTATACAGCATCAAACGGAGTAGCAGGAGTTTATAATGTTTCTGTGGATTTTGACATTAATGGTACTTGGAATTATTTCTGGAGTTCTTGGAGCAACTTTTCTCTTAATTATAATGTATCAGAAACACTTTATTATACAATTAATAACACAGACGCATCTCCTCCAAGTGTAACAATTGACTATCCTTCAAACAGCAGCAATTTTTCAATAACAAGTATAGATATTAATTATACTGCTAATGATGAAACAGCTTTAGATTCTTGCTGGTGGACAAAAAACTTTGGTGACACAAACACCTCTCTAACCTGTGGAGATAACATCACAGGACAAACTTGGAGCGAAGGAGAGAATATTATAACAATTTACGCAAATGACTCTTCTGCAAATGAAGGCTCATCTTCTATAACTTTTACAGTAGATACAGTTGCTCCAACAATAACTATACTTTACCCAGAAAATGATACTTACAATTATGATGTTGCAAATATTAATTATTCAGTAACAGAAAACTCAGGAAGCTGCTGGTATTCAAATGACACTGGCTTGTCAAATTCAACTATCGCCTCTGCAGGCACAAATTTCACAGGTGTTACAAGTATAGAAGGAAGCAATAACTGGACAGTTTGGTGCAATGATTCTGTAAGTAATGAAGGCATAGCTTCTGTTGTATTTGGAAAAGATACAATCACTCCAGGAGTTTATATTGAATCTCCTACAAATTCTACTTACAACACAAACATAATTGAATTTAATGTATCTGCAGATAAAGCGCTATCTTCTTGCAATTTTACAATTGACAGCATAAACTGGTTTGATATGCTTTCTTTTAATACAACTTATTTTAATTATACAAATTCTTCAGTTGCAGATGGCCAGTACTATGCTAACTTTACTTGCAACGACACAGCAGGAAATGTGAATGATACAGAAGTTGTTGTGTTTAGTGTAGATACAACTGCCCCAAGTTTAAGCGGAGAGAATGTTAATGCAACTAACCTAAAAACAGATGAGTATTTTTGTGTTAATATAACCGCCACAGATACAATCGGAGTAGATACAGTTTTAGCAGAAATATGGAATACAACTAATTTTGAAAATTATACAATGTTGGATAATGGCTTAACATGTGATGGAGCTAATGGCGATAATGTTTATGGAGCTTCTATACAAGCTGTTGCCTCAGGAGAGCTGAATTATTCTGCTGCTTATGCAAACGACACAGCTAACAATTTGCAAATTTATGATTTCACTGATTTAAATATAAGTGTAGTTACTGCAAACACCGCTCCAATAATAATTTATGTTTTAAACCTCTCAAACATAGAGCCGACTGAAAATAATTTTGTAACAATTAATTTTAATTTTACTGTTTATGATGAAAATGGAGTTTCTGACATAAACAATGCAAGTGCAAAAGCAAATTTCACGCGCACAGGAGAAACAACAAGAGAAAATTCAACTTGCGCCCCAATAACAGGTGAGAATACAGATACAGAACAAAACTTTACATGTGAAATAGAAATGTGGTATTGGGATGAAAACGGCGACTGGAACATAACAACTTATGCAGAAGACAACTCTGCTGCTTCAGTAACAAACGACACAACTTCATTCCAATATAATCTTCTGCAATCTATACAAATTTCTCCTCAAGAATTTTCATTTGATGTAATAATCGGAGCTGAAAATCAAACTTCTTCCAGCGACCCTACTCTCATAAACAACACAGGAAACTATAATGCAACAGGAAATGTGCAAGTTGAAGCAATTAGTCTTTATGGCGCAAATGGAGAGTTCATTGATGCAGGAAACTTTACTTCTGATATAGACACAGGCGGAGATGCATGCACAGGAGATACATGCACAGAATGTGATGGGACATTTCTTGCAAATGGCTCATCCACAACAATAACCGGAGCAGTGCTAGAAAGAGGAAATTTGTCTGAATCCTCAAATTCACAAGAATTATTTTATTATTGCATACTAAAAGTTCCTTCAACAATCTCCTCACAAACTTATTCAACTCAAAATTCGGGAAGCGAAGCATGGATAATTAGAATTTTAGCTGCTGTTTTAATTGTAAAAAGAAAAAAGAAAAGAAAAATAGCAGAAAATGATAAATTGCTCAAAGCAGTGAATCTTATTGCAGACGAATTAAAGCAAGAATATTCTTTAAACAGAAAAGAAATAATTAAGCTGCTAATTGAAAAATTAAGAGAAAAATACAGCGTGAGCAGAAGAGATATTGCAGAATTATTAACAAGAGAAACTGAAATTCCAATAACAATATTTTCTAAAGAGCTGGGAGCATTAGAAGCCATTGCCAAATATATGAAAGAAAATCTAAATCTCTCCTATCGAGAAATTGCCTCTCTTCTTCAAAGAAATGAAAGAACAATTTGGACAGCTTACAAAAAAGCAAGACAAAAACAACCATCACCAATAGAAATTAAAGAAACAAAAACATTTTTGCCAGTATCAATTTTCAACAAAAATTTAACGATATTAGAATCTGCTATAGTTTATTTAAGAGAAAAGGGAATAAAATACGCTGAAATAGCCAAGCTGCTTAACAGAGACCAACGAAACATTTGGACAATTTATTCAAGAGCAGTGAGAAAAATAAAAAGAAAGGTTTAAAACTATAAAATCTATATAAACTAAAACTATAAAATAAAAGGAAAGGTTTAAAAATATAAAATCCATGTAAATTAAATTAAAACTAAAAAAGAGCGATGAAAAGAGGTAAATTAATTTTTAGTGTGCTGATGTTTATTATTTTAGCAACTGCTTTTGTGTCTGCAGGCTTGTTTGATTTTTCTTGGTTTAAAAAAACAATCACAGGAAAAGTAACTTCCCAGCCAACTAATGTCTCTATATCTGTTGTAGGAATAAACTCTGTGTACTTTACAATTTGGAACAACACAATTAATGGAACAGACATTGTCCCAACAGAAGAAGGCACAACTACAATTTCTTTTAATGTCACTGTTTATGATGACGATGGTTTAAACGACATAAATGATAGCAGTGTCATGGCAGAATTTATAAATGATTCTACTACAAGAGCAAATGCAACTTGCGCCCCAAACGGAGATACTACCCCTACATCTAAAAATTACACTTGTTCAATAGATATGTGGTATTTTGATGTAAATGATGTTTGGATGATAAATGTAACTGCAAATGATTTAGGAAACACTTCGTACATGTCAAACTATACCCAGTTTTTTACTTATGAACAACTTCAAGCAATTAAAATAGCTCCAGAAACACTAAGCTGGCCTGCAGTAAGCCCTGGAGACACAAATAAAACCTCAAATAACGATCCATCAACTATTAATAATACAGGCAATTACAATGCAACGGGATATTTGCAGCTTGAAGCAATAAATCTTTATGGCACAAACGGAGAGTTTATTGCCTCAAATAATTTCACAGTGGGTATTGATACAGGCGGCGATGCATGCACAGGAGATTTATGCATAGAATGCAACTCAACAACAAATTTTGCTAATGGCACATCTACAACAATAACTGTACCAATAGAATTTGGAAATTTAACATTAGAAGCAGGGAATTTAACAGCAGGATATGGAAATGTATCAATTTATTATTGTGCGCTTGAAATTTCTTCAATATTGTCCTCACAAACATATTCAACAGACAACACAGGAAGCTCACCTTGGACAATAAGAATAGTGTAAGATAAAAAAATTCGAAAAAAAGATAAAGAGAATTCAAAAAGAAAAAACTACAATAAAAAAACTTGAGAGAAACAAACTTAATCAAAAAAAGAAATAAAAACCAAAAATGCCAAGAAAAATAAATTTAACAAAGGAATTCGGGATTTTTTTAGTTTTAATTGTTATTCTATCTAACCTTGTTTTTGCTTTCGGCGTAACCTCTTCTTACTGGAAAGGTAATCCTCTAATTATTTATCCAGGAGCAACAGAAACAGTTTCTGTAGGATTGCAAAACATGGCAGAAGGAGCGCAAGATGAAACAATAAGAGTGTCAATAACAAAGGGTTCTGAAATAGCAACTACAGAAGCAAAAGATTATTTAGTTAAAGCAGGAACAAAAGACACAGCAGTGCCAATAACAATTCAAATTCCTTCTGATGTAGCTGCAAACACAACCTACCAGGTTACTGTATCCTCCAAAGCAGTTAACATCCAACAAGGAGGAGGCGTAACTTTAGGAACTGCATTTGACACAACTTTTGATGTTTTAGTTGTAGCCAAGCCGACAACCACAACAAAAGGAGTTATAGGAGGAATAGAAAAACCAACTCTTGTACTAATAGGAGTTATAATCGCAATAATTATCTTAGTGATAATTATACTAATTGTTCTTAGAAGAAAAAAGAGATAAAAATCAAGCCCATCCACAGATACTCTAAACTTTCTTTCGTAAATTAGTTGATAGAATTTTAATTACAATCTCTATTATTCATATCCTCAATTCAATTAACTCAGAAGCTAAAAATAGAAGTGTTAGGGTTTTAATAAAGTTAAATTAAAAGTACTATTATTGATTATAAAATGCATTTAATATTGCTGTTTTATAAAAGCCACAAGTTTCATAGAAATACAACTTTGATAAACTTTAAATATATAGCACTGCTGTTCTATTAATGAAAAGAGGAATAGTCATATTTGGGATATTTTTGCTATTTATCGCATTGCTCTGGCTTGCAAAAATAACAATAGCAATAGATGTAAGTGGGAAAATTACAGGCGAAAGTATTGCAGGCATGACTATCACAGGAAAAGCAACAAGCCAGCCTACAAATGTCTCTATTTTTGTTCTTCCAACTGTTCCTACATTAACAATAATAAGCCCAGAAAGCAAAACCTATCTCACTAACCAATCACTTTTGTTAAATTACTCTGCGACTAATGAGGCTGAAGTATGGTACAATTTAGATGATTCAGAAAATATAACTATAACCTCTTTTGTTTATTTTAACGCAACACAAGGCGCTCATACTTTAAATTTATATGCAAATAATTCCAATGGAGAATCAAGCGCAAGTGTAAATTTTTCTGCTAACTCAAGTAGATGCACAATTCATTGTGATGAATTTAATGGCTCTCTAAAAGGAGAGTCTACAAATTTTGATGGTTATGATACTCACGAAGACCTGCAAAACCTAAGCAACATAACTCTAGAAAATGCAGAATATGGAAAAATTGTATTTAATGAAGAAATTAATGTGACAAATGACGAAATTCCAGAAGATGATGATGTAGACATAGACGGCTTCGTAAATGTATCTTTCAATAGAATAGAGATAAATTCCACTGCGCTTCCAAACTTCAACATCTCTTCAACTCTCTATCTCTATAATCTTTCTTATACAAATCCAAGAATTTTAATAGATGAGCAACTCTGCCCTTCATCTATATGCACAATAAATAATTATTCCTCTGGAACTCTGAGCTTTAATGTAACCTCTTTCACAATCTATTCAGCAGAAGAAACTCCAACAGCTCCTCCTTCATCTCCTCCAGGAGGCGGTCCAGGAGGTGGTGCAGTAACAGAAGTTAAAGGCATAGAGTTAGATAAAGAAAAAATATCAGTGTCTTTAAAGCAAGGCGAAACAAAAAAAGAAACAATTACAATAAAAAACACAGGAAAACAAAAAATAAAAATAAGTTTGCAAACTGCAGAAATTAAAGATTTGATGAAAATAAGCGAAGAAAGTTTTGAGCTAAACGCAGGAGATTCTAAAACAATAGACTTAGATTTTATAGCAAGAGAAGATACAATTCCAGACTTGTACATAGGAAAGCTTATCGTCAAAACTGACAGAACAGAAAAAGAAATCCTTATTGCAATAGAAGTTGAAAGCCAAAAGCCTTTATTTGATGTTAAAGTAGAAATACCTGAAAGATTTTTATATGTTCTTCCTGGAGAAGAAATTATGGCAAATATAAAACTTTTTAGGGTTGAGGGAAAAGGAAAAGTAGATGTAAAAGTAGAATATATAATTAAAAACGAGCAAAATGAAATAATATTATCTGAAGAAGAAACTCGCGCTGTAGAAACAGAAATGAGTTTTGTGAAAGCATTCAGGCTGCCGTCAAACATAGAAGATGGAACATATATTTTTTATGTAAAGGCGAGATATAATGGAGAAGTTGCAAGCTCAACTGCTCAGTTTTCAGTTAGCAAATTAGAAATACCTTTTTTAAAAAAAGAAAACATAATAATAATAATAATAATAATAATGATTTTTGTGATAATCTCATTATTCATATTATATGAAATGAAAATGCTAAGAAAACAGATAAAAACTCATATGAAAATAGATGAAAATGTTCTTGTAAAAGAAAAGTTTATAAAATTAAAAACCTCTAAAATAAATTCAAAAGTGTCAAATAGATAAAAAATGCTGATGGAAAAATTAGAAAGTAAAAAGAGAATTTCAATTAGTAAATCCGATAAGATTGATTATATTATTTCAAATGTAAATTATGGCATGACAAATTCGCTCTGCTTAAAAATGCGAATATCTTTGTCTTTGATAAAATGAAAGGAGGTAAATTTTGAAGAAATGGCAGATCTAACAGGGCTGCTCACAAGTGAGTTGTCTAATGAAGCAAGTGTTGTTATAGAAGTAGTCAACATTGTGTTTATTTTAATAAGTGTTCTTATAGGGCTCTCAATAGCCTTAAGATTAAAAGGAAGACTACGATGCGCAGTTGTATTTTTAATTGTAGCAATGGCAATTATTTTAGCGAGCGAAATTTTAATTCTTGCAGGAATTGCAGCTGCAAGTTATATTATTGGAATAATGCGAGTGATTACAATTTTGTCTATACTTCTTGCAACGCTGTATATGAGGCGAATGATTGATGGAATAGACGGAAAGTACAAAGAATAAAAATATTTCAATAATTTATTATTGAAGCGTGTTAATTTTAATTACGCTTTCAATTTCCATCTCAACTCCGAATCCTGAGAATAAATGCTATTTCGCTCTTTTCAATAGCCTTATGCCCCCGACAGGATTTGAACCTGCGACCCCTAGCTTTTATCGAGCTTTTTTCTTCTTTTCTCTCCGAAGTCTCTTTTTCAAAGAGAGCTCTTAGAAGGCTAGTGCTCTATCCAGACTGAGCTACGGGAGCTTATTAGTAGATAGCAACAAGGATATTTAAAAGTTTATCTTAACATTAAAACTATTAAATCATCAAAAATATGCTCTAGTGAAACCACCATAAAAAAATATTCTTTAGATAATAGACATTAAATCTTAGTAAATAGCTGTTTATCGAAGGCATAATTTTTTATCCTTCTTAGATAAGGCAGTTTCCAAAAACAGATGCTGTTAACTGAACGTGTGATAAACTCTACTTTCCACCTTAATTTTCCCTCTATAATCTAAATTGTTAAGATGTTAATAATTGATTATTCCTTTAATTTTATTAATCAAGAAGTCCTTGAGTTTACCACACCTTAAAAGGTGTGGTTTGTGTAGGACTTCTGGATGCTCAGAAATTAAAACACCAAGATTGCATCCACTTACTAAAGTAAGTGGTTTAATTTCTGACATAATACAAAAATCCTCGGTAAAATAGTAATTAAGCACTCTTATCACCATTTCGCTTAACAAAGCCCAAAAACAATAAAAATTTAAACCCCCTTAGCTTTTAATTTTCATGAAAATTCCAATAATTTTTTTAGGAACATCTCAAGCCATACCAACAGCCAGAAGAAACCACACAGCTGTGCTTATGCCCTATAAGAGTGAAACTATTTTGTTAGATTGCGGTGAAGGCGCTCAAAGGCAGTTTAGAAAAGCTAAGTTTAATCCTTGCAAGATTACCCGCTTGATTATCACACACTGGCACGGCGACCATGTTTTAGGCTTGCCTGGCTTGCTTCAAACTCTTGCTTTAAATAATTACAACAGAACTCTGCATATTTATATTCCAAAAGGAACTTCCAAATATATAGATTTAATTTTCAGAATGTTTGTTTTTCAAGGAAAAATAAAATACGAAATTCATGAATGCTTATCAGGAAAAATCCTTGAAACTCCTGATTTCTATATAGAAGCTTTTCCTTTAAAACATGGCGCCCCATGCAATGCTTATGTTTTTGTTGAAAAAGATAAAAGAAGATTAAACAAGAAAAAACTTCAAGAGCTCTCTCTTCCATCTTCTCCTCTTCTAAAAAGCTTACAAGAAGGAAAAGATATTGAATATAAAGGCAGGACAATAAAAGCAAATTCTGTCAGTTATATAGAAAAAGGCAAAAAAATCTCTTTTATTCTTGATACAGTTTTATGTGAAAACTGCTTTAAAGCAGCTAAAAATGCAGATTTGCTTATAACAGAAGCAACATACACTGAAAAAGAAAAAGATTTGGCGTCAGAGTATAAGCATTTAACAGCCAAACAAGCTGCAGAAATTGCAAAAAGCTCTCAGGTGAAAAAATTAATTTTGACGCATATAAGCCAAAGATACGACAATAAAGAAAAAATAATTTTAGATGAAGCTAAAAAAACTTTTAAGAATGTGGAAATTGCAGAAGACTTAATGAAAGTGGAAATCTGAAAATTTCTTGCTGTATTTAATTAAATGCACCATTTCTAATTAATAATAACTATTTTAATTTAGTGCTGCAAAAATTATTGCTCATACCTTAAAACCTAAGAGATTGATGCTTTCACTGCTTCCAAAATAACCCTAACTTACTCAAAATTAATTATGCATCTCAATAAAAAATTGTATATATAGAGAATTAACACTCTACAAAATCAGCCAACAAATTTATTCTTACTTTTCAGTTTCTTTCTTTTCTGCAAATCTTTTTCCTGCAGTTGCAGAAGTTGTTGAAGCAGTTGATGCCGGCGAGATAAAAATTATAGTGTCTCCTCTTAAAAAAGTCAGCCCTATACTCCTTTTAACTTCTCCTCCAAACATTTCTTTTGCATTATCCATTACTATATTTATATGTATATCAAATGCAAGAAGCGTTCCAACTAACTGCTTATCATTTTTTAACTGTATAAGTACTTCTTTGCCTTTTGCACTATTTAACAAATCCAAAGGCCTCTCGATGCCATTAACCATATCAAACCCTTGATTAGTTAGTTTTTAAAGTTTTCTCTTATCTGCTATATAGATTCTAAAGAAAACTTTAAGATTCAGCTCACTTCTTCTCATATTTATAAAGAAAACTTTAAGATTCAGCTCACTTCTTCTCATATTTATAAAGAAAACTTTAAGATTCAGCTAACTTCTTCTCATATTTATAAAGAAAACTTTAAGATTTGGCTCACTTCTTCTCAGATTTATAAAGAAAACTTTAAGATTCAGCTAACTTCTTCTCATATTTAACTTCCTTATAGAGAGTGTATTAATGCACTAAATTAATTGTGCAGTCGAAAGTAAAGTTCCCAACTTAACATCCATGGAAGAAATTAGCCTCGCTTTGCTCTGCTAAATATAGCTCGCTTCGCTCGAAATAAAATAGAATTTTATTAATTAATGTAGAAAATAGCTATTCCGCGAAGAGCTCTCTCTTACGGAGTAAGTGTTAAGTTTGTTGGTTTACTTTACACAGTCGAAAGGTTTAAATACAAATTTTTCTCAAAAACTTCATGAAACAAGGAAGAAAAATTTCAGGCGGCAGATATAAAAAACAAAGAAAGAAAAAATTATACGAAAAAAAAGGAGAGGCAAGAATAGTTAGACTTGCTCCTCTTAAGAGAAAAAGCATCAGAACACGGGGAGGCAGTATTAAAATTGTCCTTCTTGCAGCAGATGAAGCTAATGTTTTAAGCAAAGCAACAAAAAGCTCTAAAAAAGTAAAAATAAAAAATGTTTTAGAAACTCCCTCTAACAAATTCTTAGCAAGGCAAAATGTTCTTATTAAAGGCGCGATTATAGAAACTGAGCTTGGCAAAGCAAGAATAACCAATCGCCCAAGCCGAGAAGGAAGCGTTCAGGCTGAGCTGGTTGAAAATTAATGTTCAGCGATAATCTAATTCAAATCAATACTACCAAATAAAACATTAATTGCACTTTCTAATTTATAATAGTCATTTTAACTTAACCCTTAATAACTCTATACGCCCTTTGGTAATTTCTAATTTTTTATTAATGCACCTCTAAATCCATCGTATATCAAAAGAGCTATAATTTAATAGAAGTTGTTGTTAATAAATTTCTTTAGATTAATCTTAATTATCTACTTTCCACCATCTATCCTCTACTTTTCGCTCTCAGTCCTTCCTTTTCCGCCTTTTTTATAAACTCTCCATGCTCTCTTCCTTCTCAAATCTTTTTTCGTCTTGCGCCTTTCAGGGCATGCATATTCCATTTTCTATAATCTCCTTTTCTTTGATTAAACTTGTCTTTCCTAAAAAGAAAGTTTAGAATTATTTAAATGTTGCCTATTTCCATTCACAACCTGTTTGTTTTGGGCAGTTGGCTTCTGAAGAAACATCACTATCACTGCAAGCCTTTGCTGTTCCAGAACATGCATTGTTAACAAGCTCGCATCCCTTTTGTTTCGTGCATTCAGTTTGGAAAATGCCAGTACACGCTGTTGGAGTTCCCTTGCAAGTTTTTGCCACAGCTCCCGCCGGAGGACAAGTAATCTCGCAACTAAGCTCTATTGAAGGTAATTTAGCATCGTTATTATCAGTATCTTTAGCAGTTTTACCTTTATTTTCTTCTAAAGTGTTGCATGACAAATCTACTTTCCTTAATTTCTTTTCAGCATCTTCAAATTTTAATGTCCTTATTTTATCGCAATAATCATATTTTGCTTTTGTTGTGCACGCCAACTCACAAGCCTGAACAATTGTGTCCACGTTAGTTCCCCCGCCAAAAAAAGCTGTAATTTTGCCCCATAAATTGCTCCATCCGCCTGTAAATCCCACGACAAGCACAACTAAAACTATCAAAGCTAAAACTATAATTATGATTGTTCCAATAGTCATTTCAGCTGCTTTTTTGTTCATCTTATCCTCTTTTTGTTTATTTAATTTAAATAATTTGCTATGAGCATTAATACCAGAGATATCAAAGCTGTGATAGGGATTAGTTTATATTTTTTAAAAATCAATGGAATTAAATTTATAAGTATAATCATGCTTCCAACTATTATATTTTTAGTTACTAATTCTGTCATGCTAATGTTTTAATCCAGTTTATTAATATTTCAACAAACACCCCAAATCCTGCAATAACTGCTCCTAACAAATTTTGCCCTAACAAATACAAAATTCCCCCTCCTATCAAAAGTATGCCAATTACTATATGAAGGATGTTTATTTGGCCTTTTTCACTTTCCATATTTTGCCTCTTTTATTCAAACTTAGTTCTTTCTTTCCTAAGTTTCTTTCTTTTTTAAGAAAGAAAGCTATATTTATAAAGCTTTCTCAAACTTTTTTTTGTATGCATAAGAAGCAGAAAAAAGCTCTTTATTTTCTTTCTTTTCTTTAACAACGATTTTATCTTCCAACATAATCTCAAAATCTGCAGAGACTATTTTGCTTTCCGCATTATACTCTATATTCTCTTCGTTAATCTGATTTTTCAGCTGTTCTAACTCAGGAACAACAAACCCATTTTCTAATTTATACTCGCTTATCTCAGCCAAAAAATTAATAATAAAATAAGCTTCAGAAAACTCAGGATTTTTGCTTCCTTCGGCAGCGCTTCCCATAGCCTTATTAATATAAAAATTAATCTGCTCTTCTTTGCTGTAAATATCTTCTAAACTTGATATGTAAATTGTTTCTTGCAGATTTTTTTCTCTTAAATAAAACATCAAAAGAGAAAAACATGACAAAACAAGCGTAGCTAAGACTAACAAAGCTATCGATACTGACATCCCACCTTTTTTATTTTTTATTGACATTTTTCTCTGCACATTTTTTATTTTTTATAATTATCATTTTTCTCCAAACATAATGCTATTTTTTTATTTGATTGGATAAAAATATCCAAAGTTATGCTTTTTTCATTTAGAGGATTACAATATAAAGGTCCTTCAAATTTAATAGACTCATAATCTCCAGCATATTTTCCTATGGGATATTGCTGAATTTTTTCGTCTTTATCATAAATTCTTATCCATCCTCTTGCATACTTCTTGTTTATACCCAACCCAATCGGGATTTTGTTTAGAAAGCCCTCTGCCTCTTCTTTAAATTTTTCGTATTTATTTTTATTTGCATCCAGATTATCTTTGATTAATTCCCTAACTTTTGTTGTTTCGCCTTTGATTTCCACTGGAGAATTTAAAAAACTCAAAAAATTTTGCGTCAAAATTAAATCCGATTTTTGCTGAATTTTTTCTTTTGTGATTTTAGGCTGAGAAAGAGTCAATTTTTGCTGAGCAGCCCACAGACCAACTATCACGATATAAATAAACATAATCAAAAAAATGAGAATAGTGGCAACTATCCAAGTTAATGTCGCTGCCTCTTGCGCTTTTTTATTTTTCATTTTATAATTGAAAAGCTTTTTATTTTTCATTTTTTGATTAAACTCTTTCTAAAAGAGCTTTTTTATTTTTGATTTTCTCCAAGGTATTTTTCTATCTTCTTTTCTCTCCGAAGCTTCTTTCTAAGAAGGCTCTTCTAAAAGAGCTTTTTTATTTTTGATTTTTTGATTAAGCTTGTTCCTAAAAGTTTATTTCCATTTTATAATTGATTTGATGCTGCCACAATTTTAATTTTAAGCTGCGAACCAGTTTTATTTAAAGCATAAGCTGCTTCTTCAGAACATTGCGGGAACTTCGCGTATGTTTTCTCTTTCTGCATCTCGCATAAATTTTCCCAACTTAAAACTCCCTTTTTTTGCCTCAATTCTTCAATCTCCTCGTCATTAGAGTTATATACCCTTATGTCAATAAAATACAGCTCCCCGTTTTCTATAACCTTCTCATCCAAATTGCAATTTTCAAAAATATCAAAGCTGTTAAAATTTTCCACAAAATATCCATTATCAACTAAACAATCAATAATTCTTACAGCCAAAATATCTGCTTCTTCTTTTCTTACATCAGCTTGCGCAGAATAAAAGATTATTATTCCTGCCGCTATGCCCACTCCAATAATGACCCAAACTAAAAAAAGCCACGGCGTTAAATATCTTTCACCTGCTTTTTTTCCTTTTATCATTTTATTTAAACACTTATTGTTAATTTTTTCCTTTTATCATTTTATTTAAACACTTATTGTTAATTTTTTCCTTTTATCATTTTATTTAAACACTTATTGTTAATTGTTTATTTGTTTCATCTAATACAATCGAACCAGATTTAAGTTTAGTAAAAGACACATGGCTATAACCCTCCCCTTTGCCTAATTTAACAATCACTTTATTTTCATTATAATTAAAACTAACTGGTATTCCTTCATACTTATTTTTCTTTGCTGTTTCATAAAGTTCAGAAATGTCAATTGTAAAATTTGTTCCTTTTTTTGCCTGATCTATAGTCAAAGATATCTGCTTGGCATATGCCTGTTCCTTTATTTTTACCCCGGTTCCTGCAATTGCTACTGCAATAAAAAGAATTGCAAAAAAGACAACATTTAAAATAATAAAAATAAATGTATTTTGCAATGTCAAAAATCCTCTTTTGTTCATTTTAACACCTTTTTTATTTTCCTTTCCTTTATTTAATAATTTTACATTTATATAACTTTCTAAAATTTTTATATTTCTCTGTTAGAAGATTCATTTAATTTTCAATAACTTATAGCTCACCACCTTTCCACCACCCCTCTCCTTGCTCACTTGAATAACTTTCGCTTGAATAGTAATAAGAATCTATAAATTAAGTAATGCTATAATCTTCCCCTTTTGCTCACTTGAATAACTTTCGCTTGAATAGTAATAAGAATCTATAAATTAAGTAATGCTATAATCTTCCCCTTTTGCTCACTTGAATAACTTTCGCTTGAATAGTAATAAGAATCTATAAATTAAGTAATGCTATAATCTTCCCCTTTTGCTCACACAAAACTTTCAAAATCATCGCACTGGAAAGCTTTTAAGTCATAACACTTAATTGTCAACTCTTCTAAAACCTGATTTAAAAAATTTCTTGTTTTTACTGCCTCTTCAAATTTATCCTCTTCTTTAGTAAAATTAACTGGCTCAAGCTTAAGCTTATCAAAAATAATCCAGTTCTCTATTTTGCCCCTTACAAATCCCCCACTACCAAAACCATAAACATTTTTTTCTTTGTCTAATCCCTCAGGTATTTTTTCAGGAGCTATTTTTGTAAAATCTAATACAGCATAACAAATTCCTTTATCTCTCTTGATGCTCTTTACAAACTCTGTTTCTAAAATAGTATATCCAGCTTTATAAGGAACAAATGTCCAACTCGCAATGTAGCTATCTCCAATAATCCCCCCAATAAGCGCTCCACCTTTTCTTCCAGCATACCCTCCTCCAAAAAAAGAGAGAATAGAAAGCTGGGGGCTTCTTGTTAAATACCCCACTCCTGCACCAGCAGCAATTCCTGAAACAGCTCCGGTGAGGTCTTCAGGAATAGTAGTCCTGTCAAATTCTTGAAAAACAATTGCCTGCTGCTCTATTCTAAAATTATCTATGTTTGCATCAAGATACTGGCTATAAGGCCTTTCTCCTCTTGCTCCTGTAAGAAACTCTGAATAATTCATTCCTTTATTTGGAATTTCTTTGTTATCTAAATAAAGAGAAATTCCAGGCATCCCTCGGCTATAATCTCCCTTAAGTTCTTCTTTTAGCTCTTTGTCAAAATCTATTCTCGCGCATATTACACATTTTGAACTGTATTTTTTTTCTTCAAATGCCCGCGAAAAAACATTCACTTTCCCTTCGCCCATCATGCTCCAGCAGTCATAAATTGAATTAGCAATAATTTCTTTAATCTTTTCTAATTGTTTTTCTTTATTGCCACTTACTCTTACATTATTAATATTTTTTTCTCTTGCAAATCCTTCACACTCTCCGCCTACAAACTTATTTGTTATGCAGATTTTTTCTGTTTTGCATCTTAAAGGCAAATCAACTGATTTCCTGTCTAAAATATTGGGCATGCTTGCTTTTAGTATAACAGACTCATGGCAAGTCTGCTTATTTATCTCCCCTTTCCAGTAAAACTGATAATAAAGAAACAAAATAATCAAAAAGCTCGCAGCTATAGTCACCACTTCCAAAAACACACTCCAGTTTACACTTGCTTTTTTATTTTTCATTTTATAATTAGGCTTTCTCTAAAAGAAAGCTGTCTTTTTTGTTTTTCATTTTATAATTGAAAAGCTTTTTAATTTTCATTTTATAAT